>OEFV01000033.1_pt1 | contig 14376 bp, 22 predicted proteins | sample 1498691 | NCBI WGS metagenome assembly OEFV01 (sample SAMEA3275497, study PRJEB22092) | marine metagenome | biome: ENVO:00000447 marine biome; feature: Sheltered location near shore and weather station; material: Particulate matter on a 0.22 Um pore size filter | collected 2014-06-21T08:00:00+00...
TAAAGTTAAGGTAAGGACTGCCAGTTCTGAAGCGAGCTTCAAGGATTCGTTGCCATAGTCTGCGAGCCTCGACTGTATCTCTGACAATTCCTGTATGCGGGTCTGTAAGATTGAATTCTGATCCATTAATTACGGCCTCCATAAATTCGTCTGTGATGTTCACAGCATTAAAAAGATTAAAACATTTGCGATTGATGTCACCACCAGTCGCCACTTTGAAACTAATAAACTCCTCGATGTCAGGATGGCTTACGTCTAGGTAGGCGGCGTAGCTTCCCTTCCGTGTCTTCCCCTGTTTGTAGGCTGTCATCTGTGCGTCCACTACTTTCATGAACGGAATCGGACCGGGGGCTTTGTCGCTGATCCCTCTCACGTCTGACCAGTGCCCACCCACACCGCCGCCCTTTACGGAAAGCCATGCTACTTCACCATTATGTTCAATAAGGCTATCAAGATTGTCACCCACGTAAGTAAGGAAACAACTAATAGGCAACCCACTAATTTTTCCATCCGGTTCCGGGGCATTGCTGAGTACAGGACTTGCAAACATGAACCAACCTTTGCTAGCATAGTCGTATATGCGTTGTGCCAAGTCGAGGTCATCCGCACAGTAAGCAACTGAAGCACGAGCAAAAGCCTCCTGAGGTGAGTTCTCATGGTCAAGCATATAGTAGTCCTGCATGAGCTTAATAGCTTGGTCACTAAGGCGAGAGTCTCGTTCAACATCAATCGTTATCCCAAGGTGTTTGTTCATCAAATTCTCCAGTAAGGTAATCGTAGTTGGCTTCAATGTAATCGCTGAAACGATTCACCAAATCCTCTGAGGTTATCTCTAGTGTCTCCAGTAGAGTAACCTCGTCGAGTGCCATGAGTTTATCTTTTAGTTCTTGTACTGTAATCACGATGCGAACCTACTATTTTAATACATTGTAAGCAGTTTGTCAAGATAATGTTTGGCTTTTTCAAGGTCAATCCTGCCACCCTTATCATCACATCGTGCTAAGTATTTGATTACATTACCCTTGAGGAACCCTTTGAACTGTTCCTCAGTCATCCACGCCTCCATAGCCTGCCACGGTTGGACAGACTTGGAAGTGTAGTGTTCACCTGCTACTTGGTATGAGTCAGTCATCATTCTTGCCCGGATAGTAGATACCTACCTCATGCTCCTTGTGGATGTTGAATGAGTATCCCCACTGACTTTCAAGCATTGACACTAAGTCATTCACAACCTCACACCATTCTGTATCGTTATCATACTCAGCATTAAGGCTACGTGTCTTGCCATAGCTACGTACTTCAAAGTGAACGTACATTTTATTCTCGTCATCAAATAGTTTCATCTTAGTCTCCTACTAGTTTCATGAAATGTTCTAAGTCTACTACCGCCAGAGGTCTACAACGATTCTGTTTGATGACTACAAGCGGCTCATGGTTTCCACAATTTGTTTTTGCCTGTTGGTAGTAATTGTATACTGCAATCTTTGCTAGGTTCTTACACTCTACTGAGTAGGGAAATAACTTCCTAGCCTTGGGGCTTAGTAGCACATCCTCACCTCCTGCACCCATTGAAGTACTCCGTACATCGTCTGCTTCAAGGGTGGGGAAGGAGTGAAGGATCGCATCCCTGACTGCCTGTTGTAGCTTACGTCCTTTGGCTTTAGCTGACTGCGATTTCATTGATCGGTGTAAACCTATCCTCAAGTGTGCGTAGCATGTAGAGTAGGTGTCCATTCTCTACAGCCCTATCGTATCCAAGATGCTCGACAACTACGTCCCACATCTCAGCCTCTGTCTTGTCCTCTAGTAGCTTCAGTGCCTTCTTAGGACCTATGCCATGCACACCCTTGATGTTGTCCACAGAGTCTCCTGTTAGGAACTGGGTGTAGAAGTGTAGAAGCCCCTGAGGTTTGGTGATGTATGTTGCCTCCTTCTTTACAAAGTTGTAGTGCCATCCAACAACTTGGTTTAAGTCCTTGTCCAATGTCACAATCACACTGTCATCACCAAGCTCAGTAGCACGGATGGCTAACATATCGTCAGCCTCCATACCCTCTATCACATCAGCACCCCATGAGAGAACAAGGTACTCACGCAACAGATGGTAGTGCTTGGGCTTCTCCGACTTCCGATTGCCCTTGTATGGTGCAGTGACAGCCACCTCATTTCGGAAGTTACCTTTACCTGTAAGAAAGAGTTCCCATGTCTGGACAGTAGGAAGGTCAAGGAGGAGCAAGTCCTCCAAGAACCCTGCCATTGTCCTGATGGCTGTGCTTTCTGTCTCCGCATCGGTAGCAAAACCAATGCGGTAGATCAGTATGTCTGCATCAATCAGGGCGTGGTTCATTATAGAACCTCGTCGTCGTCCACGATTGCTTCACTGACGCCCTCGCCCTCATAGGCAACGAGTTCGTCCACAACCAGTTTCTTTAGGGATGGTGATACACCCTCCTTGTTCTTCCAAGTCCACGTGTAGAACCCTACCAGTGCGACTGCCTTGGAACCATTACCGATGCTGACACCCTCGATGACATCACCGGACTTGTCGAATGCCTTGATCGGCTGACTCGACTTACAAGTAATGAAGTATCCCTTGTCATCCTTCTGGCGTGGGGTGATACCCATGTCCTCCAGAGCCTTGACCGCAGGGTCAGATAGATTACAGAGGTCTACCTGATACTTCTGAGACATGTCGTTGGGCTTGTCTAAGTATGCCCACATGATGTCTGCTTTAATCTTTACTCGTTCTGTCATACCATTCTCCTTTGTTGGTGGTATACCTATATTATAACACACTTTTAATGTGTGTCAAACCAATTATTTCCAATCTTTGATTCGGCATCTACTGGGCAACGGAAGCCCAAGGTAATCCCGGCTTGCTTGGCTGAGTCAACCATGATTGACGCAACCTGTTCACCATATCTCTCCTCTGTCTCAGTTTGAATTTCATCGTGGACAAATGCAACCTGCTTGACAGGGATGCCTTGCCTACGTAGTTCCTTGTGGGCTTCGACACACCACTGCTTGGCAATAATAGCTCCACATCCTTGGAGCAGTGAATTAAGTGCGGCATGTTCACTACGCACAAGTATTCTTCTACCATCAAGGCCCGGCACATACCCTTTTGCCGACAAGTTCTTAACTTTTTCCATAAGCCTTGATAAAGAAGGGGTATTAGAATAAAAACGATGCAGTATTTCTTGCCCTTCTTTCGCACCGCCGCCGACAATACTACCAATCTTTGCGGGACCTGCCCCGTAGAGAGTTGCGTAGATAAGAGTCTTACTCTGTGGTCTTGTAATGCCTGCGGCATCTGCGTTCTTCTGATGGATGTCACCATTCAATAACTCCTCAGTCCATTCATCATCCTGCATGTAGTGGGCTAAACATCTCAACTCGATCCCGGAAAGGTCCGTCCCGCATAGGACGTTGCCATCATCGACAGTCCATAGTGATCTGATGCGTTCACCGTATGGCTTGTTGACACTTGGAATCTGTCCCATATTGGGACTCCTGTGTGTCATCCTGCCAGTCACTGCACCATTGGTGATGATGCCACCATGTACACGGGATGTGTTTTCATCGACATGTTTTAACCATGAGTCGATCATACCGACACGTTTCTGTAGCATCAAGTACTCAGCAATCAGTTGTGCCTGTGGGATGTCGATGTCCTCCAGTGTACCCTCGTCAACGATAGGCTGTCCCTTCTCAGTATGCTTCTCAGGCTTCCATCCAAGTGAGGTGAGCCTGTCTGCAATCTGCTTACGGGATGCCAAGTTGAACACCGTCACCTTGTCCTTCAGTTGCTTCCCTGTTTTCTCAGACCAACGCTCCTCAACAATCGGAGGGAACACTGCCTGCACGTCATCCTCAATAGTTGCCATTCTATCTGACAACTCAGCACGTAGCACCTGAGCTTTAGGTACATCCAGTTTAAAGCCGTTGAGTTCCTGCTGTCTACAGAGGACTGCGATGTCGTGCTCCAGTAGTATACTCTGCGACGAGTTCTTCCACTTAGCAAACTCAGACATGAGCCACAAGTAGAGGTCACGAGTGAGTTTAACATCCTGTATGCAGTAGTCACGCATCTCGTCAGTGAGTCCACTATCAAAGTCTTCAAAGTCAAACTCAATCTTCTCATTGCCAAGCCTCAGGCCATACGCCTTCAGACTGTGGCCTCCGTCTAGCTGTGGGTTCAAAAGCCTTGATAGTATCAATGTGTCTACTGCTTTTGACTTGGGTATCCCAATGTTCCAGTGCCTCCGCAGTACTGGTGCGTCGAAACCTATTATATTGTGCCCGATAATTTGATCGTACTCCTTTACCAACGGAGCTAGTGTTGATGGATCGGTATGACATACTACTTCCTCAGTCTCAACATCCTGTGTTACACAGAGCCAGATCATGTTGTGGGCACTGTTCGTCTCGATGTCCAGTACCAGTTGTTTGATTCCTGTACTCATTCATAACCTCTTTAATAGTAGGGATGTATGTTTTGAACCACTCTCCCTTCCGGTCAAGACAGTCCTTGTGTTTCTCTAGCATCCGATGGATCGTGCTCTCCGCATGATGCCTGTTGTCGAATGTCTCATAGTATTCTAACACATAATCACGGAAAGGTGAAGAAGTTTGATAGCCCTGTAGTCTATCCTCACTACTCACTGCCTTTCCTACCTTCAGCCAGTTACAGAATGCAGGGTTGCGGATGATGTACACCTCACCCTGAGTACTCCGTTCGTCAATCTCTGTGTGTGACCATGCATCGTCCAGTGTCTTGAATCGTCCCGGCTTGTGCAGTGGGTGACTCTGTGGTATGTACTTACCATTGACCCACATCCTACTCACGTTATGCTTGGTGTTGTACTCCAGTCTACAGTCAACACACTCAGACTGCAACCCGTCAGGACGTGCGTTGTGTTTACTAAACTGGTCTAGCTCCTTGTACTCCTTACACTTGGTACACTGTTTCATTGTCCTTCCTTGTTGATATACCTACGAACAAACTGTTCCGGTGTGCTGTAACGATACCATGTATTCTTTCCACGGCAACGCCACTTCTTTTGGTTTAGGGTGACATGAAAGTAGTTGTTAATGGTAATGACACCCTCGTTAAACCAAGTGAATGTTACCCCCTGTTTAAGAAAGTCAATCGCTAGTGCCAGTCCCCGTGCTCGTTTACCTGCACCATCATTAACATGAGACTTCTCATTGCGTCCGTACTCCTCCATAATCTCAGCAGACCTGCGCTCAAAGTCCTCCATCTCTTTCTCTAGCTCTGGAATATCCTCTGATGTATACACTCTACTCATAACACCCTCATTACATGCTATCAAAATTATAAGGATTGACTGGTAGAACACGATGTCCTACTTGATCTACCTTATCCATAAATGCTTCCCAGTTAGGATGGGAATCATCGGCATAATATTCGTCTGTTTCGTAGTCCTTCACTGCAAAGGTGACGAATCGGTCATACTCTCCGTCCCATAACTCCCAGTAGTCACACTCACTGATCCAGTATCTCTTACCTTCCCAACGAAAGTCAGCACGTTGGGGTTTCTGTTTCCGGTATGCTGTATGGCAAGTCATAATGCTTCCTCGTCTACCTCATTCATACGCCCTGTCTCAAGTGAGTAGAGCAGGTTACATGCGGGGCCTGTGACACCACTGAATCGGTTCTTCAGTACCCTCACCTTGGTTGTGTTACGTTCCTCCTTGTCATCGGCCTGTCCGTTACGCTCAAGACCAATCACCATGTCACTCAACTGTGCGATAGAGCCTGAGCCACGCAACTGTGCGAGTGATGTAGCCGCACCCTCCTCATGTCCCTTACTATCGGGACGCTTGAGGTGTGACACCACCATCAGTGCTATGCCTGTCTCCTGCACAAGCATACGGAGCTTGGTCATGATCTCGTCGATGGCCTTGCGTTCGTCTCCGTTGGACTGTGCTGATACAATGATGGAGATGTGGTCAACGAATACATAACTGCACCCCACTACCTTAGCTAAGTATCTCACACGATTGACGATGTTGTCAACATCCGATGATCCAAAGTGGTCAAACAGGTAGAGCCTGTCTGTGCCCAAGGTCTGGTTGAATGCGTCATCCTTCTCCTGCTGTGTTGCCTCCGTATCCGGTAGGTGTAGTGGCTTGTCAGCCGCCAGAGACATCAGGCTAAGCCCTGTCTTACGTGTACTCTCCTCCAAGAACATGAGTCCAATGTTACTGTCTGTCTGCTGAAGCAAGTACCACACAATCTCACGTAGAAACTGTGACTTACCAAGGCCAGACCCGGCAGTCACTGTCACCAGTTCAGACTTACGGATACCATAGGTCAGCTTGTTCAGCCCCTCAAATGGATAGTCACAGTCGGACTTCTCCAGTGGTGTCATCACACTGTCGTACAGGTTTGCACCTGCTACAATCCCATCGGGTGTCCATCGTTCAGCCCTCCAGAATGCATTGACAAAGTCTGATGCCTTGTTGTCTGTGAGGTAGTCACTCGCATCCTTGATGCCCTCACGTGGTGTAATCAGCTTCACCTTGTGACTGAGTAGCTCCGCACACTCTGCCTGTGCCTGCTGTCCTGCACTGTCATTGTCAAAGAACAACACCACAGACTCAAAGGAGTCTACGTAGTCATAGTTGGCCTTGATGTCCTTCAGTGCAGACTGTGCACCATTACGCACAGACACCACACATCCCTTGCCTCCAAGCATCTGGTATGCAGACATCGCATCAAGCTCACCCTCAGTAATCAGGAGTAGCTTACCCCCTCCACTGAATCGTGTCTGACCAAAGAGTTGAGTGGCAGACTGGAAGTCACCATCAATACGAAACTTCTTCTCACCATTCACCCTCACCTTGAAGGCCTCATTGTTCTCACCGAATGGGAACACAAGGTCTGGTCCTTGGAATCCTACCCCGTAGAACTCACAGGTATTCACATGTAGCTTCCTGTCCGGCAGAGCACGATAGACTATGCTCTGAGGCTTCACAGGAGCCGCTGTACTGGACGATCTCTGTGGCATTGGCACTACCCTACTCTCCTCATGGTTGTCAGGGGGTGTGTTGGCTCCACAACTGAAGCACTTACCCCATCCCTTGTCATCAATTGCATAGGCATCAGAGCTGTCGCACTTGGGACAAGCCAAGTCATACTCAATAAACGCCATTCGTTACTCCTTGTCTGTACTGGTTTGTGTACTCACTCAGTGTGTTGTACAGTACCATCGTATCATTGACCGGCATACGTGTCAAGATCAAATCATAATTAGGTTCCTGTTCATCAAGTGAGCTACCTAGCCTGCTCTCCAACTCATGAAGGAGAAAGAGTGTCGATGCCTCAGTCATACTCAACACACTCGTCAACTACATTTGCTCCGATGATTCGGTATGCTTCACTCAATCGTTTATGTTGCCACTCAATCTGTCGCATCCGATTGTCTACAAACTCCATCAGAATCGTTGCATCCTCTGTCCCAATTGCAAGCTCCGACAGGCGTTCTTCAAAGTCATCACGTGTATAAATCATTTATCTTTCTCCAACTTCAGTGCGTAACCAGTCACAAAGACTAGGTTGGGATCGGGTGAGTACTGTCCAAGCCTGTGCAAAAACTCACCTAGTCCATGCTGTTTGATAAAGTCTGCTGATGCAGACATCGCATCATGCATCACCATCTCCCTGTGCGACTCTGTTAAGTCTGTGTAGTCCATAGTTATATTCTCCTTTATTCTCTTTATTAACTATTGTCATAGCTATAAAGCTATAAAGCTAACTAGCTATGTAGTCTATATAGTTAGGGTATCACAAGTTGTCTTCAATGTCAACATAGTCCTGAAGATCCATAAGACTATAGTTTTCAACGACTTGTAGATCATCCTTAACAAAGGAGTAACAAGTGTTACAGAGGTCAATAAACTCTGCTGACTCCTTGGACTTCCTTGTCAACTCAAAGTCATTGAGGCTTTTGTCACATGCTTTACATCTCATACTTTTGATTCCTCCAAGTACTTACTGTATGCTACTTCAACTTCTTGGTTAAAGAGTGTGTAGTATATCTCTTGTACTGCGAGGCTGTCAAGCTCCTTGATGCGATGAATCTCATTAGAAATTTCTTCAATGCACCACTTGATAGACTCGTCGTACTCGTCATCATACCCTGTCTCTTTGTCAATCATACTCAACCCCTGTTACCTTTAGTTCTTCAGAATTGAATGACAACATCATCTCATGTTCATCCAACTCTAACTCTTTATGCACTGCTTGGTATATCCAGTCAACATTATTACACACTGTCTGGTCATTAACAAGCAGTGTCATTGTTACATAAAACTTTTTCATAGTCTCACCTCCTTGGCCTTGTCAATGTACTCTATCATAGACTGTACAGACTGTCCAATAGTTTCAAACTCGTACATCACTTCATACAACTCACCGATATACTTCTTGATGTCTTCAATCTCTGCTCGCTGATCCTGTAGGTCAACGATCCAATCATCTACTTGTGATAATCTAAATTCAAAGTCCTTTAGATTGTTTTCAAAGTGTGTCATAGCTCATACTCCCTATACTCTGCCAGTTTCTGTGTGGTGTACTTCAGCGACACCATCACCTGATCGAGTGTCTCTGACTCTGTGTCGCCTGTGTCATGCAACCTTACCATTGCTTCATTGAGCAAGTCAAGTATCTCACCTGTCTCCTTGTCAATCAAACGATTCACTCTGATTCTGTTTTCATTACGACTTGTCATCATTTCTTACGCTCCTTCAGTCTGTCCTTTAGTTCGTAGTACTCCGGTTCATTCAACCTAAAGCCTAGGAACTTGGCACATAGCGCACCAAATCCCAGAGCCACAAGGAAGCCCACTACAATGATTATTGAGAATGTTAGTATGTCCATACCTGTTTTGTCCTGTCGTCTGTTGTAGGGCTTGTGTGTGCGTCTCAGGCTATGTTATGCACCCTACGCCACACTACCCAGGTTATAGCCTGCATCTCATAGGCCTTGAGTGTTCGTCCGTTGACTCGCACTAACAAGCCTGCGTTTCTGTACGCATCCTGAATTGTTGCGTATTCTTTCTTGCCTATCGAGATTGACCCAGTCAACCCCACTCGTTCAGCATGATAGATGTTGTATGCATGGCCGTCAACAGTACATGTATTCTCGCCCATGATATTCTCAAAGAAGCAAACAATCTTCTGTCCGTTGAGTATTGCTTTTGTCTCGCCATAGTCCGGCATAGACTCCATGATACTCCATGCTTTCTGTTTCATCTTGCCGTAGGTTGATACCTTGAAAGATTCTATGCTGTCGCCGTTGACATATGCCGTGCATAGGTCACGAGCATTAGTCACGTTCCTGTCCCACTTGTTATTGGGACTCAGTGCCGCCACTACTCCGACGACAATGTGCACAGGCAACTCCAACTCCTCAGCAATCTTGAGACACTCACAGTATGCCGTAGCGTACCACGTCACACCATGCTCGATTTCGTCTGGTGTTGCCAGATTGTAGATTGATAGAATGTTGTCGATACTCATTTCATTACCTCTCATGTTTCGGTTAATGTATCCGATGATAGACACTCTGTCAAGTGCCTATCGGCAGTACACTAGCCTGCAAAATTGTACGTATGGCGTGGACGTGTGTCAAACGCTAACGATACCTTACCCAAATGAATCTGGGTGAATGTACGTTGACGCTCAATACCCCAACCACGACTCTTGTACTTGCGTAATGCTACAAAGCCCTTGAGCTTTCCAACGACAAAACGCTTGCGGCCATTGATAGTTTTGGTTACTTTCAACATTGTATTTCCTCTCATGGTTACCAAGGCTTGACTACCTTGAGTGCAGACACTAGATACTTTGTAGATACTTGACAATAGCTCCAAGGACTTACATTGCTACCCGCATAGCCGTATTTACCGCCTACCGATAAGCACCACAAGATTGTTGCAACAACTACTTGTGTAGCTAAGTACCTACAAAGTATCCAATATCTGCTGTCAAGATAATTGAGAGATACGCTAGCCCGGCTCACTGTATGGCTCACACTAGCACCCTATTGTTACACCATGCGATGGCGATCCTCCAAGGTCCCGACAGTATCCCGTGCCGTTCGGTTTGTGCGTTTGATCTGCAAGCACTGTAAGCAGGCATAGAGTTTATAGACTTCAATCGTTTGGTCTTTACTCCATCGGACAAGCAATGCCAGACTCCGATGTTTTGTATTGTATGCATGTTCGTATTCTTTTGTCAACATCTTTTTGAAATTGTTTTGACGTTTCCGTCTTACTCAATTTCTACACTTCAAAGACTTGGGTTTTTACGTCTTTATCCTTGACTGATTCTCTGTTGTGTCTCGATGTTGTTTGTACTCTATCGAATCTTTTTGTGTCTGTCAACACTTTTTTTGTGTTGTTTCGTTTCCGTGTTTCGATGTTGTGTATTGAATCACATTGCACTGCACAAGGTATATAATACTTTAGTCTAATATGGTTTTCATAATACATAGAGTCTGATCTTGACTAGCATAGAGTGATAGAGCCTGTCTATTATACTTTAGTCTATGCCGTAGGGTGCTTCATAGACCTACACATCCCGCCTCGACAGTCTATCATGACTGTGTAGCCTATGCAATTAGACCATAGTATAACTTGACAGGCTTCATAGTGTGTGATAAACTGGGTAGGCCTTCATAGTAGGCCGGGGAGGGGCGGCAGAGGCTAACCAGTCTGTGTAGTTGCCGCATAGATTTGCTAAGAAGGTAAACAGCCAATAAAGCCTATAAAGATATACACAGATACCACACTTATCCACAGCTATAAAGCCTTGATTGTGGATAACTTTCTGTGCTGAAGGAAGCATTACCCTTTTTCTTGGGAAAATGTCTTGACTTTTTAATTATTTTATGGTATCATAGGGTTAAATTGGAGAATCTTTATGACCCAAAAAGACCTAGAGACGACAACAATCACGGTTGAGGAAGATAAACCTTTAGAGCCTGTTAAAAGAAAACGAGGTAGACCTAAGAAGTCTGAAGTTGAGGCTAGAAAAAAAGGTAATCGTGGTGTCAGAGGCAGACCTCCGGGCGATGCCGCACGAATGAACGAATTCAAAGCTCGATTGCTAGCGACAGCAGGTGATCGAGTCATTGACAAGGTGATAGGTATTGCCTTGGATGATGAACATCAGGGTCAGATGGCCGCATTGAAGATGTGTATGGATCGAGTACTGCCGATGTCCTACTTTGACAAGGACAAGCAGGGTGCAGGGAAGTCCAACATCAGTATTTCTATCACTGGTGTAGGCGGAGAAACAACAATTATTGGTGGCGATATCCCGGAAGGAGAAGTATATGACCACGACTGAGTTAGAAGAACAAATTAAGCTAGACCTGACACGACACGAAGGCTGTGTCTTTGAAGTGTACCTCTGTACTGAGGGACACAAGACAGCCGGTATAGGACATCTACTAGAAGACCCTGATTCTTGGGAGATTGGCGATGAAGTTAGTGCCCCTCAAGTACTCAATTGGTTTAAAGAAGACTATCAGGAAGCAGTAGCTGACTGTTGCGTTGTGTTCCTTAACTTTGCTTCACAGCCTGAGAACGTACAACGAGTATGTATCAACATGGCCTTTAATCTTGGACGGTCACGGCTGTCAAAGTTTAAGAATATGGTGAGGTATGTGAATGAAGGGAAGTATGATAAAGCCGCTGATGAAATGATTGACTCCAAATGGTATACTCAGGTAGGCAATCGTAGTAAAGAATTAGTTGAGTGGATGCGTGGCTGATTTAAAAGTAGAACTACTACCTTGGCAACAAGAAGTATTCAACGACACCACTCGATTCAAGATTGTTGCCGCAGGCCGCCGTACTGGGAAGTCCCGACTGGCGGCATGGCTACTAATTATTAATGCTCTACAGGCTAAGTCCGGTCATGTCTTCTATGTCGCACCGACACAGGGACAGGCACGAGACATTATGTGGAGTACACTACTAGAACTGGCGCACCCTGTTGTAAAGGGAAGCCACATTAACAACCTACAGATTACATTAATCAACGGAGCAACCATATCCCTGAAGGGTGCTGACAGACCAGAGACAATGCGTGGTGTCTCCCTGAAGTTCCTTGTCTTGGATGAATATGCAGATATGAAGCCTAGTGTCTGGGATACAATTCTTAGACCGGCACTGGCTGACCAGAAAGGCCAAGCCCTCTTTATTGGTACACCAATGGGGCGTAACCACTTTTACGACCTATACCAGTATGGATCGCTTGGCACTGATGAAACCTACAAAGCATGGCACTTTACGTCATACAACAATCCCCTCCTTGACCCAGAGGAAATCGACGTGGCTAAGAAGTCTATGTCATCCTTTGCGTTCCGGCAGGAATTCATGGCGAGCTTTGAAGCTATCGGTAGTGAAATCTTCAAGGAAGAATGGATTACCTTTGATGAAGAAGAACCAGAGGTTGGCGATTACTATGTGGCTGTCGACTTGGCAGGATTTTCTGATGTGGGTTCCATTAGTAAAGGGCAGAGTAGTCGACTGGACTCTACTGCTATTAGTGTTGTAAAGGTCAATGAAGACGGATGGTGGGTAGCAGAGATTGTGTACGGTAGGTGGGACTTGAATTCTACTGCTGAAGAAATCTTTGATATCGTAGAGCACTACAAGCCGGTTGCTGTGGGGATCGAGAAGGGCATTGCTAAACAGGCTGTGATGTCACCACTCATGGACCTACAGAAGCGTAAGCAACGATTCTTTAGAGTGGAGGAGTTGACACACGGCAATAAGAAGAAAACTGATCGTATCGTGTGGGCATTGCAAGGACGCTTTGAAAACGGATACATTGATTTGAACAAAGGAGAATGGAACAAAGAGTTTATGGACCAGTTGTTTCAATTCCCCAACCCTCTAGTCCACGATGACTTGATTGACTCCTTGGCCTATATAGACCAATTAGCGAAAGTACCTTATCATTATGAGGACTTTGAATTTGATGACTTTGAAATGCTAGACCCAGTGGCAGGATATTAATATGGAAAACGATTACATCCAACAATCAATTGAAGGGTGGGTAATGGAGAAGTGTGACCAGTGGCGTGACCACTATGAGTCTAACTACTCCGAATCACATGAAGAATACTACCGGCTTTGGAGGGGTATCTGGTCAGGTGAGGATAGCCTACGCCAGTCTGAGCGATCTAAGTTAATTAGTCCTGCACTCCAACAGGCTGTTGAGTCTAGTGTTGCAGAGGTGGAGGAAGCTACCTTTGGCCGTGGCAAGTTCTTTGAGATTGAGGATGACTTCCAAGACCAGAACAATGCAGACATCCAGTTTATTCGTAATCAGCTATCAGAAGACCTCAAGTTTACCAAGACACGTAAGCAGGTAGCAGAATGTATTCTGACTTCTGCGGTGTACGGTACAGGCATTGGTGAGTTGGTTATTGAAGAAACAAAAGAGATGCGTCCTGCTACACAGCCCATTATGGATGGCGAGTTAGATGCAGTAGGTGTCGAAACTATTGACCGCTTTGTGGTAAAGTTACGTCCTATCCTACCTCAGAACTTCCTGATTGATCCTGTATCCACCACTGTAGAGGATGCACTGGGTGTTGCTATTGACGAGTTTGTTCCTATCCATCAGGTGGAGCAGGACATCGAGAAGGGCTACTACCGTGATGTAGATATTGAACAGGCCTACACAGACGTAGAGCTTGAGCCTGACCAAGAGCTACAGGTGTATGCAGAAGACAAAGTACGTCTAACAAAGTACTACGGCTTGGTTCCTCGTGAATTACTAGAAGATGCGTCTGAGGAAGACGAAGACGTTATCACTCTAAATGACGATCAGAAAGCGGACTCTAAGTATGTTGAGGCTGTCGTTGTAATTGCCAATGGCGGACAATTGTTGAAAGCAGAGGCTACCCCCTACATGATGGCAGATCGTCCTGTGGTGGCTTTCCCTTGGGATGTAGTGCCCGGTAGGTTCTGGGGACGTGGTATTTGCGAGAAGGGATACAATAGCCAGAAGGCCTTAGATACAGAACTCCGTGCACGTATTGATGCACTGGCTCTAACCATTCATCCAATGATGGCTGTCGATGCTTCTCGTATTCCTCGTGGTATGAAGCCTGAGATTCGTCCGGGTAAAATGTTGTTGACGAACGGCAACCCTGCTGAAATCCTACAGCCATTTAAGTTCGGTCAGTTAGACCAGACTTCATTTGCACAGTCAGCACAGCTACAACAGATGGTGCAGATGGCAACAGGTGCTATTGATGCCGCAGGTATTCCCGGAAGTATTAATGGTGATGCAACAGCCGCAGGCATCTCAATGTCACTGGGT
>OEFV01000035.1_pt1 | contig 13839 bp, 21 predicted proteins | sample 1498691 | NCBI WGS metagenome assembly OEFV01 (sample SAMEA3275497, study PRJEB22092) | marine metagenome | biome: ENVO:00000447 marine biome; feature: Sheltered location near shore and weather station; material: Particulate matter on a 0.22 Um pore size filter | collected 2014-06-21T08:00:00+00...
ATGGCTGCCAGAAGTCACCACCGAGGCGCACTGGCTTGATGTGGTCGACGACCTCCGCGAGGCGGCCGCACTCTACGCACACTGGCGACTCTGCAAGGAACGCGCGACGATACTTACGCCACTGCGTCGAGTTGTAGCGCGCCTCCTGGTGTCGGCGTGCGTGCATCTGCTTGCGTCTCGGTGGATCGGGCATGCTAGGCATTCTTTAGTATATGTTCAATGTGGTTCATCTTGGCCACCTCTTGCGCGGCCTGTTGCTCTTTGTCTTGCCTGATGTACATGTTGTAGCGCCGCTCATGCCAGTCGTAGTCGCGCCTTAGCTGCACCTTATCCATCTTCTGCACCGCGCGTTGCGGTACGTTCTTCGTGCTGCGCTGATACCATGCCAACGCTACTGGCCTCCACTTGTCGATGGCTCCGTGTTTCGTGCGCCAGTTGCGCGAGTCATAGTAGGTGTAATAGTCCTTCGCCCACGATTGCGCATGGCTGCGGTAGTCGCTGCCCTCTTGGTCCATTAGGTGTAAGAAGTAGTCGCGCACTTGCTGCCAGTGCATCGGCGTTCTTTCTCTTTCTCTCATCTCATTATCCATCTTATTAGATTTAGAATTAAGGTTTGTATTGGTCTTATGTATTACGGGTAGAAGCTGGCTTCCACCCTTAGTGTCGTTTGCCTCCACCCTAGTGTGCAATTGCTTCCAACCTAGCGTGCGTTTGCTTCCACCCTCTAGAGCCTCCACATGGCCGTTATCAATGAGCTTATTCACGGCTGCAGATGCTGTCCGACGCGACACGTGCAGCAGCTTGGCAAAGCCCGTATTCGTCATAAAACACGGCCTCCCATGTTCCGAGTATCCATAGATGACTGAACCCACCAGGCGCTCGGTCACGTTTAGATCCGTGAGGTTCCAAATGTGAAGCGGCAATATGATGTGCTTGCGTGCCATCAGTGTCCAGCCCACCCAAAGAAGTCCGAGTCGTAGCCCGCTTCACCCTCGTTTAAGAACATCGGCGTAATGACCAGTCGCATTGTGGCATCACGATACTGCTTGTGCAGCTTGTTCTTGTTGCCTGCGCTCTTGGTGTGCTGGCTTGCCATTCGTTGCGCCTCATGGCGGCTGCTTACATACCAAACAATGCGCTCGTTGGTCTCTTCGCAGGTGAACACCGCTTTGTATGTTTTGCCACTCATAGCACGCCGTTTTTCTTCATCATCTCCACCAGCTCCAAGAAGTCCTCAAGCGTCAGCGCAGCAATGGGCGCCTGGTGGTTGCGCTTGTGAATGACGACGTTGTAATGGCCATCCTGCGGCATGCGCTGCAATATGGAATGGATGTCAATGCTGCGTTCATGGGCCTTGAGTTGTAGATAGAACGGATCAGTGCCCGTCAAGTCCACGCCTTGGTCGTCGAGCTTCTGGTTGACGTATCCGGTGCGCTCCACCTCTCCGCCGAATAGCCGCATCCACACCTTCGCAATCTTCAGCTCGAAGCGCTTGCCTTTTTGTCTGGAGTTTATCATGCCCACAAATCCATTGCTGGCGCATAACTCGGCGCGTCCATCATCCATCCATCCTCGCCGTCATGTCCATGGGCGCTTTTACCGTTCCAAGCCTTCCAGCTCTTCAACATGCGCTCCCATTCTAAATGTCCGCGAGCTATGTAGTGCGGCTCTAACTCAACCACCTGCACGTGATGCGGTGCGCCGCTCTCTACCGCCAGCACGAAATAGGAACTGCAATCCAAGCCCATGATTTCCGTAGCACGCTGATAGATGGCCGCTTGCATGTAATACTTGAAGTCGTAAATGGTACGCTGCAAGCTGCGGTGGCTGACGTTCTGCGTGGTCTTCAAGTCCAAGATGAACCATTCGCCAATGCCGTCGATGATACCGCGATGCGGAACGCCGCACTGCTCTATTGTGAACGGCTTCTCGAACTGTGTACACTGGCGCACCATCGGCCCGGCATACGGGTGGTCTAACACGCGGCTGGCAATCAAGCGAATGTCCATGGCCTCCTTCGGTGTCAGAATATCCTTGTCGGCGTTCTCTTCCTTGAAGTCCAGGTACTTGTTCCCGGCGCGCCTCCCGTCCCATATCAGCGTGCTTTGCTCGTACTTCTCCGGCTCTAGTATTGCGCGGTGAACTAGCGTTCCAAAGTTCATGGCTGCCGTCTCTTTGCGTGGACCGAGTTTGTAGTCTAGAAACGCCAGCGGCGACCTAGAGAACGCCTTCAAGCTGCTAAATGAAAGCGGTAAATAGTCGTTCTTATCGTACATCGTAGATTTTGTTTCCAGTGAGCTTATAAAGTCGGCTGTGGATCCTAAGAAGCCGTTGGCGCATGCGAGCCTTGCCGTTCTCGCCAATGGTTTCGATTTCTCCGTCTGCGTTGTGACTTAGGGCCGCCAAGATTGCCCACCGCTCGTGTCGGAGACGGCTAATCTCCTCCACAACGCGGGCTGTATACATCTTGTCCGGCACAACGATTTTGTTCGTCGTCTCCATCAGAACGGGAGGTCGTCGGCCTTAGACTCTTCGACCTTGACACTCAAGGCCGGGACATCTTCAATGAATGGGTTGTCGCCTGTGTAGAGCTTGGACAGGTCGATGTACTTAGAAGACTCCTGAGCAAATGCAATCAAGTTCTCTTCCACTGGGCGCTTCACGCCTGTCAAATTATACTTGGTGTCCATGCCTTTACCCTGACGCACGATGACCAGTTCATATGCGGTCCAGTGATCGTCGCGAAACAACATCGCCATTTGGTCAATGACACTGCGTTGGGTGAATGACCAAACTTTGATGCGACCATCGCCACCGCTTTCTGTGTCGTACTCCCACACCACGAAAGCCAAGAATTTCTTTGGGCGCTCTTCGCTGATGGCGTGTTCTGGGCGTGGTACGTCCGGTTCCCATCGAACGGGCTTGCCGTCCACAAACAGTTCGTATCCCGTAACGGGCTTACTTAAAAGGCGAACACTGCGCTTGTCTCCGTCTTGGAGTTTGACGTAGTCTGAACCAGTACTTTCAGACTTAGCAAGAAAATTGAAGATGTCGGTGGACATATTGGGTTTGTTTTGTGGACCCAATTACGCACCGAAATCACCTAGGGAAAAAAATTATTTTTCGGCGTTGTCAACATCCCTGTGTTGAATCCATGCCTTGCGAAGACGTAACAGGTTGAGAACTACAAGAGTAAGTGCACCCAAAGCGCTCACGCTCCAGTCTATGACTTCTTGCCATCGGGCTACTTCCCACCCTACCCAGGCCAAATTCAACGCCAATAAATCGCTCCCGTCCGTCATTTTTCTAAGGTACTGAGAGCCAACGGTAACACACCAACCAGGCACATAACAATTGTTGGCCACGTGATTCCATGAACTAGAACCTGTTCGCAAGCCGTCGTCACAATCAGTCCGCCCATGGTGTTTTTGGTAGACCAACGCAGCCGCTTCCCGGCGCTCTTCGCCACCTCTCCCGTGGCCTCGCCCGCGGTCTTTATCCAACCGCCAACCTTAGCCATCGTATACCCACATCACACCTTCACGCTTGTCTTGATCGCTGTCTACATGCACGAACGTCTTGCCGATGCCAATGCGCGTGAAACCTGCTGCAAGTAGCCCGCCTACGATCCGCATGCGTGCCTCGCTGTTCACGGCTGCAATGTCTGCGGCCAAGCCTTTTAAATGGCTGCTGTTATGGCTGGCGCTGTATGCGCGCTGAATCAAGCTCTCGTTGTATGCGCGTGTACGGAATCCGCTGGTGATGCGGTACGGTATCCCGCTGCATGCCCTTGCGTCGTCCAGCATATCCAAGAAGTCCGAGTCCATATTGGAGCCGCTTCCCGGTACGTCTGGGCTATCAAACTCTGTGTGCGTGAAGTACTTCATCACTTCTCCTTGCGCTGGATTACGTACCAGTCGTTGTCGTGGCACATGATTGTAATGCCGTCATAGCTTCTGTCCATTTGGAAATAGCCCTGACCATCGATGCGCGTGCCGTTTGCGTAATCGTCGAGGTTGACGGTGATTCGATAGTAGGTATTTGCACCAATCGTTCCGTCACTCTTAAACCTTAACATACGGCCCTCGTTGTCTCCAACCTTTGGCAGGTATAGCCTAGAGAAACCGTTGCCGCCTGTCCACGCGTTCATGTACACGAAAGCGTATGTGTCAGCGTCTCCGAAGGTGTAGTCTACGGCGCTCTGGTGGGTGATACTGATGACGCGGTGGGTGATTGGGCCTTGCGTGTCGCTCATGGCAATACTTCGGCCGCCCGTCGGCGTTGCTGGGTTTGTGCCTGCCGTCAGCTTTGGCTGCTGGACTTGCGCAGTGACAGTATTTAGCACGCCATTGATAAGGTCGTTTTGCCCGCCGCGTTGCCTGTCATCGGCTCGTGGTGGATCGTCAGCGCTGGTGATGCCGCTGCTATCGTATGCGATTTTGAACCGCTCGATTGTGGTCTCTCGCCTGTTCATCACTGTCGTCAAATCAAACGGCACATAATAGTCTGAATCTTCCTCTAGCGTGTGCCACATCTCAATCAATCCGACCACCGTTCCGCGATGGATTTTCGTGGCAAACTTCTGACGCGATAATGCCTCGTTCACTCCGAGTCGGTGAATGGGCAATGGGCCGGCCGTCTGTGAAGACTTCCAATTGTTTTCGACTAGCGGCACAAGATGCCTGAGCTTGCCTTGTGCGCTAAACGCAATATTGTCACCGAATAGAACTTCACCTTGGTCAACTTCCAAGACGTTCTCGCTGGTGTGCGTGGCTCGATACGTCTTGATGTCTGCGTTGCCTCCGTTGTCGTCCACGATTTCCACGCCCACGTCCAAGTAGAAGTCGTCTGATGTGTATGCGCTGGTTACGTTCGTGCCTGATTCATTGAAGAACTTTGCAACGGCCGTCACGTCCAGCCCATCTTCTTCTGATGGTAGAGCGTCCGTTACAAAACTGAATGCCGTCACGGTGTTGGTTCCGCGATTGCGGTCGAAGGTCCGCACGTCAATCACGTACCTGTCGGCGCTGTCTGTGGTCCACTCTTCCGGCTGGTAATACTTGGCGTCAGCGTTGATTTTCAATTCAACCTCGATGTGTACACGGGCGTCAGGTGCGTTGAACTCATAGCTTGAGTCCGGCGACACTTGGAACTCAAGTGATCCGCTGATGCGAAACTTCGTGCCGACCTCATACGTTTCGTCCGTATCGGCAAGCGTAACGTTCTGACCTGCCGTGATAATCGTGTCGTCATTGCCGCGCAAGAGGTATTGGTTGCCGTTGAACCTTCTTGTGCGCTGGACTGAACGAACCGGCGGCAAGTGTGTGAAGACATGCCCGGCGAGCTTCTTGTAATCCGTTCCGCTGTTCTGAACTGCGGCGGCGTTCATGGCGTTGCTGTCCGCTGTCGTCCAAGCTACATAGCCTGCGTCCTTGTCGTATTGCCTGATGCCCGCCGCGCCGATGTTCGTGCCGTCCGACAACCGCTTGTGCGCGTTGATGGGCCAGAACCAGAACACGCCCTCGGATAGGAAGACGCGCGCATTAAAGCAGGTTGCAAGGCTTGAGAGAATGTCAAACGAATTGTGAGCTTCTGTGTTGCCGTCATTGTCAACCGTCACTGGAACAGTCCCAATGATTTCGGCCAATGGGTTTGGATCGTCTTCGGTGCTACTCAACTCAGTGTCGTTGATGTATCGCAAGATGGGTTCACCACTAGCAAATCGGGAGTAGGTACGCAGCCCAGCAAGACACCGCAAGATGTGCTTGTATATGAACAACCCGCTAGAACCAACGTCGCCCGCTGTCAAGCTGAAGTCTATGTCTTTGAGGTTGCCTAGGTCATCGCTTGCCGTTAGGCTTACGGCCGTAGGCATGGGTTCGTCGTTGCGCTCTACTTGCTCCGCTAGAATTACGCCGCGCCAGTACAACGTGTTGTCGCCGTCTGGGTCTCGGTATATGTCCAGCAGCAAGCGACCCTCCGGAAAGCTGTAGAGTAGGTCTAACGTTTGGGTGTGCGCGGCTACCTGCTCAAACAATACGAACTGAACGGAGCTGCCTATCACAGGATCATGTTGCTGCTCGTTGTTGCCGCTGTATTGCAACACAAAGCCATCAGAGCCAAGAGTGAATGCGGTCTTGTTTGCCGCGTCCCATGTTGCATTGGTGTCGTAGATGCTCACGCGCCACACGTCACCTTCGTTGTCCTTGAATTCGCTGTATAGTCTTTCGCCTGCCATTAGAATCCTCTTACTCGGTTTCGGTCAAACCCTGCGCGCTCGCTGCTAATTAAGATGTCGCGGCCATCGAGTCGGCCGGTCACGGTTACGTTCCCGCCTCCCATCATGTCGCGCAGCTTGTCCAGCGGTGCAACAACTTCCGGGTTTATGGCTGACGTGCCTGCGCCCTCGCCGACCATGGCCAATGAAGCGCCCGTGAACATACCTCCGTCGGCCATTTGTGGGACGCCCATGCCCGCGCCAAGGAAAGACCCTAGCCCACCCTTGACAGCAGACGATCCCGGGAATAGTATGCTTAATGCAGCAAACGCGGCAAGCATTGCAGCCAGCTTCAAAACCATTTGCTCCAGTAGGTTCAACATAAAGTCACCAAAGCTCTTACCGCCTTCACGTAATGCACTGAATGCCTGCATAAAGAAGCCGGGAAGTTGGTTTGCGGCGTAATTGCCCAGCTCAACCATTGCGTCCATCGGCAGCTGAACCGCTTCGGCTACGCCTTCCATGCTTGTCTTCAACTCATGGTTAGCCATCGATGCCGCCATGATGTCGCTGGCCATCGTGCCTTGCATCTGTTCAGCCATGCCCATGGTAAGCAACCGGGACTTCTCAACTTCTAGCAGCTTTTCCTTTTGCTTCACTTCGGCGCTTGTAGAAACGGGTGCGGCTGTTGCGGTGACGGCTGGTGCGTCCGGCAACGTACCAAACGCCATCGCTTCATCAAAAGCGTCTAGCATTGCCGCCGCTCCTGCAAAATGTCCCTCCGCGTCTACGCCACCAAGATTCTGTTTAATGAAGAGAGCGTAATCAACCGCGGCTTTCATCTCTTCTCGAATCGCGTCCGCGTTGCCCTTGTGCGCTGTATTTCCCTTCTCTGTAAGGGCCAATACTTCTTCGCGCGACGAAACCAAATCAGCTTCGGTGACGCTTGCCCGTTGCAGTGACTTTGTGAAATCGTCTAAAATGTTTGTGGCTGCCTCAAGTAGGCCGGACTTTTCTGCAAACTGACCCATCGCCAGAGTGATGTTGTCCATCGCCGTCGAGAACTTGCCGCTGATAGTCTCGGACAGGTTCGCCATTGCGTCGTTGGCAAAGCCGCCGTCGCTGGCCATGTTGGCCAAAGCTGTGTTGTACTGTTCTACCGAAACCGAACCCGCGCCGAACTCCATGTTCGCGTCGCCTGTAACCTTCTTAAGCTCTGCAAAAATTGGGATACCTCGTTCGGCTAATTGGTTGAGGTTCTCAAGCTCCACCTTGCCTTTGGCCTGAACCTTTGAGAATGCGGCCGCGATGTCACCGATGCTGTTTCCCGATGCCGCCGCGATATCGCCCAACATGCGCAAACGATCGTTCACGTCATCAACACCCGTACCAACCGCAATCAACTGACGCGCGCTGCGGCTCACCTCTTCAAGTCTAAATGGAGTTGACGCAGTGAACTTGTTCAGCTTTGCGACCATGTCTGCCGCACCTTCCGCGCTGCCCATAATCGAACGGAAACCCACGCGCAACTTCTGCAAGTCCGCACCGCTCTTAATTATAGCGGTTAGTCCTACACCGACGCCGGTCAAGATTGCTCTTCCGGCGCTCTTGGCAATACTAGCAATCTCGCCAAAGTTGCGCTTAAAGTTGTTCTTTGTGCGGCGCAAGTCCGCGTTCAGTTTAGTCAAGCCTCTTTTGCTCAGGCCGATTGTTACTTTTAGATCCTTAAGTAGTGCCATTAGCCCACGATTTCAGTGTGTGTTGTAGGAGCTTGTTCGAACGCTTCTTTTTCTTCTCTCTCTTCTCCCATGGAAAGATAGCAAGGTCGCGCGGCTTGATACTCTGACCCTTCTTTGAATGTGGCTGCATCATCACAGTGGCCAGCCACCTGGTGCGCTCCCATTCCATCTGCTGCATGTGTTCCTCATGCTTGGCGTTGCCTTGTGCCGCTGCGCAGAACTCGATAAACGTCATGTCATAAAACACAGAAGGGCTGAACCGTAATCGGCCCAACCCTATCTGCATACAATCGGCAAAGGTCAGCGGTTCCGTTTCACCTTTTTTTTTCCGCGCCACCACCCATGAGCGAAGTGATGGCGGTTCCCAATGTTTCGAGGTCTTGAATCTCGATAAGTCCTAAGAAGTCATCAAGCTCGTACTTGAATTCAACTCCTGCATGTTTCGCTCCGCTTTGTGCCATGTAGTACACAAACGTTCCGACCTCCACAACGTCGTCTCCGAGGTTGCCAATGTCAATGTTTGATTCGCGCTTGGCGTTAGCCAAGGCGCGCATGTCACAACGTAAACGAAACTCCTTGCCGTTAAGCTCAATCTGCATTACGCTTCAACGAATGTGATTGATCCCGACAGCTCAATTGTTGCGCTGTATGTCACGTTGTCTTCTGTGCCTCCGCTGGCTTCGATAGAAGTCACGAATGCGGTGGCGCATGTGAAGTGATTGTCGGCTGTCGCGTCCAAACCAAAGATGATGGCGAAGGAAGAACGCGCAGCAAAATGCGTCATCAAGGTATCGACCGCTTGGCCTGTAGCCTCGTCAACCAAACCACTGACGCTGATGCTTCCGCTACGCGTGGACTCCAACAGCTCACGGAATCCGCTGCTGTCTTTGCTGGTTGTGTCGCGTGTCTCCATGGACAGGCTGATGCTTCCTTCGGTCTGGTCTGGCAATGCAGTCCCACCGATTTTGAGTAAGTAAACGCTCCCGTTGATAATGCCGGCCATTATTCTTTTTCCTTTGTGTTGTTGGCGATGATCGCGTTGAACAACAGGTCAACATAAGAGAAGACCCGATCGTCTTTGATGCTAGGTGTCAGGTTAACAACAACCTTTGCGAAGGCGAGCAGCGCGATAACCAACTCGGCCCAGAAGTCCATGATGAATTCCATATCGGCAATTTACTCCTTGCCTTTGTGCTGGACCACCCTTTGCGTAAATCTCATTCAGCCACGTTACGCGTCTTCGTCATCGTCAATCCAGTTGTCGCGGTCGGCGTACATGTAGGCGTGGACTTCATCGATAGCCAACAGGCCACTTGTTGCGCCGGGTGTTTGCGGCTCAATGATGCATTCGAGATTGTCAAAGCTCCTGCGCACCTCATAGTAATCGGAGTACGTTGGCAAATCGCTGACCATAATAATTTTGTATGCGCCTTCAATATCCATATCGAGATTTCCTTGCGTCAAAATTTGAAGTGATGTCCGCATCTGACAAGTTGGATGTGTAGATGCGCAGTTCACCAATGCTTCCGGTTGTGCAAAAGGATGTGTTCACCGTGCCAGTGTTTCGGGTCAACGTAGAGACACGGCAATGCAAATTCGTTTGGCATGGCTGGTGACGGGTCGAACTTATGGACCTGCTGTTTATGAGGCTGCCATTCAAGAAGTAGCGCAGTGACGTGCCGTTCATACTGATAGCAAATTGATACCATGTGTCCGTGCTCATAGATGCTGAAATTGTGCTGCTTCTGTACAACGCAACACCCATTGGAGTGTACATGATTTGTTTGTTGACCGCGTCAAATTGGAACGCGTAACCACCATTCGTCGTCGAGCAGTTGGATTTGTAATTTCGCACGAACATGAAGCGCTTGATGTTACTGAAGTCTGGGAACTTAGCCCAGAATTCAACCGTCTGCGTGGAGCCATAGGTGTTGACGATGTCACATTCCATGTAATCATTGACACCGTCAAACGTGGCGTTCTTGGGCGCAGCAGAATCAAAGGTTGTGCCGTTCACCAGTGAACCAGTCTTTGAACTATCGGACAGGTCTGTGATACTGGTCCCACTGCCTGAATAGAACGACGCGTTGTTGAAGTCCCAATGCTGAATCAAGTTGGTCAATATCACATCACCACCCGCAAAGTCTTGCCCATTCAGTTTTGCAATCCCTGCCTTTGCAATGGTGTCAACTTTGCCGATGCTTGCATCAGCTATTCCAGAGACTTTGATTATCGTACCCATCAGGCCAGCTCAATAAATGTGTCGCTCGGATCAAAGTAAATTTGGCTGCTGCCTAGTGCGTACCCAACGACACGCACAACAGAACCAGAGGCTGTCGGCGCTGCGTTGGTTATCAATCCCTCGGTCTCGCTGACGTACAGTGTTTGACCTGCGGTGAATCCTGCATACGTTGTCGATTGTATTACGCCTTCACGCAAAAGTCCATCGGTTGCCTCGCTTGTTCCTAGGGCTAGAGCCACAAGTCCGGTTGCCTTGCCACTCGCATTTGCATCGGTTGCGCCCCAACCGCCTGACGTGTACTGATACAGTTTCAATGCAACTATTGTCGCCGTGCCAAACTTCAACACCTTGCCCTCGTGGTTACCGTTGCTGTACCCTGATGTCCGCGTAAAGTATTCGACCTTCTGCCCGTCTAGTTCATTGGCAGCGGTAATGAACCCTGAGTCGTTCGATAGTTGCGATGTGGCCGTGGGTATCGTTGTGTCACCTTCCAACGCCGTACCCGCCGACGTACCAAAGCCCGGAAAGGTAACCTTTGCAGTGTTCGCCGTGATGGCGCTTGCCTGTCCTGACGTAATGCCCGTCTTGGCTGTGTTGGCGGTGATGGCTGATGCTTGTCCCGACGTGATACCCGTCTTCGCAGTGTTGGTTGTGATTGCGCTGGCTTGGCCTGACGTGATACCAGTCTTCGCAGTGTTGGCGGTAATAGCTGAAGCCTGACCCGATGTGATTGTTGTTGTATCACCCGCCAACGCCGTCGAACTAGTTGTGCCAAGCTGCAACAATACCGTGTCGCCTTCTAGCGCCGTGCCTCCCGATGTGCCAAAGCCCGGAAAGGTAACCTTGGACGTGTTTGCTGTGATAGCTGATGCTTGTCCCGACGTGATACCAGTCTTCGCAGTGTTGGCCGTAATCGCTGATGCCTGACCTGATGTGATGCCTGTCTTCGCGGTGTTCGCCGTGATTGCGCTTGCTTGACTCGATGTGATACCAGTCTTGGCGCTGTTGGCGGTGATTGCGCTTGCTTGACTTGATGTGATACCAGTCTTGGCAGTGTTCGCCGTGATTGCACTTGCTTGACCTGCGGTGATTGTTGTCGGCGTATTGTCCAAGTCGCCGTAATCAATGCCGGACGTGGATCCGGTGAACCGCACCTCCAAAGGGAACGTAGTCACAACATTACCATTGGCTTGGCCGGCAACCAACATGCCCGTGGTTTCGGTGTCGCTTGCACCAGCAGCAACAGCAAATGTCAACGTGCCTGGGCTTGTCTGCTCTGCCTTGATTAGCGTAGCCGTACCGCCACGCAAAATGGCGTTGGTAGTTGTCACCTTCAACGACGGCTTGGTGTTGTCTGACACGTCACTAAACACGCCAAGCTCGTTTTGCGCAGAGCCTTTGAGGATTTGCAGGATGTTGGTCAAGTCACCATCGACGCTTTGGAACTTGCCGTAGATGGTTTGTTGCACGCCGCTTTGTACGTTCAGGTTTGTTCCGTACAACTCAACCGCGCCTGTTAAACTATTGACACTGCTCACGCCGCTACTGCTCCCGCCCGTGTCCAGTGTGGCCGTGTTGCCGTTAATGGTTAGCGATCCATTGGAAACAATGACTTTGTTCACCGCGCCAGTCGGAGAGCCGTCGACCTCCTCAATCGTCCAGCTATTGCCTGGGAATGTCGTGAGTGTTGTAGCTGACCCGGTGCGCTGAATGCGTGAGTTGTAGGTCTGCTCTAGAATGTAGACGCGTTGATCGCTGTCGAACTGAATATCACTTGCGTCAAAGTTTATGGACTGAACCTGAACGCCGCTAATCGTTCCGCTCTGTCTGTCTAGCGCACCGCGGACCGCAATGCCTAGGTTCATAATGGTTTCGTAGTCGTCACCCACGCAGTACAGTTCCACGCGCGCGGTGTCAATCTTCGACGTGCTGGTCTTGGTGTCGCTGGGTGTAGTGTCCACAACAGTGTAAACCACGAACGGAGCGTCAGCGTCTTGTTGCGCAAGCTCTGGATAGATGCGGTCTGCGCATATCGCGCCGACAGCGCTGCTGTCTTTGAGCAGCTTATAAATTGCTTTGCCTGTCTCCATTATAGTTTGTACTTGTTGAACACCTTCCGGTATTGCCTAATCATTAGGCGCTGCAACATCGGACGCAAGCGCGCTAACGCTGGCGCGATTTTATTGTATGTCGGACTGTCCACGGAGTTCCTGCGGCCACCAATACTCCCGTCCTCAGTCCATTGCGCAAAGTATCCGTCATTGCGTACTGCGCCACCTCTACGTATTCCAACAAATACGTTGACCTTGCTCCCGCGACTATTGCGAACGCCAATCGAGCGACGCAACGTGCCGCTTGGTATGGTCTTAATAACCACGCCTTCACCCTTGCGCGCGCGGCCATTGCCACCTGAACCTTTGTAAACTTTAAAGTCCTCGCCACTGCGCGGAATTTGCGGCTTCATTTTGCGTGAAGCTACTTGCCCAATCTTCCTGTTGCTTTGGCGCAGTTCCTTCGCCATCACCTTTGGAAAGTCTCCGATGCGGCTGATCTGTTTTTGTAGCTCTTTAAGGCCTTCAACTTTACCTATCATCCGTCCCTTGCTCTTTGCAGAAGATGCGCATGCCGTCGCGCCGTCCAATTTCTTCAAAGCCCAGCACCTCATACTCGCGCGACTCAAACACGATGGTATCGTCTTGCGACATGCTCAACCCGCCGACCGCGTCAGTTGGGTTTGGATGGCGCACAATAAAGTTGACTTTGCTTTGCGGGAACACCTGATACGCTTTGATGGTCTCGCCTGCGCTGCCCGCAAACCTCACCTCCGCCCACATGTCCGTGTTGGTGGTTGTGGATACGGTTGGTTGTCCGTAATCGTCTTGCGCAAACGTCTCTTGACGGTACGTGATTAGTCGGTCTCTCCGTCCTGCGTTCTTCATGGCTGATAGATTATGCGGAACGGATTCAACAGCGCCTCAAGACCAAACTTCAAACGGGTTGTTGTAGACCCAATAACTTCTTCTTGCCTGTTCTCGTAAAGGTCCGCAACGATTAGTCGGATCGCTTGCAACACGGGAGCGGGCATGGTGGTGTAACCAGCCGTGAACGAAACGACGACAGGCATCAAGGCGTAATCGTAGGTCTGCGGATAGTCCCGAAATGCAATGCGCGCTGGCCGTGTAATTTCATCCGAGAACCAATTGGTGGCGGCAAGTAGTGACAAGCTCGCGTAGGTCTTGGTGGCTGTCGTCTGATACTTGACCTCCGTAATTGTGGTCACTGGCCCAATGGGAATGTATGAGTTGTAGAAGCCCGGCAAGTACCCGCGCGCGGTGTAGCTGCCCAGCTTGATGTTGCAATGCTCTTCAACCCAACTGATGGCGGCTGAACGTAGCGCCGCAATTAAAGTGTCTTCTGCGGTGTTGGTCACGCGCATGTGTGCTTTCAAGTCGGCAACCGTGATGATTGTTTCTTGATCAACTGCGCTGCCTGTTATCTCTACTTGCATACCCTAAAAATAAGAAAGCCCGACGTTGTGCCGGGCTTTCTCTGAATATGTAAACGACTACCGATTAGGCGTTGTCGTGGAAAGTGTACGCGGCTCCAGCGTGAAGGACAGCAGAGTCGGCGTAACGATGGAT
>OEFV01000036.1_pt1 | contig 13781 bp, 8 predicted proteins | sample 1498691 | NCBI WGS metagenome assembly OEFV01 (sample SAMEA3275497, study PRJEB22092) | marine metagenome | biome: ENVO:00000447 marine biome; feature: Sheltered location near shore and weather station; material: Particulate matter on a 0.22 Um pore size filter | collected 2014-06-21T08:00:00+00...
CAGCCCTTGGTGGTGTGTACTCTATTCTATCTCAGGAGTTCCAGCTACCACTAATCAACCTACTGCTTAACTCTCTTCAGAAGCAGGGGAAGATGCCTAAGATGCCTAAGGATAGTGTCAAGCCTACAGTAGTAACAGGCATTGAGGCACTAGGCCGTGGACAAGACTTGAATAAACTAGCTTCATTCCTTCAGTACCTTCAGCCACTTGGCCCAGAAGTTATTGCTAATGAGATGAACCTAGGTGACTACATTGATAGACTAGCTGCATCACTTGGTATTGATACCTCTGGACTTATTAAGTCAGAAGAGCAGAAGGCTCAAGAACAGATGATGCAACAGCAAATGATGCAACAACAAATGCTGGAACAGGCGGGGATGGGTGCAATGCAGAAAGCAGCACCAGCAATTGCAGGAGCAGTTGATCCTCAACAAGTACAACAAGCTATGGAGCAAATGAGTTAAATGGCTGAATCCGTAAATACTTATCAAGAACCTGCACCTGAATCTCAGGAGCATATTAATGAAATGTTAGCCAAGGTAGAGGGAACAGAACAAGACCCTGATCGTCCTGAATGGCTACCTGAAAAGTTCAAGTCTGTAGAGGACATGGCTAAGGCTTATTCTGCATTAGAGGGTAAGCTAGGCCATCCTCAGCAGAAACAACAAACAGAAGAAGTCAGTGAAGAAGTTACTAACCAGAGTGCCTCTGAAGTGTCAGAGGTTCTTGGGGCTAATGGCATTGACTTTGATGTACTACAGCAAGAGTACGCAGAACTAGGTGGACTGTCTGAGGATGCTTATGCAGCCTTAGAAGAAGCTGGGTTCCCTGAGGCTGTAGTAGACCAGTGGATTGCTGGACAACAGGCTATCTCACAGCAAACACAATCCGAAATGTTCTCCCTTGTAGGGGGACAGGAACAGTATCAAGAGCTAGTAGGATGGGCAGCAGATGCTCTACCTGATAATGAGATTGATGCGTTCAATGCAACAATGGAAACGCAAGACCCTAATATGATTAGGCTTGCTATACAAGGTCTTAATGCACGGTATCGTTCTGAGGCTGCACCTAACCTTATTCAAGGCAGCACAGGTGCAGTATCCACAGGCGGGAAGTTCAATAGTAATGCAGAATTAACTGCTGCTATGGGAGACCCTAGATACGCTAAAGACCCCGCCTACAGACAGCAGGTTGCTGATAAGTTGGCACGGTCTAGTCTGTTCTAACATTGTTGCATGGGGTTGGGGGATTGTATAAGAGTCCCCCTTCCTTCTAAATACACGAATACACCACCGAAGTTACGTCATACGTGCAGAAGATTCGCTACCTTAGGACGTTATATACGGCTGCTTGGGCAGGTGTCAGGCTAGGAAACAGGTAATGCTGTCCTAGCCCTTGTGTATTTAGAAGGGATCACATCCCTAACACGAAGCTAAACATAACAAACGATTACCCCTGACCCCTTGCGAGGGACAATCTTGGAGAAAGGATGTAGTGTAATGCAGAGTGTATTTCAACTCACATTATACTCACTAAGGAGTAATTTAAAATGGCACAAGCTGCTTCAAATCCGGCCTATAGCGTAAGCTTTCAAGGCCAGAATAACCTAACAGGTGACGTACGTGACCTGTTCCTCAAGCTGTATGCAGGAGAAGTCCTAACAGCCTATGAGGAAAAGAAAGTCCTTATGGATAAAGTGCGTACTCGCACAATCTCAAAAGGTAAGTCTGCTTCATTCCCAATGACAGGCCGTGCAACTGCTGAGTACTTGACCCCCGGAAATGAGATCACAGGTGGCTCAATTCGTGCGGGTGAGCGTATCGTCACAATTGATGACTTGCTTATCTCAAGCCAGTTCATTGCTAACATTGATGAAGCTATCAACCACTATGATGTACGTTCAATCTACTCAAAGGAAGCTGGTATTGCACTAGCTAACGAAGCAGACCGGAACGTAGCTCGTATGCTTGTTAAAGCTGCACTGTCAACTAATGCGACAGCCGCTGCTGGTCTGATCCAAGACTACAAAGCCTTCACTGAGGAAGACTTCACTTCAAATGTCAACATTGGTACATCTACTGCTGACTCTCTTGATCCAGCTAAGATTGCTAAGGCTGTCTTTGATGCCAAGAAGACCATGGACATTGCTAACGTACCATCAGACAACGCTGTAGTTGTCCTTCCACCAGCACAGTACTATGCACTGATGGATGTAACTGATGGCTCAAAGCTGACATACATGAACCAAGACTTTGGTGGTAACGGTTCAATTGCTTCAGGTATGGTTCCGTCAATTGCAGGTATTCCTGTAATCATGTCAAACCATGCTGACGTAACTAAGCTGTACACCAACTTCACAACTGGTGATCCGGCTGAGGGTGTTACTGTTGACAACCAGCCACTAGCAAACACTGCTGGTTCTGGACGCACTACTCACTATGACCTTCCAACTGCTCCTGTAGATGGACGTGACATGGTTGCAGAAGCTGCTAAGTTCCGTGGCTTCATCTTCACACCAGAAGCTGTTGCTACTGTCAAGTTGCTTGACTTGGGCATGGAGTCTGAGTACCAGATCAACCGTCAAGGCACACTCATGGTTGCTAAGTACGCAATGGGGCATAACGTCCTGCGTCCTGCATCATGTATCGGTCTTGTAGAGGTCTAAGAATATTGGGGGTAGCTTAACGGCTACTCCCTTTTTTTATGGAGAATAGTAAGGAGCTATCATGGCTGGAACAAGTAAACTAGATGCAGTCAATACGATGCTTTCTTCTATTGGTGAAGCACCAGTAAGTAGTTTATCCTCAGGATTGATTGAGGCTGAGATTGCAGAAAGTATTTTAAATACTATTGACAGAGAAGTACAGTCTATGGGCTGGCACTTCAACACAGAATTAAACAAAAGTTTCGCTCAGACACCAGCAGGTGAGATACTACTCCCCGCTGATATTCTTAGAGCAGATGCTACGCTAAAGGCCAATGCGCCTAATCTTGTACAGCGTGGCTTAAAAATGTACGACAGAGTTAATCACACTTTCATCGTTGGCACAAACGCTGCCCTTGATGTAGTAGTGCAGTTAGTCTTTGATGACCTACCAGAAGTAGCAAAGCGTTACATTGTACTACGTGCTACTCGTATCTTCCAAGATCGTGTGGTAGGTTCTAACACACTACATGATTTCCAAGAGAAAGATGAACAACAGGCTTTAGTCCAGCTTAAAGATTTTGATAAAGCTGCTGATGACCATAACATCTTTGACAACTATGATACCTTTAGCATTATTGATAGGCAGGGACGGAGAACAATCTAATGGCACTCATCAGTCAATCTATCCCTAACCTTATTAACGGTGTATCACAACAGCCACCATCACTACGTCTGGCTACACAGGCAGAGGTTCAAGAGAACGCTCTATCAAGTGTGGTAACAGGACTGTCTAAGCGTCCTAGCTCTGAGCATATTGCTGATCTAGGTACTATTGCTAATCTGGATAAGGCTTTCATTCATACTATCCGTAGGGATGAGAATGAGTTTTACTCTATGGTGGTAGATACGGCTGGCACTATCAGGGTGTTTGACAAGGATGGTGTCTCTAAGACTGTTACCAATAACGCTGCCAGTTATCTGACAGGATTGACTGACCCTAGCTTAGAGTTGGCTGCTGTATCCATTGCAGATGTAACCTTTATTGTAAACAAGAATACGGTAGTAGCTCAAGGCACTACCACAAGTCCTACACGTAACCCTGAGGCACTGGTATATGTACGTCAGGCTGACTATGCCTCTACATATCGCTTAAAGCTCACTAAAGGTGGAAGCACAAGTACTGTAGAATTTGCTACAAAGTCCTCAACACAGGACAGTACTAGTGCTACACAAGCAGCAGAGCGTGGTGCATCTACTGACTTGATTGCTGAGAACTTAAATACATTCTCAGGTACTGGTGTTAATGGTACTTATTACGAAAGCATCACTAACGCTAGTGCTGTTACTGGTTTAACACTAACACGCTATGGCTCAGTAATCCACGTTCAGTCTACTGACAGCACAAACTTCCAAGTAGAGGTAGGTGACTCTCATGGTAACGAACACTTACTTGTGTTCAAGGATGAGACACCAGACTTTAAGAAGCTACCTGTTGAGGGACCAAATGACTTTGTTATTGGTGTGTCTGGTGATAACCAGAAGGCACAGGATGACTACTATGTTAAGTTCAGTAATGGTGTGTGGAAAGAAACAGTAGAGCCTAACGTCCTTATTGACTTAGATGCTTCTACCCTTCCACATAAATTATCAAAGTTACCTAGTGGTGACTTTCAGTTTGATGAGATCAACTACGCTGACCGTAGGGTAGGTAATGATGACACAAACCCCTTCCCCTCTTTTGTAGATTATACAATTGCTGATATCTTCTTTCATCGTAACAGGCTAGGCTTGCTTGCTGATGAGAATGTTATCTTTGCTAGAGCAGGTGAGTTTGTAGAGTTTGACTTCTTCCGTAAGTCAGTACTAGCAATTGTAGATAGTGATCCTATTGACGTAGCAGTGTCTTCTAACAAGGTCAGTATTCTTAAACATGCTGTACCCTTTAACGAATCACTACTGTTGTTTTCTGAACTAACACAGTTTAAAGTTACTGCTGATCCTATCCTTACACCTGAGACTATTAACGTAGCTAATACTACTGAGTTTGAGGCTAGTCTTGTAGCCAAGCCAGCACAGGCTGGTAAGTATGTATACTTTGCTACTAAACGTGGTGCATGGTCAGGCATGTGGGAGTACTTTGTAGATACTGACACTGATGTCAACGATGCTACAGAGACTACAGCGCATGTACCAGAGTACCTTAGGGGTGTTATAACAAACATTCAGGCATCGTCTAACGAGGACATGCTTATTGCTCAGGCTGCTGATGATCCTACAGCTATCTATGTATATCGTTACTATTGGAGTGGTAGAGAAAAGCTACAGTCTTCATGGTCACGTTGGGTATTTGATGGTGATGTAGTAGGTGTATCATTTAACCTATCTGATATCTACGTTCTAATTAAACGTAGTAACAACCTATTCCTAGAAAAGATTAACTTGTCTGTAGATGATGCCACAGTGTATACTACAGGTAACTTCTCTATTCACTTGGATAGAAGGGTAATGTTAGAAACAGGTGGACTTACTGCTATACCTTATGTAGACTCTAATGTGGTGTATGTAGACCAGACAGGTAAGCTTATTCCTCTTAGTGCTGTAGCTGCAAAGCTAGCTAACTCTGAGAAGGTCTTTGCTGGTATTCCGTTTACATTTAAATACCAATTCTCTGAGCCTGTACTAAAGCAGGATAACAAACCTATTACTACTGGACAATTACACTTAAGAAACTATGCTGTTGTGTATAACAAGACAGCCTTCTTTACTGTTACTGTAACACCTCTTAAACGTGCGCCTTATGTGCGTACCTTTACAGGCCGTGTGGTAGGCAGTGGTGCTAACATACTTAGTGCTGCTGCTATTGAGTCTGGTACGTATCGTTTTGGTGTGTTAGGCCATGCTGGTGCAGTAGACATTGTATTAGAAAGTGATAACCACCTACCCTGCATCTTCCAATCAGCAGAGTGGGAAGGGTTCTATGTCCTACGTTCAAGGAGAATGTAATGAAACTGCATGTGAGAGCAAGTACTCAAGCTGATGTAGATCATCTGGCAACAAACCTAAGACCAGAAGACACACAGGAAGTACTAGCCTCACATGGCAGTGTCAAGGTAGCACTACAAGAAGGCTTTGACGTATCTGAAGAGTGTTGGACTATTGTAGTAACAGAGACAGGCGAACTAGCTGGCATGTATGGTGTAGTTGGTCTAGATGATATGACAGGTATACCATGGCTACTTACAGCCCCTCCACTAAAGAAAGTTTGGCGGCAATTTATGCGTGACTCTCTGACATGGATTAACAAAGTAAACAAGAAGTATCCAGTACTAACCAATGCGTGTGACGCTGAGTATACAGTAGCACTCAATTGGTTAAAGTATATAGGATGCGTATTCATTAAGAGACATGACACATGGGGTGTTGGTAACAAACCCTTTTTAGAATTTGTGAGGATATAAAATGGACCCATTTACTATGATGACCATTGCTGGTGGCATAGCAGAGTTTGGTCAGGCAAGTCAACAAGCAAAGATAGATGAAGCTAGATATCAACAGAACAGAATTAATGCTGCTGAAGCACGTGATCTAAAGATACAAAGTTTAAACAAACGAGCTATCCAAGAATCAGAAGCAGCCTCAGGTCAAAGACTAGAGCTTGCTATTAAGGCTTTAGAAACAGAAGGCGCACAAGTTGTAGCTGCTGGGGAAGCTGGTGTATCTGGTAACTCTATAGACTTACAAAAGAAGATGACTACTGCACGACAGTTACGTGGTACAGATGTGATTAACTCTAATGTAAATCAAATCCTTGATGCTATTGATGATCAGCGTATAGGTTACAACACAGAAGCTTTAAATCGTATTAACTCTATGCCACGTGGACAGCAACCTAGTTTCCTCAAGGCTGTAGTTAGTACTGCTGCCAGTGCTTACGCATCAGAACTTAGTGTAGCTGGTAGAGATAAAGGTAGTTACTTAGAGAGTATTGGGTTAGGTGGTCCACCTATAAAGAACATGCCCTTTAAACTTGATGTACCATCAATGGGTAGTTAAGAGGAAAACATGGCAAAACAAAGAGTACAGGTAGCCCAGCTTAATGCTCCTACACAGGCTAATTTACAGGGTGGTACTGCTCCTGTTGTTGAAACAATGCGAGTACTTGCACCAGATCAAACTCCCGAAACCCCTTTAAGTTCTTTTCTATCTGCAATTGCTCCTGCCTTCGCAGCAGATGCTACTGAACGTAAAACTGAACGCTTACGTAAAGAGCAAGAGATTGCTAATGGATTAAGAAAGAAAAAAGAAAACCAGCTAGAGCAAGCACGTGAATCACTGATTGCTGAAATGGCTATAGATTATGTTAAGAATGAAAAAGATTATCTAGACTCAGAAGAATCTGAAGTTCTAGCTAAACGTCAAAAGTATCATGGTACTTATACAAACAGTCTTAGAGAATCTGGTAAATTTGATTCAGATCTTATAGATGCTTTAGAGGGTGACTTAGCCCTAGCTGATGTAGCTTTTGTCAAAGGAAAGTTTGTACCTGCTAAGATTGATCGTAATTATCAAGAGATTGATAACGGATTAACTGACAGTATACTAGCTATCAACGCCCAAGTAGCAGCTAAAGCTATAACTTTAGAGTCAGGTGTAGAGCAGGTTGCGGCATTACGTCAAAGCTTTCTAGAAGCACATCCAGATCGTTATCGTGATGATGCTGCAATAAACGATGTTTTAGTAAAATTAGCTGACACTGACACAAATGATCCCACTAGAGTTAATAGCCCACTTGTTGCTTATCTAAGTGGACCTGAATCAAAAAACCAACTTAACATAACACGTAACCGTGAAGTCGGTGCAAAGATTGCCAAACGTCAAGCTGCTGCTACTAAGAGTACAAAGACTGCTTTAACTACAGCAGCAGAAGATAGCTATAAAAATGAAATAGCCTCTCAAGTTATTGATGGTAATTATCAAAATGTAAACACAGCCACAGAAACAACAGCTACAGTTAATGTTGATGGTACACCAGTAACTTTTACAACAAAGTTTTCTAATGCTGACTTTATAGGTCAACTAGAAACTAAGGTTGCAGCAGAGCTTGAACAACTAAGCAAGATGCCTGATACTACTGACCTAGAGAAAAGAATAAAAGCTAATACTATAGCTGAGGCACAGCGTAGACATTATGCTGGATATGCAGCGTTAGGTGGTAAACCCCCTGAAGTTACAGCAGCTTTAAGAGATGCTAAAGCTTATTGGACAGGTGATATGAACCTGACTGAGAAAATAGGTGATGAGACTATACGTCCTAATCTTCTTATGGCTGAGAAAGCTTACAAACAACTAGAAAAAGTTGAACAGTATCTAGGATCAGACGGTGTGTCTTCTATGTTTGGTGGTGATAAAAAATCACTAAATATGTACCGTACAATAAAAAGTGCATTACAAGCTAATGAAACTTTTGCACAAGCTATAGACACTGCTCAAAGATTTGACATTAATAATGCTCCTAAGTTAAGTATTACTGTTGATCAGATTAAAGATCAAGTTGACTATGGTGGTCCAATTGGTTTATTTATGACATCAGATATGGCTAAGGCAGCTAATCTTGGTGACTTAATAGCTGATGCAGAAAACTTAGCCAGAATAAAAATGTCTACCAATCCTCTGATCACTGAACAAGATGCCCTAAGAACTTCTATTGAAGAAGTGGCGGCTGACTATAGATCCATGACTATGCCAGAAGGTACAGTATTGGCTATTAAGGCAGAGAGTGGCTCTGAGCAAGAACGAAATACAGTTGCTGCTGAAGAAGCTTTAAAAACGGCAATGAATAATCCAGATTTTGTTAAAGCAGCTAGTGAGATTTATAATCTTCCTGCTTATAGACTTGTTCCTACAACTACCTTTGGTGTAGAAAGTGTTAAACGAGTTGGTGGCTTTACTCTATTAGTTCAAAATGATACAACTAATGCTAATCAATTACAAGTGTATGTAGCTGGATTAGATAGTTTTGGAAAAATTGATGCTGCAAAAGATATGTATCCAATAGGAAAGATTGATTTAACAACTATTGCTGAACAGCAGAAGTTTAAATTTATTGATGATACTATAGGTAAGCACCAGCAAACTGTTGCTCCTATTGTTGAATCTACCCCTGAGGATGATATTGAATTAAGCTATACTCCAACTGTTACTAAGTCTTTTGCTGAGATGACACCAGCCGAACTTCTTGAAACAGATGTAGCACAAAGCTTAGGTAAAGCTTTCTCAACAGAAAACTTTTATCTACAAAAAGCTCTAGAATTAAATGAGACTGCTGTTAAAGGGATTGTTGATACAGGTAAGAAAGTACTAGAGACTATTAATCCTGTAACTGAAGCTAATGCTACTGCCACTCTCGTAAAGGATGAAGGATTTTCTTCTACCGTCTATATTGATACTGAAGGTCATAAGACAACAGGTCATGGATTAAAACTTGCAGACATAGAACCTGATGAACGTGCGTTAATTAAAGATATTAACAACGTAACAGAGGATGAGTCTAAAGCTGTAGTAGAACTAAAGGTTAATAAGATTTCTAATTACTTCTCTGATGTAGTAGAGAACTTTGAAAACCTACCAGATACAGCAAAATCTGGCATGATCCAAATGGGCTATCAGCTAGGTAGATTTAACGTCACTAAAGAGTGGCCTAAGTTTATGGAGTCAATTAAGGAAGCTGCACAGTATGCTGAAGGTTCTGTAGAACAGGCTACTGCTCTAGCTAAAGCTAAGTTTAACATGCTTTACAATGTTGCAGAAGACGGTACTGTTAGTGCTACTAAGTGGGCTACACAGACAAAGAACAGGGCTATGAAAGTAGCTGATGAAGTGGGTGCAACCTTAGGTGAAGCTGCTACATCTGTCTTTGAGGCTGTCATACCTAAAGCACATGCCGATACTGATGTTATCCCTTCTAAGGAACAGTTAAAGGTAGGGGATATTCCTACTGCTTCTGCTGTAGCTGATATAGCTATGGCTAAGAACCCTGCTGATGCAGCTTATAAATACTATGGTATTGATGAGAACACAGATGAGGGTGCAAAGGCTGTCAAAGGTTTCTTTGAAACAGCAGTGGGTGATTGGAATCCTAAGAATCAAACAGTAGAAGAGTTTGCTACTAATCAGGCATGGTGTGCTGCGTTCTTAACGCAAGTCTTACGTGACTCTGGTGTTGATACAAAGGCTCTGTTTGGTAAGGATAAGTTTGATCAAGTTCGTGCTAAAGCTTACACAAATGTAGGTACAAAGGTTGAGAATACACAAGCTAAGGCTGGTGATATTATGATTAAACAGCATACCAAAGAAGAGCGTAAGAAGTATAAGCTAGGCTTTGGTCATGTAGGTATCGTAGTAAAAGTAGAGGGTGATGAGGTATTCTTTATCGGTGGTAATACTGGTGATAAAGTAACTATGTCATCTTACAATATGAAAGACAAAGCCGTAGATATCAGAAGACTGCAAGGTGCATCTGACATTCCTACGGAATCACTACCTTCTATGCTTCAACTAAAAGCAGGTGTGTATACTGATAAACTTGTTAAGAAAACTAAGAACTTGTTTACTAGTATGTATGAAAATATCTTTGAATAAAAGGAAAGCTTATGGCTGAAAATACCTTTGAGAATACTCTAGAAGAGATGGGGTTTGGGGGCATGTCCCCCGCCCCTACAGGTGGTAGGTTTACTAACCTTGAAATGGAAAAGGCAGCCAAGAAAGCTAAAGAAGAATCAACAGGATTTCTGAGTGGTTTTGTAAATCAACAGCTTTCTGAGGGTACTACAATATCTACAGCTAGGCTACTCAGTTCTTTTCCTGATGAAGATACTCCTTTTACTACTGATGTAGCAAAAGAAATAACAACTGGTGTCTTTGATAAAGAGCTTGTTAAGAAAATTATAGACGCTGGTATAAACAAAGGAACCTCTGCTGCTCGTAAAGTAGCCCACGAAATAAAAATAGTGGAAGATGCTCGTAAGAAAGCAGCAGAGGGCAGTGGTTCTTACTTTGCTGGTACGATGGCAGGTTATATACTAGACCCTGCTGATACTGCCGTAGCTTTAGGAACAGCCGCTACTGTAGCTTCTCTTCAGCCTCAGTTTGCTCCTGTTACTGCTCCTGTTACATTTGGAGCAGTTAAGGGATATAAGTTTTTAAGCAAACTAAATACTAATAGAAAGTGGTTACTGGCTTCTGCTGGCATAGGTGTAACAGAACAAGCAGGTCTTGAGTTACTCCGATCACAAACTGTTCATCAAGTAACAGGTGGTGACATTATGCTGGCTGCTGCTATTGGTGGCTCTGTTAATGCAGGTGTTAGTAAGTATGCTGCTTACTCATCTAAAAGAAGGCAGATACTTACAGCCTCACAACGTAAGTCTAACGGTGAAGAACTTTCTGCACAAGATGAGGCAATCCTTAAAGCTGCTACAGATGAACAACTATCTGAACACTTTATAGCACTGGCTAATCGTAATGATGATTTCGGTACAGGTGCTGATGAAGTTGCTCAGGTAGGAGAAAGCACCACAGCGGGGGTATCTAGAAAAGATATCACTGAGATGACAGCAGAAGAGATTGAAGCTACACCTAAGCAACGAGGCTTACGTGCTTTGGTAAAGCCAAGGGGACTAGTCGCTTCTTTAGCTCCTCTTCTTAATTCTGAGGATGGGCTTACTCGTTGGCTTGGCAGGGGTTTAGCCTTAGACAGCTTAGGCACTAAGGGTGGTAAGGAAGTAGTAGGGGGTAATGCTCTTGAGACACGTGATACAATTGTCACAACTACACTTCTTCCTAATGCCATAGAACTAACTAACCTATATAAGTCTGCAACAGAAAAACTAGGTCTAAGGACAAGCCAAGTAGAAGACTTAGTAGGTCTTTACATGAGTAAGCCTGATCCTAATGCTCTACCAGAGATAAAGAGAATTGCTGAAGTCTATCGTAGTGGTATGGATAAAGTAGCACAGCAAGCAATTGATTCTAACGCTGCTGGATGGGTTCCTGAAATGATGGGTAACATTATGAATTACCTACCACGTAAGGCTAATAGAACTAACATAGCTCAGTATAGGCAGGGTACAAAAGACCAGCCAGCCTTACTGCCTGACATTGATGGTGATCTAAACCCAGCCTTTGTTGATCTAGTAGAAGGTGCTATCAGAAGCGAACAAAAGACTATTGTTAGAGATGTAACAAAGTCTTTGACAGCAGCAGGTAGAAAGAATGTAGACGCTGGCGTTGTCAATAACTTTATTAGAGCTATGTCACGTGGTTATGCTAAAGGCTTCTTTGCTCCTTCTGGTAATGAGTTTCGTAAGCTTGGTGATGGCATGGCTGATATGGATGATACAGTTGCAGCCCTCAAAGCAGCAGGTGTAGAAGAAGTAGACATTGAGATTATGATTGATGTTCTATCTAAAAATCTTCCTATCAAGGGTCATCCACGTACTAAGCATCGTATGCGTCTTGACGAAAACTTTGAACTGCCAGTAACAGGTGCAGATGGTAGAGTATTTACTTTACGTATGTCTGACCTGCTTGAACGTAATGGACGTAGCCTCTATGAGAGTTACTTATTTCAGGTAGCAGGTGCTATAGGGTTAGCTCAGAACGGTATCAATACTAATACTATTGGCTCTAATTTTGAAACCCTACTAAGTAGATTACCAACAGGTACACCTGAGGCTGACGAAGCTCGTAAGCAATTAGACTTTCTTTATAAGAGTGTTACAGGACGTATAGCCTACGATAGTAACCTGTCTCCTTTGACACAGCGAAATCTCGCACGTGTGCGTGAATATAGCTTTGTGGCGAATATGGGAATGTCAGGTATGTCTGCTATCATGGAACTTTCTAACGTAATGTTTGAGACTTCTTTTGAAACTCTGTTAAAAACTGCTCCGCAGTTTAAGAACCTTATTATTGATGCTAGCACAGGCCAGCTAAAAAATAAGGTAGCACATGAAATGATGATTGCTACTGGTACAGGCGGTGATGGTATCTTAACTAAGGTAACATCTCAGCGTAACAGACTAGAGGGTGGTATAGCAGAAGGTGAAGACTTCCTTGGCTCTGGTGAGGTAACTAAACTTGACGAGGCTTTAGGTAAGGCACGTATCTTTGTGTCTATTGCTTCAGGTCTTCAGGGTGTAACAGATATCCTAAGAAGAATATCTATCTATAACTTTGCAACAGAAGTAGCAATGAAAGCTAAACGTAATGAAGTAGCTTTCTCAGCCATCAAGCGTGAGCAGATGGGTATTAGTGATGAAATAGCTTTAGAGATCAACAGGCAAATTAGAAAACATTCTGAATTTACAGATGGTGATACTCTAGACAATCTTAACCTTAATGCGTGGGATAAGACAGAAGCAGGTCAAGCAGCAAAGAATGTATTCTTACGTGCTGCAAGGCGTGAAGCTACTCAATCAGTACAGGAAGTTAATAATGGCTCTGTTAGTTACTGGCTACGTAGTGAAGTAGGTAAAAGCTTATTTCAGTTCTTATCCTTTCCACTAGCTTCTATGGAACAGCAAGCAGGACGCTTGGCTGTACGCGCAGCTAATGGGGATTCTGTAGATGTTGCCAAAATTTTGACATCTGCTGCTGCCTTAGGTACTCTTATGTATATCTCACGTTCTCATATTAATTCATTAGGCCGTAGCGATAGAGAAGAGTACATGAAAGAACGTATGAAACTTGGTAACGTGGCTTTTGGAGCTATCGGTCAAATTGGTGCGGCCTCTATTGCTCACTATATTTATCAAGTTACAACAGGAGCTATGGATGGATCAACTAAATCTGTAACACCGGCAGGAGCTAGTATGTTACTAGGTTTGGCCTCAGGTATTAAAGACTTGGGACAGGCTGTAGGTGGTAATGATCTAACTGAAACAGAGATGCGTAGCTTACTCCGGCTACTCCCTTACTCTTCATTATATGGAGCAAGACAAATACTTAATGCTTCTGCAAGTCTAGTTGATTAAAGGAAAACAAATGGCTTTATCATATCAAAACTATACAGGGGATAATGCGACTACGCAGTTCTCAATCCCCTTTACATATCAGGACACTGCTGAAATCAGTG
>OEFV01000037.1_pt1 | contig 13778 bp, 18 predicted proteins | sample 1498691 | NCBI WGS metagenome assembly OEFV01 (sample SAMEA3275497, study PRJEB22092) | marine metagenome | biome: ENVO:00000447 marine biome; feature: Sheltered location near shore and weather station; material: Particulate matter on a 0.22 Um pore size filter | collected 2014-06-21T08:00:00+00...
GTTATGGGAAACTCGCCTTTGAATAGCATCAAACTGATCTAAAGATTGTGATAAGTTTAACAATTTGTCTTCAGTCTCTGAAGCAGCCTCCCTAGTTCTCATAAATGCAGCAGCAACAGCAGTAATCAGGGGGATGGCGATCCCAAGTACAGAGCCAATCAAGATCCACTTGCCGCCTAGCAGTGTCAGAGTACCTACAAGCTGAGTGGCTTGTTGCCCGAAAGCTACGAAGGCGTTAGTCCCTGATTGAATCTGAACGAGAAAGTCACCGACCTGATAGCCAGTTTGTTGGATTAGTACCCCAGAGCGGCTAAACCTTCTCCCGGCACCTTGAGCAGCGTCACCAGAACGGTTCATCTCTTCTCTAAGGAGGCGAACACGTTCCTGGTATTGGTCTGTCGTAATGATGCCAGCCCGCATAGCCTCACGAAGACCGCGCATCTCTTGTCGCGCACGAGCGAATGTTGTATAACCCTCTTGGTAACGCATCCTAAGATCATTTTGTCGCGCTGCGGCTTGTTGTGCTGCGCGGGCTGCTTCCTCAGTAGCGCGGGCGTTTTCCCTAGCAGCCTGAGCAGCCCGAAGTTCCGCAAGCGCCCTCTGGGTATTCAGCGCACCATTAGTCTTCGTGTAGCCGTTAACGACTGCTAATTCCCTAGCCAACTCCGTTTGAGCAGCCGCTAGGGCCTTAGAGTTAAGGACACCTTTTTCGTACAACTTGTTAGCTTGATCCCACCCAGAGGATACACTCTGCACTTTATTGGCGATGTTGAGGACGGAACGACCTAGTTTCTCACTAGCGTCTGAAAAACGCTTGAGTGCTTTCTCTGCATCACGGATAGAGGATATGTCAGCGGTAAGTGTAAGATCAGCCATCGGAGTTCATCACCTCTAAGTATTTCCGGTCAAGGAGTTTAATCGTTTCCACGTCCCTAGCGGAAAGTGGTATGTGCGTTAATTCCACGAAAGCCTTGATCTCTGTGAATGAGATTGGGTTTGCTGAGTACCCAGAGCTTCTGGAGTTATTGAGACTCAAAAAGGCAGACCAGATATAAGACAAGGTAAATGGGAAATCTGGCGCTTCCAATTCCTGTAACTTACGTCCGGCCTGCCTCTCTACTTGCTCAAGATGTTCTCTAAGTGTGCCATCCTTCCCCGGCTTGCTTAATTTGAACTCGTGTTCAGCATAAGCAAGCAATTGGGAAGTTAGGCTTTCGTAAAACCCTTGGCTTCTTCTACCTTCTGAGCAATAAGATCACCAACCCAAAGAACCGTGGAGTAAATCTCTTTAGCTTTGACGACAGTAAGTTTGGGTTTTTCACCACCAAAAGTGATGTTCCAATCTTTGGTCGTCTTAGCCAAGAACTCTACACCCAACTCCTCTGCTTCAGCAGATTTCAGACGTTCGGTCTTCTTTTCAATCAGGATGTCCGTTTGACCATGGCGGGCCGCACGGTATTCTTTGCTGTGAGGTAGGTATACTTCAATAGTCATAGGGGTGCCGTCGTCATTCTTGATGACTTCACCGTTAAATTCAAGTTCGACAACAATCGTGTCGTTGGTAGGAATGGTTTTAGAAAGGTCCATGTCGGGTGTTCCTTATTGTGTGAAAAAGAGTCGGGTGGAGTTTGTTAAAGCGGGAGGCTCCAGCACCCGACAACCAGAACCTCCCTAGCCCACGAGGGGATTAGGCGGCGCGAGTAATCTTTAGGTTAGTCGCTTCAGTTGTGTCATACAGTGATACAAAAGAGCATTCAACCATCCGGCTTTCCGGCCCACCAACAGCAGCATCTGCCGAGTTGATTTTAATACGCGGGAACAGGAAAGTGTACTCGTTAGAACCAGTCGGATCATTAACCGAGACTTGCAGCGCACTCTCTGTCTCATCAAGGAAGCGGTTGATAAGTGCAGCATCCTCAAAATAAGCAGTGAATGTACCTTCAACAGTTGCACGACCAGACAGAATTGCCGGGGCGCTGTCATCACCGATAACGAAGGTCGGAGCAAAAGCATTGTCCAGAGTGAAGTCAACAGCAGTAACAATGGCAGAGGCACTCAGGGAGCCTACGTTACCGATGCTCAGGTCTCCAGAGTAAGCATCAAAAGGGGCAGCACCAGAAGCGGCATCTTGCGTCTTCTCGGTTGCACCAATGGTCATATCCTTACCAACCATCGTGAAGGTAGTTGTTACCATCTGGTTGGGTGCAAGGGAGATACCCATCGAAGAGACAGTCATACCAGTGAAGAGACGCGCCTGATCAACGTCAGCGGCGTAATCTTCGATGGACATGAACTTAGGCGTAGTGCCTACCTTCAGGACGTTGGTCGAGAAAGTGTTGAGCATTGCAGATTCAAGGAAGTCGTCGTAGTCACCATCACGGAGGTCAACGGCGATATCACCACCAGCTTGACGGTTGCCATGACGGTCAACACGAGGCATACGATCTTGTTGGATGTCGTTACCTTGGACACGCTCTTTGCTCAGGTTCAGGGAGTGAGTGCTGAAAGGAAGGTTGGTAAAGTTACCAGCGGGGGTGGTTCCGAAAGTGCTTTCGACAATGTACGAAAGGCTAGAACGGGAACCTTGTGCGAATGTAGGCATTTAAGTCTCCTATGAGTAGATATACCAGCCAATGCGGACTGGAATGTGGTAGTGAGAACCTTCTTGAACACCAAGGTCTCGTTCAGCATAGCGGATGTGTAGGGTTGTCCCACTATGGGTAATGTCTGTAGTTGCCTCAAAGGCATCAATGATAAGGTCCGCTAGGTCATCGCCTGCTGAGGGACCACCACCTTCAGGGGTACAACAGTTGACTAGGAAGTAGCCTTGGTAGTACATCTGTGGGTTAAGGCCACGAACCGCAGGTTCCCTTACTGTTGGGACCATTCTTACGTGTACATAAGACTGACCAGTCGTAGGGGAGAAACTGACATTCTCCCATGCGATGCTAGGAATGCCAGATACCGCAGCCAGATTGACCTCGAAGGCTGACCGAATGTCATCATATATGCTTGCCATATTACCTCCAAATATCCTTCACTGCCCCAAACACCTCATACTTCAGTTCTACCTTGCGAGCATGGGGCGCTCTGTTGCGAAACGACACACTCTTGTTCTCGAAGAGTTGCAATCCGTCAATGTCCGAGTGCATGTTTGCTTTAGCGACATCTCGGTAAGTCTTGAGATCTTGGCCCTTTGGGCGACCCTTGGAACTTTTTCTACGACCAGCACCAGAAGAGGCGGGGACGACAGAAAAGCTCTCTGCAAATGCCCCGGTGTCTACAGGCGTCCTAGTGGTAAGGTCGGTGGCGATCTTCTTTAGATCATCTTTGACCTCTTCCTCAACACGCTCTTTCAGGTTCTCTATCTTTGCAGAGACTGACTTCATGTTCACTCTACCACGGAACATCTTTATTCCTTCACGTAGCAGAGGTAGCAAACAAGGGTGGTAGCATTGTATATCTTTTGCACTGACTTGATTACCACTGTGTCGCCTACCGAGAGAATTTGATCCTCATTGTCAGGCCCCGGAATAGCTGCTCCAGACGTATCTAGTGCAGGGACAGCTACCATACGATCCCCTACTAGAACACTGTCTCCAGCGGCCTCTGAGAGGTTGTATGCAGCAAAGTAAGCCTTGATTGTATAGTCTGTATCAGTGACAGAACCAAGAGAGCCTGCTGTTGGATCGTAAGTCCCAGAAGACTTCTTGCGAAGTGTGGCGGTTTGACCTCGACGGTTAATCAAAGTCTGTAGATTCTTGGAGAGCATGTTAGTCCTCCAGATCGTATTCGATTACCGTGCGGTCTGCGTAGATATCAAACTGGTTCACTTCAATCCGGCGGTTAGTCTTACCAGCGGCGGGAAGACCACCAGCGAAGATGCCAAGGGATACCCCACCACCAGCAGACTTCTGAGCGTTAATTGTCTGAGCAAGGTTCTTGTAGTGTGCTTGAAGTTGAGAGTACTTCTCACCAAGCTGTCCATCAAGGTCCGTATCTACAAGTCGGGCGAACTTTGCAGAGAGGCTGTTGGCAATATAAACCCCAGCAGAGTACACATCATCAGAGGTCTGCGACAGAGCGAAAGTAATCTCTTCGTTCTGAACCTGTTGATCTGTAGTGTCCGTGTCTCCTACGAGGAAACGCACTATGTTAAGGCGACCAGATGCAGTGGCCGTAGTCAAGTCTGTCGAATCATATGTCCAAGCCATCTGGTCGCCCCTCAGTTATTCTTCAATGATGGAATCTCGAATGCGGTAGTATTCCTCACGCATCCATTCATTTCGGTACAGCCAAGCACGAATAAGTCCACGTTGTTTGTCGTCAATCTTGGACTGCTTAACGCGCTTGTTGTTATATTCTTTTTCAGTGGTGGTACGCTGTTTGATCTCTACATTGACCAATCGTACCAGCTTTACGAGTTTATCGCTGTCCATCTCACTGAGGCGATCCCCAACCTTACTAGACTTTTCTAGTTCCCGGTTATGGTAGATGTATCCAGCGCCATAAAGCTGCGCTACCTTGTCTGCCTCTGCGTTAATCTGGACAGTCCAGTTAAACTCTTCGCCCTTCTTCCAATACTTACCGAAAGCACTGAATGGCATCTTCACAAAGACAGGCCAATCGACTTGCCACCCGAGGTAAACCGGGTGAATATATCCCGCATGTTTCATATCAGTATCTCTATTGCTTTCTTAGTGGAGGTACACCCCCATGCCTAAACACAGGGGTGCCTCAGTATTTAATCTGGATTAGGCCAGAACCGAGTTGATGAAGCCGCCGAGGTCAGCGCCCACGATCTTCATGTCGTAGGACATCTTCACGTGGATTTCTTCAGCAATACCTTCAACACGCAGGAAGTCGCCAGTGAACGATTCAACGGTCAGACCGGAGAATGATGCACCCGGCAGCGAGTTCCATGCGAAGGTGAGACCAGCGGCGGGGCTACGCAGGCCAGCCGAAGTAGGAGTGTAGCAGAGCATTGCGTGGTCGCCGCCAATGTAAGCATTGGACTCGGTGGCACCTTCAGCAGCGGTGTTCTCGATTGCTTCCAGCACGTAGAAGTTCTCGACTTCGAAGATTTCAGCCAGCTTGGCATCGGTGATCAGAGCCGTGTTGGTGACAGTTGCACCACCGTTCAGGCGAGCCAGAACATCGGGGTGATCGACCAGAACGTCACGAACTGCCTTCGAGACAACCATGGTGTTCGGCTTGAAACCGCCCGACTTGAGTTGAACCGTGCGAGCCAGACGACGAACATCGACAATGGGGGTCGAGTTGGTGTAGTCGTCCCAGTTGGTGACTTCGATTGCGGTGTCGTTGTCAGCGTTAGCAACACCATCCCAGTTCGTACCCCAGATGTTGTCCGAGAAGAAGTTGGTCACGAAGTCTTTCTCACGGTCGATCAGCATGTTGTGGGTCAGCATTTGAGCGCCCATCGAACGGATTTCCAGTGCCGCATCTTCGTTGGCGAGGGTCTGCTCGTCGAAGTCTGTTGCCAGACCGAAGACATCAGCAAAGTAGCTGTCGTTCGAGAGCGACATGCCAACACGCTCAGGGCGAGTGCGCGGAGCAAGCAGGTTACGCTGGCCGGAACGGTTAAAGTTTTCGCGGTCGTAGGTGTAGTACTTGTCCGACTGCTTCGTCACGTCAACGGTCGGGAAGACCTTATCAGCAATGAAGTTTTCCTGCGATTGCAGGTACGCGAGGGTGAGGTTGGTCAGCGGTGCGTCAATATGCACCTGCGACGGAGTAAGCATAGGCATTGATTAATTCCTTTCAATCAGATTAGGCTTCGGCGTTGCCGCCACGGAAGAAGTCAATCACGCCGCGTTCGCCAGCCGATGCACCTTCCACGCAGATACCGACGATGATGTCAGTGGAGGCTGCGGTAACAGCTTCACCATTTGCATCAACACCGATGTTGTCGCCAGCGGTGATACCACCAGTGCCAACTTCGACGATAACACGACCGTTGGTCACAACGGTTGCTGCCTCGCCCGAAGCGGGGTCGTTGATGAGAACACCATACGCTGCTTCGCCATTGTCAGCCGACACAACAGTGCGGTCGGTAGTGTTCATGATAACAAAAGTCCACTGCTTTGCCGAGAGGTCAGCACCAGCAATCATGGACTCACGGATTTGGTTGCCTTGAGTAGCCATAGTAATTAGTCCTTCTTGTAGGTCTTGTTGATGAGAGCCTTACCCTCGGCGGTCTTCGCCACTTTAGCGTAGGCTTGTGCTTTGGTCAGTTCATGCTCAACAGCATAGGCATCGACCATTTTATCCAACTTGGCTTGGGGGTCGTCCATGTCACCATCAACGTCAGCCTTGCCAACTTCTTCCATTTGGGCTTCAAACAGCTTGTCAGCAGCCATCAGAGCCTCAAGGGTTTGCTCCTCCAGATCAAACTTCATCAGAGCCTGAGCAACTTCGGGTTTGAAGTTCGGGAGGGTTTCTTCGGCCTTCTTGGCGATCTCAGCAGCCTTTTGAGCAGCCTCTACCTCTTCCAGCTTCTTCAGAATGGGAGCGGGAATGTCAGCCTTGTTAATTTGTTCGCCTTCGACTTCGATAAATTCAGCCGGGGCTTTCTTTTCGATGGTGTCAGCCTTGATGACATAACCTGCGTCGATGAGACCTTTGCGGAGACGCTCGTTCTCTGCCTTTAGAGTTTCAACTTCAGATTTCTTCATGTCACGCTCGCACATGGCTTTGGCTTTGTCATAGGACATGCCCTTTTCTTCCATGTACACCTTCATCTTGGACTTCATGTCATCAGACATTTTATCCATCTCTTCCTTCTGACCATCGGTCATCTTTTCGTATTCAGTAGCATCCATAGTGAGTTTATCTCCTTGTGGGATGTCGTCTCGTTTATAGAGAGTAACTATTGCCTCTGCGTTGGCCGGACGGTCAACAAGCGAAAGTTCCTCCAGTTGAAGTTCCAGCAACTCAGTCGCCATCGTACTCCCCTTTCACAGCGCGGCCCCCAATGGAGAATGCCGCAAGTTCACCAGATTTGACCTTTTCCCAGACTTCATCATCGTAGACTTTAAATGCTACGACCCAGCCTTCGCGGTCACTCTGAATGCCAAGGGAATCACCAATTTCTTTGGTGATCGGGAGAGAGTGAACGACCACCCCAATTTGATCCCCATTGTGCATTTGTTTACCGACACGAATGTGTTCCATGAAATTGTTCACGGCCTTCACAAGCGTCTCAGGTTTAATCACGTCACCTTGGCGGTCAATGACAGGTTCGCCCTTTTCGGTAACTACGCTGGCCCAGCCATAGACTAGGCGTTGTTCATCGTCAGACTTGAGGATCTGGCCTTCAATATTCTTTGTCATCTCACCCACCGATGTGTCGGCCTCCCACATACGGCACGACCAATAGCGTGCGGAGGTCTTGTCTTTTGCGGTATCACAAGAGTGTCGGGAGCGGAAATTGGCCCTTGCTTTGGGGTCGTCCCTACGGATTTCCATATTAGGATCACCGAAGGTAACTCGCTTCACCTTGTCGCCATCCATGACGAACACTTCGAACTTCTTGTTACCACCTTGGATACGCCGGGGTTTGTTTAAAGTGACTTTCTCGCCCTGATATTCCGCCTTAGCGAAGTCTTCCTTGAGTACCTCTTGTACGATGACTCTGAGAGCCTCTAGGCGGTCCCCTGAAGGGAATTGGGAAGTTTCAGGGGAGTAGTACGCCAGATAAGCCTCATGGCTCTCTCCGGGCATGTACACAGCCTGTCCATCGTACTCACTGACGTGGACCTTACCCTCCATACCAAGGTCAAGGCTACGAGCAACAGCCTCAGCCTCAGTGGTGAAGATGTCGTTAGCGTATTTGGCCTTTTTAATCCTGTCGATCATACTGTAGCCTATTTATGGGAGTATTGATTTTGCATTAAGATTAAGTCAAAGGCTGCTGTAACTCGGGCGTTGTTAGTTCTTACAGAAACTTCAACGTCGATATCAGACTTCTCCGGGATTGCTATCGGTACATTAAACGGATAAAAATACTGACCGCCATTACCTGAGACTTCAAAAGAGTGTCCCACTCGGAAACTAGAGTCGCCACCATAGCGAACAAACATGTTACCTGTGGCATCTGCTCCAGCCTGACAAGTACAAGTACCTTGGGTTAGGTATGCAGTGTACCCAGCCGGAACTGTGTAGATAGCCATCAGGGTCTGGGACTTGCCAGCGGTGATCCTAGCGACAGTAACTCCACCCTTCTGGATGTTGATATTGCCGATGTTGCTTGCCGATCCGTTAACCATGAAGGCACGATAGATACGGATAAAGCTACTTGTGGTGGTTACGGCAGTAGAACTAGAAACAACAATATTCTCACTGAGGGGGTTGTAGTCAGCGTCTAACCCTACGATAGCAACAGTTTTACCATTGTCGCTTGCGTTTACTGTTGGGATACTTACGGTTCCTGCGGTTGCCCAAGAGGCCCAAGGGTAAACTGTGTCGTCTACATCCCAGACAGTCCCTGTAGTGTTGTTTGACATCTGAGGTACAGCGCCAAACTTATGTACGGAAGAGTGGCCGCTGACCTCACCCTTGGAAATGGCTAGTCGGTCATGCTCATAGAGGTGCTTAGTCCACGTTGGCATCAGTCAAGGCTCTTTGTTATCACGACCGCAGCATTTCCGTTGTTAGGAAAAGTCTCAACCGAGTTATCAGCTTTTGTTACCTCAAACTCAACGTAGTATGTACCAGCGGTATCAGTGTCAGAGGACGACCAATCATAACGGACAATACCAGAGGCAGCATCTACGACAGTCATAGCTTCGTCTATCTTTAGGGCGCTTGCCCCAATAGCCTTCATGTGCATCCTCACTGTAGCCCCCGTAAGGTCTACGGCAACACCCGCCGAGTCCTTTAAGATAGACTGAATGGAGGGAGAAGTGTCACCCTTTTTTATCGTAAAGGCCATTAGGCTACCTCATTGATTGATCTATTAACACTCTGCTGATTGATTGATTTACTCAAGATGGCTGTGTTACTGGAATCGGCAGTAATAGAAATTGTCCTCAGAAGCGCAGCATTATAAAAAGGCTCTGTCGAAATCGGGTTTTGTGTGACAATAGGCGCACTCAACAGTGCATGGTTCTGCTCAATCGTACTCGAAGATAGTGCGGGAAGCAGTGTCAGAACATTGTCAGCAGACAGTATGCTGTCTTGGAGAAAGTCTGTTGCTGATACAGTAGGCTCACTAGTGGTAATCCCTTGTCCAGAGAGTATATGTGTTTGGTTGATAGAAGAGTTGTCTAAAGCAGGGTTTCCAGTTACAATACTGTAAGCTAGGAGAGTCTCTTCCTCAGACATGGAGAGGTCAGATACTACAGGAGAACTTGTGACTATAGAGACAGAACCCAAGTTGTGGTCTTGTTCTATAGCAGTAGTGTCTAATACAGGAGAACTTGTAGCGAAACCCTGAGTGGAAATGAAGTTGTCGTTAATTAAGGGTTCGTTGTTTTCAGTTAAGAGGAGGCTTCTGTTTTCTTGAAGAACTCTGCTACTCATGGGTCCAACCCTTATGCTGGGTCAGGAATACCTATAGTAAACGCGCCAAGCGTAAAGGTGTTACCTGATGTGACAGCCTGAGACGCTGTGAGAGAACCTGTCGCCAACAAACGGGAGTTTGAGGTGTCAACCAAGGCATAGTGTGTAACAGTGCCAGTTCCAGTCACATTACCATCAGAAACAGCCGCCACAGTAACCTCACGACCGCCACCTGTACGATCTGTTGGGGCAGAGATGGAGAGAGAAGTAGAATTACCCAGAGCGTAAGTTGCGTTAGCTTCTGTGTAAGTTGTAGCCTCTTGGGAAGTAACCAATATCTTATCAGCTTCAGTGTCGAGGACGGTCAATCCGTTGTCAAACACACGATTGTTAAGGGTAGCCATTAGGTGGTCTCACTTTGTCTGTTGATTTTAGGAAGTTCAGCGTTGACAAGCAGAGCATCCACAATGTCAGGCTGGTCCGAGAGATCAATGTTAGCGCCGTTCAGGTTACGCAGGAAGGAGCCAAGTTCACGAAGATCGTGTGGAGCAACATCCCCAGCGACAATCTTGGGGAGATACTTATAATCAAGACCGTTCAACTGCCAGAGACGCTCAACCAACTGCTTGTTGAGAACGTCTACGATGGTTTGAATGTATGCCTCAAGGGCACGAAGGAATAGGTCCGTCTTGCTCTTCGAGAGTGCGTAGGAACCCTGAGAACCACCACCAAGCATCAAGAACTCGCTCAAGACGCTACGAGCAATATCATGCTGGTAACGCTTGACGACAGGATCAATGTCAATGTTCCGGCTACCGTCAGCCGACATCAACCGAATGGATACCAGCTTCTGGTTGGTAGGTTCCCCATCCTTACCGGGATAAGTGTCAGATGGCGTTATAAGGTATCCCTGCTCGTTGAACTTCACATCCTTGAGGATACTCTCAAGATTGTTACGGAAGGCTACCTGATCATCAGTCGCATCAGGCGATAGATACTCAGCAGGGATTTCAGCATGAGGGATACCAGCCAGTTCCCGTTCAATACCGATAGCCTCGTATTGCTGGATGGTATTCAAGCGAGTGTAGGACGTGTAGGCATTGCGGAGAACACTACGACCAGTGGGATCACCATTGATACTTGTCGTCCGGTACAGGACAGCCTTGTTCATGGGAATGTAGGAAGACCCAAGAACATTAGCAGTGGACTGGAAGAACCCCTTGACTTCACCAGACTGGTAATCGACATCAAAGCGATCAATGGTCCAAGGCGCACGAGCAGCAATCTTACGGACACCAATACGACCATCAGAACACTTCGAGTTTTTCTTAGGAGAACGCTCGTAGGGGCCAACCCGACGCTTGTAGACAACCTCGAAGGGCATAAAGCCAAAGGTCAGGAACGACAAAGCCTCAGAGATGTGGTCATCCAGAGTGTGGTCCATGTCCTCAAGGACACTCTCAACAAACTCAGCCTCTACTACTGCCTGCGAATCAGACTCGTCAGAGGGAACAACCATGAACTTAACATCCCGAAGGACTTGCTCAGTAGCATACATAACAGCACCAATAGTGCTATCATTATCGCGCATCTCTCGATATTTGCGGATAGCATTACGACCACGTAGTTCAGGTATAAATTCGTCAGCATGAATGGTTCCATTACGTACATTTCGACCACCAATGCCAAGGATCTTCTTGCCTTCTGTCTCTGAAAGTTTCTTGGTGGTCATCTCTGTTTCCTATTATCTGCTGCCGAGGGAACTATTGTTGGAATACGCCAGTCTGAGTTTAGGTGCGCTGAAGCCTTTGAGCATCAGTTCCGTTAAGGCCCACACCATAGCATCATACCTGTCTGGTGATTTCTGTCGGCCCATCGGTTCATAGGTTGTCATCTGCGTCTCAAGCTGTGAGAGGCTCGCTAGAGGGTCTTCTGGGTTTCTTATGTGTCTGACCTTACCACGCTCGTACAAGGCACTCACAGGCTCCGCTCTGGCGATCTTGGCGGTGCTTGCATGTACGCCCTTCAATGGGATGTTGGGGTCAATAGTCCTGAATAGTGTTGGAATGAGATCTTTGCCCTGATTGCTTTCGTAGACGACACGAGAACAACCATGCTCATGGTAGAGTTTAATAGACCTAGTAGCCCAAGCCTCTGGGAGGCCCTTGAAGGAATAGTCCCCAAGGATATAGCCTATGCCCTCTTCATCAATCCCAGCGACAACAATACCAGTCAAGTCAGACTCAACATTGCTTGTGATAGCCGGATCGACAGAAACCACCTTTCTCACCATAGGGGGTAGTTCATCTCGGGATATTTGACAGGCATCAATCATATCAGCAGTCCAGAGAGCGCCTTCGTTCTCAGTTAGGACTTCTGCATACAATTCCTGACGACCAAGACGAGTGCCTTCATACTGGTCCCTCACTGCCTGTAGATAGGTATCAGCAAGGTTAGCAGTATTGTCGAAGGTACTACCAGTGGTGACAAAGGTCTTCTGGTCCTTGAGAAGACTTCTGACTAGGACTGTGGATTTGGGGGTTGTGGTGACGCATACGCGAGGGTGACGACCAAGACGAAGACAGAACTGGAGCATGTCCCACGTCTCTTGGTCTTTGTTCCAAGCTGCTAATTCGTCACACCAAGCTGCGGAGAACTGAGGTCCACGGAGACGCTCCGGTTCTTCGGCTGAGTAAAATTCTACCTTGGCCCCATTAGCCCACGACAATGTACGCTTGGTAGGAGACCATTCAGGGAGGCCCATGTCAGCCCCCCGGTTTGTCTTATCTAATTTCGAGCAAAGATTAAGGAACCCTGATTCGCCCTTAACCATAACTCGTTCAATATCTGAGTTGGTGGAAGCGACAGCAGCAATACGCTTGTGGCCCTTTTTGACCTGCTCACGTACCCACTGAACACCAGTCCACGTCTTCCCAAAACCACGACCACAATTAAGGAACCATACGTTCCAATTACCATCCGGCGGTAGTTGATTGTCTCTGGCTAGAAAGTGATAGCCGTATCGAAGTTCTTCTAGTTGCTTGGGAGTCAACTGACCTAATGCTTGCTTGACATCATCGTCGGGTAACGACCTCAAGTACTCAGCATTAAATCTCTTCGGACTCATCGCTAGACTTACCAAGGAACTTCATCATGGCATCAACAGCACTCTCAGCTTCCTCAGACTCATTCCCGACTTCCTGAGTCTGCTCAGTGGACTTGGGCGACCAACCACCATGACTACGAAGATAGAGTTCTTGAGACTTCCAAGTCGTTGGCTGCTCAGGGTCACCATTGATTGCTTGGTTGATAACCCGACTACCAACAGCTTCAGTAATAGCTGCCCTAGCTGCTTCCATGTCCTGACCATAATACTTATAGAAAGTAGTATATGACCCGGGAGCAAAAGCGTAGGACTGAATGTCAGCAAAGATCTGACCGACAGGAACACCAGCACGAGTGAGTTCCCTCACACGCTTGGCAATCTCTGCATTCTTCTGGAGAGGCTTATTTGCCATTGGTTACATCCTATAGTTACCCCAAGCGCAATGCTCAGGGTCTGCGCTATAGACAGCGACAGAACTTGTTTAGTCTTAACTGAGTCCCAAGCGGGTAGCTTAGATGATTCTTAAGCGGGTAGCTTAGATGATTCTTAAGCGGGTAGCTTAGGTGGGCATCTCAAGTTAACGACACATAATTAATTGTTCATAGTAGAGCCAGACTCTAAAGAATCACTCTTAAGTATTCCACTTGAGCAGTATGACTTGATGAATAATATTACTTAGAGGATTGTTATACTGAGTAGTATCAATCTCAAGTGGAATACTTAAGAGTCTTCAAAGGGTCTCACTTATATATAAGTTCATTTTTTCGGAGATCTTACATGAAAATCTTAACTTTTTTACAACCTGTTGTAATCTAACGAATCTTTTTTCTGTCTTGTCGTGTGATTCGTGTCGTCTGTGTTGCACATTGACCACACTGTTGCCGGATTACATCTTGCGAGCAAAATCTTTTGTTCCGGATTCTGGGGTGTCAACCCTGCAACCCCAGGTTGAATCCCCACAATCTGGAGGGTCCCATAGGTTGTATCAACCCCAGGGTGAAAATCGAGCACGGCACTCGCCTAAAACGTGTGTGTGTCTTTTGTACAACACATGCGAAAAATCGAATGTGATCACAAAAACATATGCGAAAGACTGAATGTGATCACAAAAACATATGCGAAAGACTGAATGTGATCACAAAAGACATGT
>OEFV01000039.1_pt1 | contig 13526 bp, 15 predicted proteins | sample 1498691 | NCBI WGS metagenome assembly OEFV01 (sample SAMEA3275497, study PRJEB22092) | marine metagenome | biome: ENVO:00000447 marine biome; feature: Sheltered location near shore and weather station; material: Particulate matter on a 0.22 Um pore size filter | collected 2014-06-21T08:00:00+00...
TGCTCTTCCGATCTTGTGGTTCGCTGTAGCCGTGAGTTCCAAAGGTTTGGGGTTAGGATTGACTATGAACTGTAAGCAATGCGCCAAGCCCTATGAGGCTAAGGGCAAGGGCAGGAAGCCAGCCTATTGCTGTAGGTCATGCCAGATGAAAGCATGGCGGCAGGACAATAAGGATTTAGTTGCGGGTCAAGTTTCAAGACGGCAACAAAAGCTCAGACAACAAACTCAGGTAAAACTAAAGTCACTGGAAAACACCAAGTGCCTTATTTGCCAGTCATCAATTGATTCCAAAAAAGCGCTTTATGGTGCTGAGGTTTGCTCAAGGCCATGCCAAATCAAAAGAGATTCCTCAAAGAGGACACCTGAGCAAATTAGGGCAAGCAAGGAACGCCAGAAAAAGGCAGCCCCAGACAAGTTCAAAGACATTGCCCAAAACAACAGAGCAATGAGAAAAAGCCGATTTAGAGCTCCAGTCAAAAGAGCAGAGATTTACTACAAAGACAAATACACTTGCCAGCTGTGTGACTTGCCAGTGATAATGACCGCAAAGATTCCAAAGCACAAAAAGTCAGATTGCTGTGAGGCGCAATGCTTCCTAGCACCTACAATTGACCATATCACACCATTAGCAAATGGCGGGTGGCATGAGCCAGAAAATGTGCAGACTGCCCACTTCATTTGCAATTCAAGAAAATCTAACAGCGAAACGCTAAACACCTAGCTGAAATAGAAAGGTAACACCATGCCAGTATCAGGCCCAAAGCCAACTGGCCGTCAACTGTTCACTGGCAACACTCCCAGGACTGAATGGCTTGATGTGCCAAATGCCTCCTATGACGGCAACCGCCCAGAGCTACCCACTTCCAGAATGGTTATGAATCCAAAAGGTGAGCTTCAAGAGTTTCCTATTGAGACCCGCACCAGAGACTGGTGGGAAGCAATCTCTAAGATGCCTCACTGTGCTATTTGGGAAAAGTCGGACTGGCAATTTGCACTAGACACCGCCATGGTTCACGCTGATGCCGCACACGGCAAAACAACAGCAATGGGTGAACTAAGACAGCGGGAAAAGATTATGGGCACCACTGTTGATGCCCGCAGAGATTTACGGATTCGCTATGTTGACCTGGAGCCAGAGGCCCCAGTCATTTCAGTTGTTTCCAAGATAGATGACCGCCGCCAGAAATTGATGGATGCGTGAGCAGGTCAGGGCCAGCAACCATGATAGAAACAGGTCACTTGGCTGGATAGCCATTTGGTGGATTGAGACATTTTGTGTCCACGGCCCTGGAGATGTCCAGGGTGAGGCCATTGAGTTAGACCAAGAATTTGCCGCATTTGTCCTGGACTGTTATGCCCTGGAGGAATCAGGCCGCCGCAATTATGATTCAGCTTTCATTAGCCGTGCCAAGGGCCGTGCTAAGTCAGAGCTTGCAGGGTTCATCACATTGTTTGAAGCAATGGGGCCCGCTAGGTTTGATGGCTGGGCTGAGGGTGGAGAGACCTATGAGCGTGATGGCTTTGTCTACACCTATGAAGCTGGTGAGCCTTTAGGAAAGCCCGTTGTTGCGCCCGTTATCCGCTGTCTAGCGACAGAAGAGGGACAGGCTGGCAATACCTATGACAATGTTTATTTCAACCTGTCAGAGGGGCCGCTGGCAAATGGACTCCCAAGAGATGCCGCTGGACTGACCAGAATTTTTCTCCCTGGTGGCGGGGAGATTATCCCTAGCAGTGCCAGCAACAGCTCAAAAGACGGTGGAAAAGAAACTTTTATTGTCCTGGATGAGACACACCTTTATGTCACCAGGGAGCTCAAGCGGATGTATGACACCGTGAGGCGAAACCTGGCAAAGCGTAAAGCCGCAGAGCCCTGGTCACTAGAAACCTCCACCATGTATTTGCCTGGTGAGAAATCAGTGGCTGAGGAAACACATGACTATGCCAAGCTAATCCGTGAGGGTAAAGCTAAGACTCAGCGCCTACTGTTTGACCACAGGGAGGCAGATGCTGACATTGACCTGGGTGATGAGGAACAGGTCAGGGCTGGAATCAGGGAAGCCTATGGCCCTTTTGCTGATGTCATGGATGTAGACAGAATCCTGGCTGAATTTTATGACCCACGGAATGACACACAGGATTCACGCCGCTACTATTTCAACCAGCCAACATCCTCCAAGGATGCCTGGATTAGCTCACCTGAGTGGATGGCCTGTGGAGCCTCTAAAGAGGTGACCAAGGGTGAACAGATTACATTAGGATTTGACGGCTCTAGAAAGCGCACCAGGGGCCTTACAGATGCCACAGCGCTCATAGGGTGCCGTGTTTCTGACGGACATTTGTTTGAGATTCGCATTTGGGAGCAACCAGAGGGACCCGCAGGTGAGGGATGGGAAGTTCCTATCACTGAGGTGGATTATGAAGTTCGCCAAGCTTTTGAAAAATACAAAGTGGTGGGCATGTTTGCAGACCCCGCCAAATGGGAGAGCTACATTGCCCAGTGGGAAGCTGACTTTGGCAAAAATCTGAAAGTCAAGTCCACAGTCAACCACCCAATTGAGTGGTGGATGACAGGAAACCGCAGTTATTTGGTGGTGAGAGCCCTGGAGCAGTTCCAGAACGCTGTCATTGATAAAGAACTAACACACACTGGCCAAGCGCTAACCAGGCATGTTCTCAACTCACGCCGCCGCCTTGGCCGCTCTGGAATGAGTATTGCCAAAGAGCACCCAGAGTCACCAAACAAAATTGATGCCGCTGTTGCGGCTGTTCTGGCCTACCAGGCTAGACTACAGGCACTCTCAAAAGGTGAGGCCACCAAGACAACATTTGTGCCCCGCCGTATTAGATAGGAATTTGCATGGCTACTCAGCTAAACAGCTCTCAACAGAGCATGCTAAAATCTCTCGCAAAAGAGCAAGCTCACTTCAATCTGTTAGAGCGTTACTATGACGGGGATGCCCCACTCCCAGAGGGAGCTGAGGGACAATCAAGGGCTTACCGCCGTTTTCAGCGTAAGGCCCGCCTAAACATGGCACAGCTTTCTGTGGCCGCAGTCCGTGAGAGAATGAGAATCTCTGGATTTCGCACAGGCGCAGATGATGATGAAAACGGGGATGATGTAGCCCGCCGCCTATGGAAATCAAACAACCTTGATGTTTATAGCGCTGACCTACACAGTTATTTTCTAAAGTTTGGTGAAGCCTACGCATTTGTGGGCATGCCACAGGGCCGTGAATACCCACTGGTGACTATAGAGGACCCACGGCAGGTTTACGCACTAACCAGCCCAGAGGACCCAACTCAGGTCCTAACCGCTGTCAAGGTGTTCTCAGAGGGCGGCTATCACTGTGCTTATTTCTACTACTCTGATGAGATTTTGATTTTCAAAAAGCCTGGTGACACCAGCCCTTATGACACTGAGCACTGGATGTTTGATGAGGAAGCCTCAGCACCCAACCCACTAGGTGAGGTGCCAGTGGTGAAGTTCACTAACGCTGATGGTAAGGGTGAGTATGAGCCCTACCTGGACATTATTGACAGAATCAACCACATGATTTTGCAGAGGCTTATTATTGCCACCACAGCGGCTTTCAAGCAAAAGTGGGTCCAGGGCGATTTCCCAACACATGACCAAGACGGCAATGAAATTGACTACAATGGCCTTTTTGAAGCTGGCCCAGGGGCAATGTGGGTGCTACCACCAGATGCACAGCTTGGACAGCTAGACCAGTCAGGCATGCAAGACATTATTCAGGCTGTCCGTGCTGACATCCAAGATTTTGCCGCAGTAACCAGGACACCTATGCACTACTTGTCTCCAGATGGAGCCAACCAGAGTGCTGAGGGTGCATCACTATCCCGTGAGGGCTTGGTGTTCAAGACTGAGGACCGTATTGCCAGGGCAACTGTTGGCTGGTCCAAGGTCATGTCACTGATGTTCAAGTGGATGGGTGATGATGAGCGGGCCAACCTTTTGGATTTAGAGCCACTTTGGAAGCCAGCTGAGCGCTACAGCCTCTCTGAGAGAGCTGATGCCAACACCAAGTTCCAGGATGTCCCATTCAACTCCAGGATGAAACTGGTTGGCCAGTTCAGTCCAGCTGAGGTTGCTGAGATGGAAGTTGAAAAGGCTGGGGAGGACCTAATTACCCAGGCGCTACTGGGACAGGGAAACCAGCAACCAGCGGCACAGTAAGGGGCTAATCTATGACAGTCCTCCAAGACTTAAATGCGGCTAATGGCCGCATAGGAAATGCCTATGTGGCTGGCTCTGGAAAAGTGGCAAGAACAGCTTTTGAAAACCTGGGAAGCTGGCGTGATGCAGATGTTGACCGCTACCTAAAACAAATTGGCCCAGCACTAACTGGCGTAAAGCTAAAAGCCGCAAAGTCATCTGTTGCTTTCTATAAAGCAATGGCAGACCTAACGGGTCAGGACTTTACTCAGCCAGTGATAACAGCCTCAGACCTGACAACCAAAGCGCTTAGAAATGGCGCTGGGACTAGCCTGGTTTACAACAGGCCGTTTGTTGACTTACGCACAGCCCTATCAAAGGGGCAAAGCATGAGCCAAGCCATTGAGGCTGGAGCCAAGCGGGCTGAATACTTGGCAAGCACTGAGGTGCAATTGGCCAGGCGTAATGCTGGCCTAAAGGCAAGAAGCGCTAATGACAAAATTGTTGGTTACATCAGGACACTGACTGGCATGGAAAACTGTGCTCTATGTTATGTAGCTAGCACACAGCGCTACACCCGTGGGGAGCTTATGCCAATTCACCCTGGATGTGACTGTGGTGAAATGCCTATCTATGGCACACAGGACCCAGGGCAAGTAATCAATGAATTGCGCTTGGATGCAACACACCAAAGCGTGGCAACCAGGTTTGGCATTTCTGATGCTGGAGCCAGAGAAATTGACTACCGTGCCATAAAGATAACTGAGCATGGTGAGATGGGTCCAATGCTTACAGTTAGAGGCCAAGCCTCTCAGTCAGCTGGTGATGTGGGCGAGCTATTTGGTAAAGGCAGAATCATTGGAGAACTTTCCGACCCTGAAAAGGTCAGCATTAGAAACTATGCCAATACAAGCTATGGAACAATCAACTCTGGTTTGCGTTATGGCTGGGAGCCAAACATCAGGAACATTCCTGATGACCCAGAAACTGTGGCGCTATTCAAGCAAGAAATTGTTAACTTGGACAGGGCAATGGAAACAAGTTACCTAGCTGAAGATTTGACACTCTACCGTGGAACAAGGTTCCCAGAACTTAGCAGACAAAATCTAAGCATTGAAAACGCTGAAAAGCTAGTTGGACAAACTATTGAAGATAAGGGTTTTGTCTCAACCTCATTAAAAAGAGAATACGCAGACCTTGGATTTGGAGAATCTTCAAAGGACCAAATTGGGTTTATTATCAAAGCACCAAAAGGCACTCATGGCATAGACATGAACGGCGTAAAGCTTTCTAATTACACGGCTGAGGAAGAAATCTTGCTGAATAGAGATTTGCAATTTAGAATCACTAAGGTGTATGATGATGTCTATGATGTCAATGGAGAAACAGGCACAAGGCGCTACATAGAAATGGAGGCCATCAATGAGTGAGGAAGCAATCGCAGGTGAAGAACTTGTGGTGTCTGTCCTGGTTGAGCAGGATGGCCAACAGATTAGAGTGCCATTAGCTGATTGGCTGGCACAGCAAAACTAGATTTAGAGAAAGCCCTTAGGGGCTTTTTTTATACCCAAAAAATTTCAGCACACGCTGATTAGCTCGCAAAGAGCGCAACACCCTATCCGAAATGGAGAGATAAACATGGCTGACATTCAAACAGACCAGACAGAAACAACTGAGGCCCCAGAGGCTGTGGCAGAAACCACAGAATCAGAGGCACCAGAGCTGTCCGAAATGGACACGCTAAAGGCCGAGGTTGACAAATGGAAGTCTCTGAGCCGCAAAAATGAACAGCAAGCAAAGGCAAACATAGCCGCCACAAAAGAGCTAGAGACCATTAGGCAGTCACAGTTGACCGAAACTGAGAAACTGATTGAGCAAGCTAAAACAGAAACCGCTCTCAGTGTTCGCAGGGAGTTCGCTAACAAACTGGCTGATGCAGAGCTCAAGTCAGCTCTACAAGGCAAGCTAATGGATGCAGATTCATTGCTCTCATTTGAAAAGTCATCATTCATTATGGATGACGGAAACATTGACTCAGAGGCTATTCAGTCATGGGTTGAAGCGCACAGTAAATCCACGGAAACCCCAGCACCCGATTTGGGGCAGGGAGCCCGTGGCAATAATCCAAGCAAGTCTCAAATTAGAAACAGAGATGAGCTCAAAAACATGTCACCCGCAGACATCCTTACCGCCCGCAATGATGGGCGTTTGGACAGTCTGATGGGTAAACTATAAGAAAGTAGAAACAAATGGCAATAGATAACTTTATCCCCGAAATCTGGAGTGCTGGCGTAACCCAGAGCTTCATTGCAAACCAGATTGTTATTCCAACACTAAACACCCAGTATGCTGGTGATGCAACCCGTGGAAACACAGTTCACATCATCAACGCAACCACACCAACCATTGTGGACTATGCCGCCGCTGGCCGCTCAATCACCGCAGAGGCTTTGGCCGACACTGAGGTTCAGTTGCTAATCAACCAGGAAAAAGCTTTTTCTGTAAATGTTGATGATGTAGATGCTGTCCAGGCCGCTGGTTCATTCAACGCTTGGACTGATGCGGCTGGCCGTGCACTAGCGGAAGATGCAGAGACCTATGTTATTGCTCAGATGCTTGCAGGTGCAACTGACGGCAACGGTGGTTCAGTAGTTGTTGACACCCCAGATGAGGCTAAGGCCGCATTGAGGGCAATCCGTAAGTCAATGACTGAGGCCAAGGTCCCATCAGCAAACCGCTCGGTTGTAGTCAACCCTGACTTTGCTGACCTACTACTCCAGGGACTTTCTGATGTTTCAGCCGCTGGTTCAAGTGATGAACTACGCAACGGAAGCATTGCCCGCCTATACGGCATGGATGTCCTAGAGTCCCCACTAGTTGCAGGTTCAACCGCAACCGCTATTGGTTACCACCAGGACATGGTTGCATTTGTCAACCAGATTGGCTCACTAGAGTCCCTACGCAACCCAACCAAGTTCTCTGACATTGTTAGAGGACTAAATGTTTACGGCGCAAAGGTTGTCAAGGCCGCCGCTGTAGTCAAGTATGTATCTGCCTAAATAAGGCTAACCGCTGGGGGGCTGGCTCACGCTGGCCCCTCAGCCACACACCCCAAAGTTTTCAAGAGAGGTCCTGATGGCACTGGCCACAATTTCAGATGTTGAAGCCCGATTGGGTCGCAGTCTGACTGTTGGAGAAATTCCCAAAGCAAACGCCTACCTACAAGATGCATCAGCCCTGTTTATTCAGAGGGCCGTGCAAAAGTTTGAGGTTGGAGAGAGCACAGTCCGTCTATTTCCTAAGGATGGGGTTGTTCGCCTAACTCAGAGGCCAGTCATTGAGGTTGTCACAGTCAAAGACATTGACGGTGTTGAGATTGACTTTACATTTGACGGACACCAGAGCCTGTATGACCTAGGTGACCGCAGAGGCATAACAGTCAACTATGAACACGGCTCAGCCAACATCCCTCAGGATGTCATTGGCGTAGTCGCTGGCATGGTAGCCAGGACACTTTCAATCAGCCCAGATGCGGCGGCTGGAGTTCAACAGCAAGCTGTGGGCCCTTTTAGCCAGTCCTATGCAACATGGGCTGTAGGTGCTCAGGTAATGCTGAGCCCAGCTGAGGTCAAGGTTGCAGATTATTACCGTGGCCTTTCATTCCGCTCAACTTCAATCATAGGGAACGGCAACTATGGAATCAATTACCCAAATCCGACAAAGTTCCAGCGGGACTGATGCCTATGGAGAGCCAATCATTGTCACCACTGAGATTGTGCTTGAGGCAAAGGTGGCGGCCAGGACAGGTTCCAAAACTGTTGGAGCCGCAGAAATAACAGTGACATCAGGTTTGACGGTTTACTTACCGCCAGCAACAGACATCCAGATTGCTGACATTTTTATTGTCAGGGGTGAAAACTATGTCCTAGATGGAGAGCCATTTGATTGGCGCAATCCATTTGGAGGCTGGACACCAGGCACAGTCATAGACCTACAAAGGCAAAGCAATGGCTAGTAAAATCCCTGGTGGTGGTGGTGAAGTAAAACTCAACTTCAAGGGCATGAGAGAGCTATTGCGCTCAAGTGACATTGAACAAATGCTAGTCAAGAGAATGAAAAAAGTTCAGGCGGCTTTGCCAGGCAGTGAGCTTGAAACTGGCAAGTCACCAACCCGTGCAAGGGTCAAGGTGATTAGAGGCTCTGATTATGATGAAGCCAACACAGGCGATTTGTCCAAAGCGCTAGACCTAGCAGGTGGAGAGCGTGGCACAAAGAAAAAGCTTAAGAAATCCAAGAGAGGTGCATGATGGCTGATGCTGTAATTTTTAGTGACATTATGGCTCACTTGGTAACACGGCTAAACGCCGCTCTAACGGCTCAGGGATACTCCAGCACTAGAGTAGGCATTAGAGCTGATGAAACTCCCTCACAAGTCATCCTGAGGCGTGATGGAGGCAGTAGAGACAGCAAGACACTGGAAAGTTCAGTGATTGGTGTCAACATTTATGAAACAAGCTATGGCAACGCAGAGGATTTGGCTCTGATGGTGTCGGCAATTTTTGATGATTTGCCAGATGGAAATCCCATTGTGGCAACCTCTGTTCAGTCCTCCATTCAGGATGTGACAGACCTACAAGGTGAGCGCAGGTTTTTGCGTTTCGCCGTAACAAATAGAGGGTCAAACCTCTAACTAATTAGTTAGGAAAACAACATGGCATTAGATAGTGACCTAGTAAGAGTTGCAGTCACAGGCGCAGTTTATGTGGCACCAACAGCAACAACAGGACCAACCACCTCCAGCTCAGCGCTAGATGCGGGATTCATAGACCTGGGCTATGTCTCAGCTGACGGAATCTCAGAGAGCATTGACCGCACTACCAACCAGATTAGAGCTTGGCAAAACGGCTCATTGGTCCGTGAAGTCACCTCAGAGGGCACCTACTCAGTTTCAATGACTTTCATTGAGACCAGCGAGGCAGTCCTTGAGCTCTACTATGGAACCGCCCAGGCTTCTGGGGAGTTCAACATTGACCCAACATCAACAGGTGGCCGCAAGTCATTTGTTATTGATGTTGTTGACGGTGCAACCGTTGAGCGCATTTACATCCCAGCTGGTGAAATCACCTCACTGGGAGAGCGCACCTTGGCATCTGGTGAGGCAGTTGGTTATGAAGTAACCATCACCGCTTACGCTGATGCTGGTTCAACCACTGTAACCAAGTGGTTCTCTAGCCTAGAGGCTTAGCAAGTTCCTGGTGCCCTAATTGCGGCGGGCATCAGGTAAAATAGGGGGTGGGTCCTTAGGGGCCCACTCTCGCCGCAAAATCCGAAAGGAACCGCAATGGGATACACCACAAAAAAGAAACCTAAAAAAGGAAAGTAGCCGCAATGACCTACACAATAGAGCACAATAATAAAAAAGTAGTCCTACCCACTTTCACCAATCTTCCAGTCGGGGTTATCCGTAAGGCCCGCAAAATGGAAGCTGATGAGCAAATGTGGTTCATGCTGGAAGCTGTCTTAGATGAAAAAGGCTTAGCAGTAGTTGACACCATGAGCCTGTCTGAGTTCACAGAGGCTATGAACGGATGGACCCAAGGTGCCCCCTTGGGGGAATCATTGCAGTCCTCCAAATCCTAGAGGACTATAAGCCCGCATTTACTTATGATTTTAGAGCCAGGTTTGGTTTGGGCCTGGATGCTTTAGGGGATACGGTCCCCTGGAGTGAGGTAATCAGTTTGGTTGCGGTCCTACTTAGGGACCCTACCAGCTGGCTACAAACAGCCAAAAATGAGTGGCAACACCCAATCAGTTATGACTGGACAATTTCAGCCGCAACCTATGACCTATTGGCCCAGGTAAATTCCAAGAGAAAACCAAAACCGTGGCCAAGACCCTGGGGTGACTCAGGCACAGTCCGAAAGGGCACAAAAGTCCGTAGGGATGCAAGAGCAATCCTAACCAAAGCTAAAGATGGAGACCTAGATTGGCAGAGCAAGCATACGCCTATGTGACCCTGATACCCGTAGCCAAGGGTTTCCAAAAAGCTATAGCCAAAGAACTTGGTGGCAGTAAGGGTGTTGGTCAAACGGCTGGCAAGCAAACTGGTGCAAGTTTCACAAAAGGTTTTGCTGGTCCACTAAAGGGGTTGGCAGTTGCCGCCGCTGGAGCGCTGGCCGCTGTTGGTGTTGGTAAGTTTTTCAAGGATTCAATTGCTCAGGCATCTGACCTGGGTGAGTCCATCAACGCTGTCAATGTTGCTTATGGCGAATACGCAAATGATGTTCTAAAACTTGGTGACGGCGTAGCCAAAAGGCTTGGTCTTTCCACTGTAGATTTCAACGCCGCCGCCGTTAGGTTCTCAGCCTTTGCTGAAAAGATTGCTGGTCAGGGTGGAGATGTTGCTGGAGTAGTTGGCAACCTATCTGGCAGGGCCGCTGACTTTGCCTCTGTGTTCAACATTGAGGTGTCTGAGGCGCTCCAGGTATTTCAGTCTGGTCTGTCAGGTGAAGCTGAGCCGCTAAAGCGGTTTGGTATCAACCTACTAGATTCTGAGGTCAAGGCTTACGCCTATGCCAACGGCATCACCGCTGTAGGTGAACAGCTAACAGAAACTGAAAAAGTCCAGGCCCGCTATGGTTTGCTTTTGGAGTCAACAGCTAAGACCGCTGGTGACTTTGGAAACACCTCAGACGGCCTAGCCAACTCACAGCGTATTCTTGCCGCTAGTGTTGTTGACCTACAGGCTCAGGTTGGCGAACGCCTCACACCAGTATTTGCTACGCTCACCAGTGCCCTGGTTCCTTTGGTTGATTTTATTTTCCCAAAGATTGCATCTGTCATCAATGACCATGTTGCGCCAGTTCTTGAGCGCTTTGCTCAAAACACCAAGCGCTTAGTTGGTCAGTTCACCAGCGGCTACCTAGACCTAGATGGCGTGATAGACAGAATCAGCGCAAAAATCACCAAATTCTTTACTGAGGGCGGCCTAGACAGCGCTTTCCAAACTCTGTCTGAGTATCGCTACAAAATTTTTAGCGCAATACTGGAAGCTGTGCCTGGCATCACTCAAGCCTTTGTCAAGTTTTTGCCACAGCTAATTGATTTCTTTGTCAAGGTTATGTTGCCTAGCATGCTGGCACAGATGCAACTAATTATTGAACAGCTAATTGTTTTGGTGTCTGAGCTATTGCCTGGGCTAATCAAGACTTTAGTTGGCATGATTCCTGATTTGCTCAGAGGGGCTTTGGAACTATTCAAAGCTTTAGTTGATGCTGTTATTGAAATCACCCCAGTTCTAATTAGGACTGTGGTTGACCTTATGCCAGAAATCATCCAAACGCTTTTGGACATGTTGCCTGAAATTATTGATGCGGCCATGGAGCTTTTCATGGGCATAGTCAAGGGACTTATTGAGGCTACTCCAGTCATCATTGATGCACTGTTTGACCTAATCCCCATGATGATAAAAACGCTAATTGGCGCTATCCCTGAAATGATTTCAGCTGGTGCCCAAGTTATAGGTGGCTTTGTCAAGGGCATAGTTACAGAGGGGCCAAAGCTAATTGGTAAAGCAATTGGGTCCGTAGTAGGCAACCTGGTTGACGGCGCAAAAAGTCTTTTAGGAATCCGCTCACCATCCTTAGTGTTCCGAGACATTGGAATGTTTGTTGGTAAGGGCATGGCCATTGGAATCACAGATGAGACTGAGAATGTAACCAGCGCCGCCACAGCTCTAGGTGATGCCGCTGTTGATGCCAGCACCAAAGCCGTTGAAAAAATCCAAGAAAAGTTCAAGATAATTACTAACATTCCTGGCATGATTCAAGACGGCATGGAGGAAGCGGTCAAGATTACCGCATCCATGGTTGAAAGAATGGCAGATGATGTTGAGGGGCTGTTCGCAAAGTTCAATGAAGCTGGTGATTTAGTTGAAGCTTACACTGGCTTTGGTGTTGAGCAATTAGTCCCAACTGTTGGCGGTGGCCAATTTGATGTTGGCAAGATAGTAGACAGCCTAAATTCTCTAACAAAAGCTGGCTACGATAGCTCTAATGTAGCCAGTGCCGCTTTTGGTGGCTCATTCCAGCAAGCGTTAGATGCATTGACAGGCCAGCAAAGTTTCACTAATGCGGCAGGTGAGCGCAAAACAATTGGTGGCACAGTTTCTGACAGCTTGCTGGCAGACCTAGCCGCACAGGGGTTTACAGCACTACCTAAGCTAGATAAATCAGTTGAGGAATTGACTGATGCAATTGACAGCTTGAATGACCAGGTGGCAAGCAAGGGCCTCACTCCATTTGCCTCAGGCGGCTTTGTAACGGGTCCAACCCCAGCCTTGATAGGTGAGGCAGGTCCAGAGGTAGTAATGCCGCTAGACCGCTTTGAGTCCATGATGGGATTATCTCAGGGCAACGGTGGGGCAGTCAACTACTATGCGGCCCCAAACAATTCAATTGACAGTGAGCAAGCCCTATTTCAGGCAATGCGTAGAGCTAAGGTGGTAGCTGGTTGGTAAATGTAAACTATTCCCTGGTGGGAGCAAACGGTGACACAATCACTTTTGACTACAGCAATTTTATTCTGAACCCAGACTTTATGGGCTTTGGCATCCCGCCAGCACAGGTAAGAATTGAGCCAAGCGCTGGAGATGGTGGGGTGTTTCGCCACAGCAAGCGTGGAGTCCGTGACATTGACATGCAAGTGACAATTGTTGGGACAGACAATGCCGCTGTTCAGACCAAGCTGAGGCAGATGTCCAGAGTCCTACAGGACACCACTGGGCCAACTACACTCAGGGCAACTTATACAACTGGGGAAGTTCTGTTCCTAAAGGTTCACTATGTTGGTGGGGCTGAATCAAGGTGGGGCTCAGACGGCGGCAATGTTTGGAATAGATGGGTGCTTTCTTTTCAGGCACCACAGCCTTATTGGCAGTCAAATGTCACTGAGGAATTTGTAGTCACCACTGGCAACAGCGGGCGTGGCCTATTGCCTCAGCTAACTAAGCTACAGCTAACCAGCTCCCAGGTCTTTGGTGTTATCAATGTTGACAATACTGGAGATGTGCCAGCTTATCCAGTCTGGTATGTCCGTGGACCAATCTCAGATGTTGAAATTAGCTTTGGCACACAGAGTTTTAGTTTCACCGAAAGCATTGCAGACGGCGAGACAATAACAGTCAACACCGCAACGGGAACAGTCACAGATGACCTGGGCACCAACCGCTACAGCATTTTGGGAATTGCTCCAAAGCTGTTTAGGGTAGAGCCAGGGGTCAGCTCAATTAGTGTCAACGGGGTGGCCGCAACACCAGCCGCAGAAGTTCGCCTAGATTACTCACCGCTTT
>OEFV01000040.1_pt1 | contig 13407 bp, 13 predicted proteins | sample 1498691 | NCBI WGS metagenome assembly OEFV01 (sample SAMEA3275497, study PRJEB22092) | marine metagenome | biome: ENVO:00000447 marine biome; feature: Sheltered location near shore and weather station; material: Particulate matter on a 0.22 Um pore size filter | collected 2014-06-21T08:00:00+00...
AGGCTAACGTATCTGTAGAGATGAACAACATTGTTGACTCTGCCGCTACTGAGTTCCCTGATGACATTGTGGGCTATCAGAATAAAGTACAATCCCAGATGCAAGGTCTTCTTGGTGCTATGCCAGAAGAGTACAGGGGTCAGGCTCAGAACCTATACGCTCGCCTAGATAATCCTACCTCTATTAAGATTGCCGATAACGAACGAAAGAAAAACTTAGCTATTGCCAACACTGAGGTTCGCCAAGCTGCATCCGTTGCCGAAAAAGGCTTATCTAATGCCGCCTTTGCTGGTGACACTGTTGCTACAGCCGACTTTGCTACTGAGTATGCCGTTTCTTTGCAGAGACTTGTAGATCAAGGTGACATGACTACAGATCGTCAAGCCGAGCTATTAACTGCACAAGACGAAAGAATCACTATACAAGGCAAGTTGGGTGAAGTTGACCGAGCTATTAGAGCAGAAGGTCGTACTCCAGAACAGCAGATTGAAGATGGTCGTGCAATCGTTGAGGCATTGCGTGAAAACCCTGATGCAGATTTGAGCGCAGAGAAAAACCAAGAGCTATTGGCAACGCTGGATACTCAAGTCACTGCTATGGAAACTGCTAATGCAAAAGCAGATGCCAAGTTGAGCAGGGAAGAGATGGTTGAGCTGTCTACCCTAGATGTTCTTATTGCTAATCAGGAATTACCCCCTGAAGAGCTGGTCAGTAAAGTGTACGAGCTTTTTGATAGGGGAGTTATCAAGACCGCTGATGGCATATCAAGTCGCATTAAGGCAATCAACAAAGTAAACACTACAGAAAGAAAAAAGAATGCTGGTATTTCAAGAGCTGCCAACAAGATTAAAGGTGTTGAGCCTGTGGGTGATCAGCCAATCATTCCTGTTAGCGACAAGGACTATGATAACCTTTATGAGGTAGTTACTAGCACTCCAGAGTCCGAGGGTGGGCTGCCTACCAACCCAGACCTAAGACGCGCACAGCAAGCTACATTTGTTCAGCGATCTGGTCATGTTCCAAAACAGTTGAAGGATGAGATACAGGCCGGTCTTATTTCTCAAGACCCTGAAGAAGTTGCCAATGCTTACAGAACCATTACACAGATTCAAGAAATACCTGGTGTTGGTGAGACTGCTTTCTCAAAGAATGAAATTGTACTAGCAACCCACATGGATTCGTTTATTCGGTCTGGGATTCCCCCTGAAGACGCTCTCCAGATGGCTAGGAACATTGTTGGTACTGGCTCTGAGCAAATGAAGGCTCGGTCTGAGGCTAGGGCAACAGAGATCAAGGATGATGACGATACGTTTGGAGCACCTGTTTACGCTACAGAAGTTACAAAACAGTTTACTGGAATGTTTGAGAGTGAGGCTGACTTTCAGGAGGCGGCTGGATTTGATGCTCTTGTTAGCGACTACGGCAAGCTAGTAGAAGGTTTCTATCGTGCAGGGTCAACTATTGATCAGGCCAAAGATAATGCCGCTAGATCAGTACAGGCTAACTGGGGTCGTGGTGAGTTTGGTCTAATGAAGTATCCGCCAGAGCAGTACTATAAACTCCCTGTAACAGAAGACACATCTTACATTAGAACTGAATTACAAGAGCTTTTTGACGCACAAGGCATGAAGGTAAGCGCAGAAGACATATTCCTCAAGACTGACGCTACCACCTCAAGACAGGCATCAACTGGACAGCCATCATATCGAATTATGATTAAGAATGAGTTTGGCACTTTGGAAAGCGTGTTTGTTATGGGGCCAGGACTGAAGCCGACAGACCGCTTTATTCCTGACGTTGCAGAGTTTACTAGACGACAGAATAAAAACATTTTAGCCAATGCTGAGAAAGGAATGCAGCCTCTTGGAACACCTGAAGAAGTAAGAGAGAAGCGTAGTGAGCTTGATGTTAGTTTGGGGCTTGATACTCCTAGAGCGCAAGAAGATCGTGAGAGAATGCGTAAGACCCTGCAAAGTAGTACAAGTGCTGGGGCGCTTATAGCTAAGGGCGCAGAGTCGGTAGCAAGTATTCCATCGTTGATTACTCCTGAAAACATAAGGAAGGTGGTTCTTGCCACTGGTCTGCCAGCAACGCTTGAGAACATTGGTTTAGCTGCTTACGCTATAATGGACGGAATCGAAAAGGCTAGTGATGACTACGTTAAGTCGTTGAATAGAAAGCCTTTTGAAGTTACCGATGAAGTTATGGATGTTCAGGAATTTATTAAAGACCCAAGCGTAGGGGAATAAGTAATATGCCATTTGTGCCAATGCCAGAGACACAGCTAGTAGAAAGAGTAGCTTCTTATAGCCCACAGATCGGAGAGGAACTTGATGAGCCATCAGTAGGTGATATTGCTGGCGCATTGTTTCGCCAAGAAAACATTGTTGGTTCTTTCTTTACTGAAGCTGTTGGACTTCCTGACACCAAGGATGATCCGACCTTTGATGCTTACTCTATGTTTACTGAAGAAGAGAAGTCAGATGAGGGGTTTGTTACCACTGCCATATATGCAGACGATGACAGCGAGCTAGAGGCCGTTAGAAGCCAGTATGCTAGAGAGCGTCAAGACAGAGAGACAATCGCTCAAGGTGGAGCTACATCGTTTGTTCTTGGGCTGCCTATTGCTATTGCTGACCCTATCTCACTCCTGACTATCGGGGGTGCAGTTGCTAACACTTATCGTGCAGGCAAAAGCATATTGAGTAGTGCTGCTGTTACAGGCTCTATCGTGGGAGTTGAGACTGCCATTCAAGAGGCCGCATTACACTCTACACAGCTTACAAGGACTTACGGTGAGTCAGCTATTAACATGAGCGCAGGAGTGCTGTTAGGCGGTGTTCTGGGCGTTGCTGCAAACAAGCTGGGCAACTACGGTATTGACGAGAAGGCTGTCCAAGAGCTTGCTGATGTGATGGATCCAGAGGGTAAGATTGCTAGAGGTGAGAACCCATCTTTGGATGCTTCTAATGTAGCGGCAGGTTATGACAGTGTTGGTGCGGCAAAGACAGTAGAAGGCACGTTTGAGGTAAAGGGTAAGTTAGCTAAGGGTTTGGTTAAGGTCTTCGGCTTTGATCCATTATCTCGCACTATGACCAGTGATGCCCTTGTTACTCGTAGAGTAGCCAATATGCTTGCAGAGAACCCTGTTGACGTTGATGGTGCTCCACTACAGTCTGTTGAGTCCCTGTCCAAAATCAAGAGTGGTCGTCTTTACTCTTCTATAGACAATAACAATAGAGCTTATGACCAGTACCGAAAAGGTGGTGGCAAGATGAAGCGCAGAGAGTTTAATGAGGCCGTATCTAGGGCAGTTCGCACTGGTGATAGTGACGTTCCAGAAATTAAGGCATCTGCTGAATACTGGCGCAACGAACTATACAATCCACTGCGTGACGAGATGATTGAGCTTAATATGCTCCCTGATGACGTAGATGTATCTACCTCAGTGAACTACCTCAATAGAGTCTACAACAAGCAGAAGCTCCAGGCCAATATGCCATCGTTTATATCCAAGGTATCTAAGTGGCTGAAAGACAAGGACGAAACTCTATATCAGAATGCTAAGGACGCTCAAGATAAGCTAGATGCTGGAGATGTTGCTGATGGCGAGATAGCCAAACTACAGGCAATCATAGATAAAGCAGAGTTTAAGAAGGGCAAGGACTTTGAGCCAGAAGACTATGAGAACATTGCTCAACAGATTCACCAGCGCATTCTAGGCACTCCTGACGGACGCTTGCCATACGACTGGAAGATGGGCGAAGGGTTTAACTCAGGCAGCAAAGGCTCTAGTTTGAATGGTGCTACTGCATTGCGCGGCCCCCTGAGAGCAAGAAGGTTTACCATCGAAGACGACCTCATCGAAGAGTTCCTTGAGAATGACATTGAGGCTCTGGGTACAAGATACCTACAGCAAACTGGTGCTGACATTGAGCTTACTCGTAAGTTTGGTGATGTAACTCTTGAGAACGAAATAAAGCAGATACGAGATTACTACAGCGATGCAATGAAAAAGGCATCAGACAAAGAGGCTATCAAGCTGGGCAACAAGATGGACGCTGACATCCGTGACATTGCTGGTATGCGTGATCGCATCAGGGGTGTATATGGCTTCCAAGAGGACAATGTATGGACTCGTATTGGCAGATCATCTCGTGACCTTAACTACCTTCGATTGTTAGGTGGTGTAACTGTATCGAGCTTACCAGATGCTGCGCGTATCGTTATGGCTGAGGGCTTTACCAAAACATTCTCTAGGGGATTGGGCGCACTTGCAACCAACACTAAGCAGTTCAAGTTGGCGGCAGCAGAAGCAAAGCGTTACGGCATCGGTACAGACGTTCTCATGTCAGGTAAGGCAGAAGTAATAGCTGACGTAGGGGATTACACGCAGGGCGGCACAATGGTCGAGAGGGGTCTTAGATCGGCTGCTAACAAGTTTGGTCGCATTAACTTCCTGGACTACTGGACTTCAGGCATGAAGCAGTTACACGCTGTTACCATGCAGACCTCCATCTTTGACGGACTATCTAAGGGCAAGTTTGACAAGAGATTGACTAGACTTGGCATTGATAAGCAGTCAGCAATGGACATGATGGCTCAAGTGAGGAAGCATGGCAAGAATGAAGATGGCGTGTGGATCACTAACGCTAAGAATTGGGATCGTCCAGACTTAGAGCGTATGTGGGGTGCCGCTATGCGTAAGGAATCTGACCGAGTAATCATCATGCCAGGCCAGGAGAAGCCTCTCTTTATGTCTACCGAGCTGGGTAAGAGTATTGGTCAGTTCAGGTCTTTCATACTATCTGCCACACAGCGCGTACTTGTTGCTGGCGTACAAGGACAAGATCATAACGCTATTGGCGGTTTTATCTCCCTAGTAGGTATGGGTATGTTTTCATACTACCTCAAGTCAAACCTTGCGGGTAGAGAGACAAGTGATGATCTATCAGCATGGGTGATTGAGGGCATTGAAGGATCAGGTGCTGTTGGCGTTATTGGTGAGATCAACAATACTTTCGAGAAGATTTCTAGCAACTCTGTTGGACTGCGACCCCTGCTTGGCATTAGCGCACCCGCCTCTAGGTTTGTCTCTCGTAGCGTATCAGAGTCAATATTAGGGCCAACATTCGGCAGTCTGCTGAGTACCACTGTAGCAGCCAGTAATGCGCTCACAAGCAAGGAGCCTATGACTGAGGCAGATGTTAGAGCATTGCGTAGACTTGTCCCTTTACAGAACCTGTCAATCCTTCGCGGAATCGAAAGATTAGCCGAGTAACTGTATATTTTTTAACCAATTTTTAGTATAATTGAGCGCATATTTATGAACATTATTTTTGGGGAATTGTTATGCCTGTAACTGGCGGAGTAACTAGAAACGATTATATCGCATCAGATAGTCAAACTGTTTTTGCCTATACGTTTAAAGTGTTATCTGCCTCTGACTTAAAGGTCTTGAAGGATGGCGTAGAGCTTACTGTTAATAATGATTATAACGTTTCTAATGTGGGGAATGAAAACGGTGGTAATGTAATTTTAACAGTTGGTGCTTCTTCTGGAAGTAAGCTGTCTATTCTTTTGGCAATGCCTATTACCCGCACAACCAACTACCAGAATGCTGGTGACTTCTTGGCATCAGATGTTAATGCCGACTTTGACAAAGCCTACCTGGCAATGAATCAACTTGAGACTGACATTGATCGTTCTATTGGACTGCAAGATGTAGAGCCAAGTGCAAACTTAAAGCTCCCATTAGAGGCTGATAGAGCAAACAAAATTTTAACCTTTGACGCATCTGGGGATGTGACTGCAACTACAGCAAACTATGGTGGCGGTGAATCTTTAGCTCAAACACTAGCGATAGGAAATCAAACTGGCGGGAACAACGTTGTATTTGATGACAATGATAAATCCATTTTTGGTGATAGCCTAGATTTACAAATTTACCATGATGCTTCTAATAGCTATGTGGTAGATTCTGGGGAAGGCAACTTGTTTATTGGCGGTGCAAGTTATGTCGATATTGGTAATGGTGTTGTTGGTGTCGGTGGACAAACATACGCTAGGTTCAATACTGCTGGTAGCTGCGATCTGAAGTTTAACAACGTGCAGAAGATGTCAACAACTAACACGGGCATTGATGTCGATGGCACTGTTGAGTTTGATGGCCTCAAAGGAACTGGCGCTGTTACAGTTACAAATATCCTTGATGAAGATAACATGGCCTCCGATAGTGCTACTGCTCTTGCAACCCAGCAGTCTATTAAAGCATACGTTGATGCTAACGCTGGTGGTGGTGGAGACTTTTTACCTTTAACTGGCGGGGCATTGACTGGCGCAGTAACTACTACTAGCACTTTTGATGGTCGTGATGTTTCGGTAGACGGTACTAAGCTAGACGGTATTGAAGCAGGTGCAACCGCTGATCAAACAGCCGCTGAAATTAAAACTGCTTACGAGTCTAATGCAGATACTAACGCATTCACTGATGCAGATGAAACTAAACTGGACGGTATTGAAGCAGGTGCTGATGTAACTGACACCACTAACGTTGTAGCATCTTTATCGGCAGGCACAGGCATTAGCTTGTCCGCTGGTGGAGAGATTGCTAACACAGCTCCAGACCAAACCGTAGCACTTACGGGTGGCACTGGTATTTCCACTTCAGGAACTTACCCTAACTTCACTATTACGAATGATTCCCCTGACCAAATTGTTGCGCTTACAGGCGGGGGCGGTACAACTGTTACCGGAACATATCCGAGCTTCACAATCACCAGCACTGGCGGGGGTGGCGGAAATGAAACCTTAGCGCAAACATTAGTTCTTGGTAACGTTACGGGCGGTACTGACATTTCAGTGTCTAGCGGCGATAACATTCTCATGGCTGCCAATTCTACAGTAGATGGTCGCGATGTCTCTGTTGATGGTACTAAGTTAGATGGTATCGAAGCTGGTGCAGATGTTACAGATACTACTAATGTAGTTGCAGCTTTGTCTGCTGGCACTGGAATCACATTGTCTGCTGGTGGAGAAATCGCTAACTCGGCTCCTGATCAAACTGTGGCCCTCACTGGTGGTACTGGTATCTCTACTTCGGGTACTTACCCTAACTTTACCATTACTAATGATTCTCCTGACCAGACTGTTGGTCTTACTGGTGCAGGCGGCACTACCATTACTGGTACTTACCCCAACTTTACTATTACTAGCACAGATGTTGGCGGCGAAACTCTGGCACAAACACTAGCACTTGGAAACCAAACTAGCGGCAACAACATAGCTTTTGGTGACAACGACAAGGCATTGTTTGGTCAAAGTTTAGATTTCCAAATTTACCATGACACCCTTAATAGTTATGTAGTTGATTCTGGAACTGGCAACTTATTTATAGGTGGAGTTGCTTACGTAGATATTGGCAATGGTGTATCAGGCGTAGGTGGTCAGACCTATGCAAGATTTAATCAAGGCGCTGGTTGCGATCTAAAACACAACAACGTTCAGAAGATGTCAACAACCTCTACAGGCATAGACGTTACTGGCAATGTTGCTCTGACTGGAACTGTTGATGGTCGTGACGTAGCTACTGACGGCACTAAGCTGGATGGCATAGAGGCAGGTGCTACTGGCGATCAAACAGCAGCAGAGATACTAACTGCTATCAAGACTGTTGATGGCGCAGGGTCTGGCTTAGACGCTGATTTATTAGATGGCCAGGAAGGAACATTTTATTATCCTGCAAGCAACCCTAATGGCTACACTTCTAACGTAGGCGACATTACAGCAGTAGTGGCTGGTAATGGTTTGTCTGGTGGAGGCGTTTCTGGGACGGTAACAGTTGATGTCGGTGCAGGCGATGGTATAGATGTTGCGGTAAATACCGTAGCTGTGGACTCTACTGTCATCAGAACCACGGGCAACCAAGCTATTGCAGGTATAAAAAACTTTAGTGATGAGATTAGAGCCAACGGCGGCATTGGAGTGGGCGAAAACGACAAGGTTACGTTTGGTAGTAGCGATGACTTAGAGATTTATCATGATGGTTCTAATAGTATTATAGCAGATGTAGGCACTGGTAATTTAAAAATTCAAGGCGACAATGTTCAATTTACGAATGCTGCTGGTACTCAGAATACAATGTTTCTTGTCAGTAATGGTGGTGTGAGTTTATACAACGCCAATCAATTAAAGTTACAAACAAACGCCCTCGGCGTAGCTGTTACTGGAGAAATTACAGCGGATGGTCTTTCCCTTGGTGACAACGCCAAGGCATTGTTCGGTGCTGGTGATGACTTAGAGATTTACCATAATGGTTCTAATAGTTATATTACAGACACAGGAACTGGAAACCTTTTTGTCGGTGGATCAAGCTATGTCGATATTGGCAATGGCGTAACAGGACTTGGCGGCCAAACTTATGCTAGGTTTAATGTGTCCGGCGCGTGTCAGCTTAACTACAATGGCGTAGACAAGCTAAAAACCATTAGCACTGGTGCAAATATTACTGGTTCGTTAGGAATCAACACAACGTCACCACAAGAAGAACTACACGTAGTAGGCGACATTATAGCCACCGGCAACATTACCGCTTTCTTCTCAGACGAGCGACTCAAGGACTTCCAAGGAACTATCCCTGATGCACTGGATAAGGTCAACAGTCTTAATGGTTACTACTTTACTCCGAACGATACTGCACTTGGTCTTGGCGTAGAAGATAAGGGTGTTGAGGTAGGTATCTCTGCCCAGGAAGTAGAAGCTGTGCTGCCTGAGATTGTTACTGACTCTGCGGTTGGTGAAGGTTACAAGACTGTATGGTATGAAAAACTAACTCCCTTGTTGATTGAAGCTGTCAAAGAATTGACAGGCAAGGTAGATAATTTAGAAGCGCGACTTAAAGAGTTGGAGAAATAAATGGCTATACTTTGGAACATTGTAGCGTTAGACGCAACAGTAGCTACGGGCGCAATTAACGTTGCACATTGGGAAGTTTCTGACTACGAAGTGGTTGACGGCGTAACCCATAGAGGCCGTAGGTATGGTGCTGTTAATCTTGCAGCCAATGTAGACGCTGAAGATTTTATACCTTGGGCTGAAGTCACTGAGGAAAATGCTTTGGCATGGACTAAATCTGCCTTGGGTGAAGAGGAAGTAACTTCTATTGAAAGCTGTATTGAAAATGCCATTGCTGAGTCTAAAGTTCCAGTTGTTACCAGTAAAAATCCTTGGGTTGTAGCAGAACAAGAAGCCGCTAATGAAGCTGCTCTTGCCGCGATTGCAGAATCTGAAGGCGGTGAGTAATGACTCTTGCCGCTTCAGGAGAAATGTCCCTCGCTGGCACTGTTACTGATAGGTCTATTCAGGTAGAGCTTGGCGGCAACGGTAGTACGCAGATGTCCATGAATGACGAAGCGGTCAGGGCGTTAGGAGGTCAGGAAACAGCAGGTAGCGAAATTAATATGTCTACTGATTTTTATAATGCTTCTGCCGTACCTGGAATCACTGCTAGATATTGGCGCTTTACGAAATTTGTGCCAAACACTAGCGGTTCTTTCCTTACTAGGATGGAGCTTTATACTGGATTTTCAGGTTCAGGAAACACTCTATGCACAACTAGCAACATTAACCGTAACTACGATGGTTACAACTCAAGTTACAATTATTTGAAGGTTTTAAATACATCCACCAGTCAAGGTTGGTGGTTACTCGCGCAGTCAGCGGCAAATCAGTTTGGTTATTACATTGGTTTTGATTTAGGAAGTGCAACAGAAGTTAAGAGTTTCCTGATTAGTGTTCATGGGTCGGGCAGTTACGGTTGTTCTTCTATGGTTTTGCAATCATCAACAGACAATACAAACTGGACTGACAGAAAAACTGTTACCTTTGGCCCAACCACCATACCAGCAGCAGACAGAAATCAAACAATTGATTTAACATCTTAAAAAAGGAAACAAAAATGAAATATTTATTATTAGCATTACCCTTGGCTCTTATGGGCTGCAACACATTCAACGGTGCTATTGACGGATCACAGCAGATCGTCAACTCAACTGTAGACTCTGCACAAGGCATGGTAGTAAACACTGCTAAAGGTGTTGGTGCTGGTTCAGCTACTTTGGTAGAAGGTATTGCTAAAGACATCCGCACTGCGTCTAAGTGAATAGAATCGTGGTCTAAATGAAATTAGTCTTTGCATTAATTGTAATGGTAAACGGTACGATTGATGCGAAGGCTGAAAGCTACTGGTTCGATTTAAATAGATGCCGATGGTTTGCTGAAGAGCTAACTATACAGGGAACTATAAGGACATATAGAACACCAGTCCATGCGTATTGCGTACCGCGCTACGTAGACGTTACTAAGGTAGAGGTATACAGATAATGTTAGCAGAGATAGCCGCAGCCAATGCAGCGTTTCAAGTTATCAAAACCGCTATTAGTAACGGCAAAGAGCTGTATGACTGCTCAGATGCAGCAAAGAAATACTTTGATAATAAAAGCGCCATAGCCAAAAGAGTATCTACCAAGGGTAAGTCAGACCTAGATGCTTTCATGGCTTTGGAGCAGATCAAAGAGCAAGAGGTTTGGTTAAAAGACTACATGGTTTATGCAGGTCGTGCTGATATGTATAGCGATTGGCTACACTTCCAGTCTGAGTGCAAGCGGCAGAGAGAGTCTGAAACTCGCAGGTTGTTGGCGGTACGGCGAACCAGAATTAATATGATAAAAACATTTGTCACCGTTATTGGTATAGCAATAGCAGTGATTCCTATTATGATCTATGGCTTGATATTAATGGTGAAACGATAATGGCTACAGTAAAAGAGGCTTTACTTAAACTAGAAGGGCATGAGAAAGAATGTGCGATCAGATATGCAAACATTGAGCGCCGACTAAATGACGGCTCTGAGAGATTTAAGAAAGCTGAGATGATGATCTGGGGCATATACCCTTTGATTATAGGTTTATTTGTAGTCGGGAAGATGTTCCAATGAGCCTAGTAAACGCCTTAATTGCCCCTGTCACTAACTTACTGGATAAGTTTATACCCGATGCTGATACCAAGCAGAAGATCGCCCATGAGATTGCAACAATGTCTGAACGCCACGCGCAGGAAATCGCACTGGCTCAGATCGAAGTCAACAAAGCAGAAGCAGGAGGAAACTGGTTCCAAGCAGGATGGCGACCAGCTACAGGTTGGGTGTGTGTTGCAGGGTTCGCAGTAAACTTCCTGATCTCTCCCATCGCAGCAGCCTTTGGTGTTACAATACCTCAAGCAGATACAGCGGTTATGCTGCCTGTACTGATGGGTATGCTAGGGCTAGGTACAATGAGAACTGTTGAAAGGATGAAGAAAGATGGGTGATGTAGTTAAGCTGAGGCCAGACCTTGCAGCACTGTGTGAAGAGTACGACACCTTGGTTGTCATAGGCGTGAGCGAAAATCAAATACAAATCATTAGCAATATGGAAGACCCTGACATTCTGTATAGCATGGAAGTTGCAAAGTCAGAGCTAATCAATGCGTACTTCACAGACTATGAGGTTCACTGATGCAGATGCAATACTTCGACATCAAAGAGTTTGATTGCCAAGAGACTGGCGCTAACGAGATGAACCCTTTCTTCTTGGAGAAGCTAGACCAACTGCGCCACCAGTGTGGGTTTCCCTTCAAGATTACCAGTGGATACCGTGATCCTTCTCACTCAATCGAAGCTCGTAAGACTAGACCAGGCACCCATGCTAGAGGTATTGCTGCTGACATTCATATCAACAGCGGATCAGAAGGATATGTGATTGTGCAAGAGGCTATGAAGCTAGGATTTTTTGGCATAGGAATTGCAAAGAACTTTATCCATGTAGACGTACGCGATACCGTACAGGTTATCTGGACATATTAGTTTACATTTGGCCGGATATGAGGCGCTAGACTACCCAAATCCTTAACTTAGTAAACTCTTACTAGAATCCATCAGGTAGAAGGCTGGCACCCTTGCGGCCTTTCTTTTGAGCATCAAGTAAGGACTTCTTCATCTTCTTTTGTTGCTTTGCGATTATCTTGTCCATCCGCTTGGCTGACTTTTTCTCTTGTCTTGTTGGTTCAATGCCTGCAAATTTCTTGAAAGATGCACTTGGCGTAAATTCCTTTCTTCTCAGAGCTACTTCAATATCACCTTTAAATCTTTTTTTAATATGATCTCTAATAGCATTTTTGTCGCCGCTTGAATAAATAGCTTTAACTCTTTCAAACTCCTTCTTTAAACCTTCTTTGTCGCTACTTCTGGCGTACTGTTTTCTAAGGTTTCTAAATTCCATATCCGACAACATCTTTGTTGACGCATCAATGTCTCTTTGATTTTGAGATGTAACCAGGTCTAGGATTCTATTGCTTTGCTCTGATCCTAGATCAGAATCTTCTTGATGCCTGTACTCATGTCCCCAGATTCTATTAGTAGCTTGCTTCCCACCAATAATATTAACTGACCCAGGCTCAGATGGTATTTCGATTATATCATCGTTATAAGGAAGCTCGTAATTACCTCCAGTGTAACCTTGAGGGACGCTAAACCCCTTAAAATTTACTTCTGAGTTTCTTAGGTCTTCAGGTAATTTATGCACTCTAGCTTTATCTGGATCAATCTTAGCGCCCTTAGCCATATATGGTTTAATGCCCATCTGAAACTCGATGTCTGCCATCTGCTTGCCCATTTGCTGGCCAATAAGATCGGAGATTGTGGTTTTCTTTTTTGCCATTAACTTAGTAAACTCTTACTGGTCTTCTTAGATTCTTTAAATGCCTTAGCTGTGGGCGCACCCTTAGCTCCAGGCTTTCTCATCTTCTCAGAGCTACCTGCTTTGATGCGCTTACGTTTGGCATGGATGTTTGCGTATAGACCTTTCATTACCACTTACTCTTGTTGGCCCAGTACGCGGCAGACATCTTACCCTTGGCGATGTTCTTACGGTGTCGAGCTTTGAAGGATTTGCGACGAGCCTTTTGCTTGGCTGTCTTGGGGTTGGAACCTGCACCTGATACACCCTGCTGGCCATAGCGTATTGTCTTAACCTTACTGCCTTCCTTGGCAACCACAACGTGAGATTTGGTGGGGTGCTTGGGGGTTCTCTTGGGCTTGTTGTAGCCAGAGACTCCGATCCGGGATAGTAAACTGTTCTTTTTCATACCCCGATTATAGCATATTCAGATATTTATTTCTCGCCGTATTCCATCTCTAGCAACATCTCGCAGTAGTGTATGACCTTGCGAATATCCTCAGCACCATTCTTGTTGCGGTGTCGAGTGATGTACTTGACCACGTTGCCTTCAATATAGCCGAGCTTATTCTTGTAGATGTATTCGATTGGCTGTATCTCCTGCATATAGTGGCTGCCACCTTCCTGCTTATTCAGAT
>OEFV01000041.1_pt1 | contig 13357 bp, 9 predicted proteins | sample 1498691 | NCBI WGS metagenome assembly OEFV01 (sample SAMEA3275497, study PRJEB22092) | marine metagenome | biome: ENVO:00000447 marine biome; feature: Sheltered location near shore and weather station; material: Particulate matter on a 0.22 Um pore size filter | collected 2014-06-21T08:00:00+00...
CCGAATCGTTCTGGATAACGCTCATTTTGGCTTCGTGTTTCGCCTGTTTCTCTTCAGCCTTGTTACTCAGGTAGGTCTTACCTAGATCTGCTACGGGGCCGAGTAGCGCTGTGAATATGCTCATAGTATTACTCCTAGTAAACCAAGCTATAACCAGGGATTAAACGGTCAGGTACGATCTCCCATCCCTCGCCTCGATATAGCCCCATACCAATGTCATCAACAATAAAGCCTGCAGTAGGACCAAATAGAGATATACCCGTGCCACCGTACTTCTCTGCATTTAACGCGCTGCTGAATATGGACAGTGGTCCCTGGAAGCCAGCTCGGTCAAATATCTCAGATGTGTAGGTGCCAATGTCCATTCGATCTGACCTGAAGTAACGAGCATCTGCGCTTACGCCAGGAAGAGCGCCAGCTATACCAGCTTTTGCAAGTTCACGAAGTTCTAGCGAGAACATAGCTAGTGGCATGAATGCGGCGGCTGACAGTAGCCCCATCATTCCGATGCTACTCATTGCTTGGAACTTAGTGTCTGCCTCTCCATAACGGGTAACCATCTCGCGTGCTATACCACCCATGATTACTTTACCGAACGAGTAGAGGTAACTTTTTAGAGACCAAACAAGCGCGAAACGCGGGTCGTTACCATAAGCTGTTCGCTCTGCGGCATTCGGACGGAGCATTGAATTCTCTACGAACCTACGTAAAGCTGCTTTTACAGCTTCGCCTTCTGGTCCCTGGAAGTTGTAGTGCTCGCCCTCAACCTGATTGCTCTCCCACTTACGCACTGTTGCGGCATCAACTCCATGCATACTGAGATACCGCTCTGATCGAGGGTTCTTTGTATCTGGAGATGCATGATTCTTGAGGAACTCAACCGCCATACCCGATGCAAACTCTCGCGTGAATCTAGTGAAGAAGTCGAGACCAATAGCCTTGAAGAACTTATCGGAGTATTGACGGACTCTGGGGTCAAGGTACTCATCATCTGCTTGCGTCAGGCCGAGATTACCCATAGCCGTCGATACTGTAACGCCAATGCTTCTGGCTAGCTGGACACCTTGTTCCCGATTATTTAACTGCTTTTTAATTGCCTCTAGAGACATCCCGAAACCATTAAACTCCCTAGTGTTCAAGATTGCGCCACCCATCTCAGGTATGGAGCTAATTGTCGCTAGCGGCAACAGAGTCACCCAGTTAAACAACTGGAAGTAGCTGTTTACTTTCTGGAGCTTCGGATTCAGAGGCGTCTTTGTGTAACCAAGATACCGCTCGATCATGTCTGTAATTTTCTGTCTATCAGCAGCGTTTAACTTGTTTAGTTCAGGCCCCAAGATATCCTTACCATCGATGTTACGAGTGTGCCGCAAGAACTCATTACGTATTACTTGGTGGCGTACGTAACGAATCAACGCTACTTCAGGAGCCTCAGTAAACTTTCTAAGCTCTTGTGGAGGGACGTTCTCAGTAAGTATTCTCGCCTCTTCAACAACCTTCAGCGGGTTGGTGGCATCGAACTCAATCTCGCCATCTGCCAGGATGTGGGCGCGCTGGGCAACTAACCCATCGACAGTCTTTCTTATGCTCGCTTCGTTTGCCTTGGGGTTCCACTGGAGAATAGTTTGTATGAATTCTTCTGGCTCACCGTAGATACCTGCGAGGTCCAAAACGATAGGCCAGTAGTTTTCTCGGAAACCAACCTCGTTGCCTGGAGACTGTGAGATGTAATCTTCATGTAGTTTGGTAAACCAGTCACGAAGTTCGCGTCCCTTACCTTCCATCGTCGCTGTTTCGGCATCAGAAGAAGCTAAGTCGAAAGCATCTTTTACTTCTTGAGTTTCCCAGTCTGTGCCAAGGATATCCTCGAGGTCGTTAAGCAGTTCATTGCGCTTGTCATTCTTAGCGTTCAAGAAACCTAAAGCGCTGCCCTTATTTGTGCTGCCTGCCTGTACGTAGAACATGTCAGCAATTTTAGGGCTGATGGCGCGCATCATATTGTCTTCAGCAAGAATCCACTTAGTCAGCTCACGCGACTTGTTGCCAAACAGTATCTTCTGGAAAAGGTTTGTGGATTTCTCAGCCCCTTCCTTCTGCTTATCAGACATCGCCGCTTCCATGTCACGCACCAGTTTTTTGGTGTAGAAGGGTACGTTGCTGACAGAGCCGTCTCGTTCGCTATTTCTTCTGTGCTTCTGGACAACGTTGTCCATAAAGTCGTCAAACTTAGGTGAAAATTCGTTATTGCTAAATCGCTTGCGCAGTTCGCCGCGTACGGCTTTCCACATCTGCTCTAGCTTGCCTGCTATCTTGCCAAACGTAGCTTGGATGATTCCGCGAGGCTGTGATCGCGCGTCTTTCCTGGCTAAATCTCGTTTAGACCATATAGCGACTTGATCAGCAAACCACTCTTCGAAAGCTAGATTCTCTTCGCCTCGATATGCCTCGGGAGCATCTTTAGCAGAACGTGCTTTTGTGAATGCTCCCCACATCTTTTTGCGAAGCATAGGGTTATCAAGAATCCCGTCTTTCTCTTCTTGGAATAAAACGTGACCTAGCTCGTGAGAAGCAACCAAAGCCTGTTGTAGTTCGTTGCCCTTGGTGTTGTCTATCAAGATCATATGGGCATTACGGTAGCCCATGTAGTGGCCGAAGGCTGTTGGACGACCCTTCATGCGCTCTGCCTGACGTTTTACATCAGCTATCACCGCTGGGTGATCAAACATCTCGCGCAGTTCTACATCTGTCTTCGCCAATATTTCTTTGACACCCATAATCGCGACAGGCTTGCTAGGGCGTATAATGCGCATAGCACGGCCTATAGCCTGACTTACTGTGTCGCTCAACGCACCGACTGGGTAAATAGCTGTTGCTGCACCTACCTTTTTACCGGCGCCAGTCTGAGGTCTTGGAGCGCGGCGTGGTAACGCACTGCTGCGATCCATCTGGAATTTAGGGTTGCTCTCCAGGTTTAATGTTGTCATTGGAACGCCGTCATACAAGCGTTTGCCAGTGTCAGGATCTATGTTGTAGTCGCCTTGTTGGAGACCAGTTTCGTTGCCTGTCACAGCGTCTGGATCAGACTCAGACTTAGGCTCTAGCTGCATACCAACTTCTTCAACTCTTACGTTGTCGAAGCCAAACTCATTTTTTAGTCGAGCTGCGTACGCGTCTGCTTCTTCTGGGTTGAAGAAAGTTTGATTCACAGATTGTTCGTTGCTGAATTCTCGTTTGGCTCTATCTTGTTCCATACGAAGACTGTCAGCGTTGTACTGAGCTATAGCCTGTTGTCTCCCCATTGATTCTTGCGCGTCGTTAGCTGGGCCTGATCGTGGAGCAGGGGCATTGCCTGTTTTTACTACTTTAGTTTCTTGCCCTTCAAGTATCTGTGGCTCTTTAGATTCTACTGATCCGCGAGTACCTTCTTTCTTAACAGGCTGCTTAACTAGACGTGTGCCCGTAACAACATAGACTGGACCTTTAGGCTTTAAGAATGCTTCTGCACTCCGGCCATCAGCTTTGGCACGCGCAGCCGCTTGCTTTGCGCTTCGCAGATCATCGTAGCGTTTGTACTCAGTCTTAAACTCACCTTTAGTTTCATCGGGGTAAGTTAGTACAAAGGCTCGGCTTCTAGATGTATCTTCACTGGGGGGTTGAAGCACTTCAGTAAGAGGTATTTTTTTCCCATCGACCATAGCGCCCGTAGGATTTTCGTTGTCGTTTCTTGCCCCACGAGTGAAAGTCTCGCCTCCAGCCGTCCTTGTTTCTGTTCGGGCAGGTATCTGAGGGCCTAACGGTCCTTTATTTACCCCGTAAAGAGATACGCCATTTACTAGAATGTCGTAGGCTGGGTCTACTTGTTTAAGTTCAGACAGAAACTCAGGCAAACCCTTACGGGCCATCTGTTGTTGAGCGCCGCCCTGGAAAGTAAGGTCACCGCGCTTTTGAAGCAGGCGACGGCCAGAGTCCGTCAGGTTTACTAGGTTAATTGGTGCCACTTCGCCAGTAGGGAGCACGATCTCAGCACCTGATCCATCTGCATACGTGCTGTTCATGGCTAACTTTAGCTCGTCTTCAACAAACTCTTTGTTTGGAGCCTGTTCGTCACGTTTGAAATCAGTACGGGTCAAGCGATACGCTGTGGGCTTACCAAGCAGGTCACGATCTACCTGTAAATCTACGTCGCCAAATTCTTGTTTTGCGTCAGCGGCCTGACGTAAAAACGCTTCTGTCATATAGGCGTATGTAGGGTCAGTGAAGTCTGTATCGCCAAATGCCTTTTCGTAGGCATCACGCGCTTCTTCAGTATTAGGGAATACTCTGGTCGGGTCTGCCTTTACTGAGTTCTCAGTTACTGGGTATTCTTGAGTGGCTTCTTCAAAGCCGTTGTCTTTAAAGAACTCCGCTATTTGCTCATCGGTAGCGCCTGTGTCGTTTTCTACTTCGCGACTTTCTCTTTGCGGCGCGTCAAACATAGTCGCGAGAATGCCATCGCGTACTGTCTGATTGCCAGCGACGTACCTTGTAGCAAGGTTTTGGATACGCTGGTCGTTAGGGTTTTTCGCAGCAAGGTTCTCAAACGCAGTAGCCATCTTTTCGCGGAACTGGGCCTGGTTCTTTTTAGCACTCGGGGAGTACTGCTGAACCATTTTTTTGCGTATTGATCTACCGCCCTGCTGTTTAGGAGGCTTAGGTCCACGTCTTGTAACTGTTGCCGCTTCATCCGACACAGATGATTCTTGGGGGGTGTAACGCCTTTCGCCATCCCTAATCGCACGGAGTACTTCCTGAGCAGCGTCGGCATCCGACATAGGTTCGCCATCAGTCGGAGTAAATGTCTCCATGTTGCGTTGTACGAGTGGACCCTGCTCGAAATTACGTCTGTCTTGATCTTCCGCTATGCGATCGTCTTCTAGCTTCTGATCTATAGCTTGGTCTTCTTCAGTATAGTAGTTCGCATAGTAATCATCTGCCATCTGCTCTAAAAAGACTTCGTCAGGGCCAGTGGTGGCAGTGTAATAAGGTACGTCAGATCTGAGTGCGTTATCTAGGTCTTGAAGGAGTTGATTTGTGGTGGGTCGTTCATTATAAAAACCAGCTTCGAAAAGCTGCTCCCCCATAGTGTCAAGCTCAAGGCCGCCAGTTTTACGGAAAACAAATTTGCTGCCGACGCGCGTTCTATAGTAATCAGCAAAATCATTATTATCGATGTCATAACTACTGCGAGCTAATCCACCCCTAGCAGCAACAGCTGCCAACAACCCATCTTCATCTTTCGGCGTGAAATTCTTTTTGGCTTGCTCGCTACGCTTGCGGCTCTTTACTCGTGCCGCAGCCTCGGCTTGTCCCTGCTGATCTCTCTTGAAAGCCACCTTAGCCACATCAATATCGGCGCGCTCTCTAGCCGTAGGCTCATAAGGGGCATTCTCGGGGTCGAACAAGTCACCTGTGCCAGGTTCCTGGGGTCCACTATTTGGGGGTGTGCCATCAGGGTCTGTAGGCGGCGGTTGGTTACCTTCTTCTTCTATCTCGTCAGCTATGCGTTGTTCTTGAGAGTCCTCAATACGCTGCTTCGCCTGATCAAAGATAGAATTAGCAGCTTTAGCTGAGCCAGCCATAGCACCACCAGCTCCACCAGCGATCTTACCTGCAACGCCGCCCTGGAACGCCGCTTGCGCGATACGCATGTAGCCATCTTCGAACTCGAAATTGGGGTCCATGTCAGCACGGTTAAGTACAGATATAGTCTCTTGACCGGCTTCTGTAATTGCTTCTGTTGCGAAGCCTTTACCAGCGCCAGCCAGTGTTTCTTTCAGCAGAGTACTAAGGATGCCGTCGCTCGCATCTGCGGTCTTAGCAGCAACCTTAGAAAAGTTTTTAAGCATTGCAGCAGGTGACGCAAGCTCTAAAGCGGCCTGTGGTGCTGCAACAAACAGCGACCGTATTGCCAGGTCTGTGTCTACTTCTCTACCAGACTCAATACCTTCTGACAGGTTCTCACCGGACAGAGGTACAAAACCAGCGGTAAGACCGCCAGCAATAGCGCCGCTCTTAAAGTTGAGGTTCTTCAGACCACTATAGATACCTTCGACCAACTCTCGCTCGGCAGCATCAGCTGTACCGTCAGCGACTTTATCGGCTGAGTTCTTAATAACTTTTTTGACAGCCGCTTTGCGACCTACGTCGATGACGCCTCTGCCCAACATGCCCGTGAGCATCGCTGTGCCGCCGGTTGCGATGGATGCAGTAATAGTTGTTGCGAGGGAAGGGATGCCTTGACCGCCAGCGATCATGAACTGCTCTATGCCAGACTCAAACGTAGGTGCTTCTAAGAAACCCTCGAACGTCTGTAGCCCAGACAATGCATCAGCAGCTTCTCTATCATGCCGCTCTGCTTGCTTGAGTGATTCTTGGACGCCTTCGTCGTCGCCCATCAGCGTACTGGCAATAGCACCAAAGTAGTTGCCACTAGCACGCATGCCAGAGACACCGGCTTCGAGACCGCGGCCAAATAACTCAGCGTTGCTTCTTGTCGGATCGCGCTCTGTCAGTACTTCAGGGGTTATGCCTTTGTTTGTTGCTGCATATTCATCAGCTTCAAAAAAACTCTGAATTAAAGAGTCGGCTGTGCCCTCCATCGGATTGGACATAAGCTACTTCCCTTTGTTCTTCTCAGCCTGCACGCGCTGTTCGATCGCTGTGTTTTGAGCGGCGATGTTAATGATGCTTTCAACAATTTCAGAGCTATAGCTTCGTCTTAGGTTCGATATACTGCCGCCAAAGTCCAAGCGTTTGCTAGTGGTTGCAGGATCTCGGAAGTAAATGCCTGTCACCTTGCCATCTTTAACCTCAGCGCGAAGCTGTCTAGCGGCTGGATTAACACCTGCGCGTACCTTGGCATTTTTGTTAAACCAATCTTCCCAACGATCGCCGAAATTAAAGAAGGACGCTGAGCCTTGCTCTTTGCCGACCATAATATCTGTCAGTACTGCTTCTAGACCCGCATGCTCATAAGCCAGTCGTTCTCTTTGATTCGGGGCGTTACGGCCTTTTGCAAAAAGCGTACTGGCAGCATTAATAGCATCTTGCTGTTTATCAAGCGTGTAACCGCCGTCAGGATTTGTGTATAGATTTCTAATATTTTCTAAGTCGCCAGCTACAGAGTCCAAAGTAGCTCTGTCAGGTCGTTGGTCTTTAAACTTATTGAACTCAAACTCCTCCTGCTGTCTTACCTCAGCTTGTGCATTTATGTAAGCGTTCTCCGCAGAGATAGCGGTCTTCTGCATTTGGTCAAAATTCACGTCCTGGCTACCAGTAACAAACTGATTTGACAGTTTATTAACTAGTTCCAATTGTTCTTTTATCGGAATATTGGCATTTTTAGCTACGGCGAAAATAGCTCGGTACTGCTCTTCTGTCGGCAGTTTTCTGACCTCAGTATTGAAGTTCCTTGCATTAATACCTCGGCTCTGTAAGAACTGCTTAGTAACCTCTGAGTCGGGGTCACTAGCCTCGTTCATTATGGCTTCACGTAATGCATCGTCTGAATTAAATCTAAACGTTGGTGCTATGCCTGTCTCGACTTCAGCTTCAGACGGGGCTTGCTGCTCTGCCTCGTCAGCAGTCTGGCGATAGGCAAACGCGCCTGCGCTTATAGCTCCGACCTTAGTTGGTGAGATCTCTAGGTCATCGTAGCGACCTGGGGGTTTCGCAGGTTTCTCAGGTTGCTTGCCAAATACTTCTTCCGCTCTGCGCTTGTTCTGAGTTGCTATAACCTCTTCTCGAGACTGCTTTGCTGCACCGCCTTTAGGTGCGCTGGTTGCGCTAGGGGTCGGTTTCTTACGTGTAAGTGCTTTCTTCGCAATCCACTCTAGCGCCTTTGGTGCGCCCCTGAGTACAGCTGCACCTCCACGGACTGCTAAGCCTGCTGGGTTAAGTAACAACAGACCGCTGCCAACCATCAATGCGGCGTCAACTGGGTTTTCTTTCGCCCATTGCAAAGCAGCTTCTGCTTTCTCGCCTGCTACTTCTACAAAGCCCTCAGCCTTATCGGTCTGCTGCTTTCTACCTTCACTGTTAACCAGTTTTTTAACTTCAGGATCAGCGCCCTGTTTCTTGAGATCATTTAAAATTTTCTGAGCGCGTTTCGGGTCAGAGAAGGTTACCTTCCCGTTGTCGTCCGTCGATCTTAAAGAATCTAGCTCACTGACCAACGCAGCGTCTGGCTCTGCCTGAACCGCTGTGTCTTTAGGTGTGTCCTGTAAGCTCTTAGCTTTCTCGGTAGCAGCATTACGGATTCCTTGCGAATCCATCCCCAGGAACTCAGCAATTTCATCGAGTTCGTTAGTGTCCGCCGCCTTTACTTGCACTTGGAACTGTCGGTATTTACTAGGATCAGCACCCACGTCCATTTTCTGGTGGGCTGTTTCTTGCACAGCAGCGCGTACCATCGCGTTTTCGAGGTCGGTCATGTCCTCGTATTGGGTATTAAGGTTGAACCTGCCTACAGCATAGCTATCACTCAAAGCATTTGTAGTGATCTTTCTAAAGGTCTCCATGTCCATTCTTTCTATGGGGTCTGCGTTATCCGCAGTAGTGCCAACGGTTACTGGTCCTTCGCTAGAGCCGTCTACGCGCTTGTTTGTAAACACTACGCCTGTCGCTTCGGCCCGCGTCGTTGGTCTATTGAGGTCATCGACATACTGGAAGTCCGTTATCTCATTCGCGATAAGCTCGCCACCAGTCCCTTTGCCGATGTTGTATTTGTAGTCAGCATTAAATATCTGAATTACTTGCTGTTTCCCGTCATCGAGAATTCCGTCGATATTAAAGTCAAACGTTCTACCCTCGGTTCCATCCGTAACGAAATCACCCATACCCTCAATACGGCCCCAGGCAGTTACATAACTAGCTGCTTTTTGGGTCTCGTACTGCTTATCTTGAGAGCCTTGATTTGTAATTTCGGCTGTTTGTATATCGAGTTGCTGTTTTTTCAGCTTCCCAGCATGGAGTTCTTGTTGGCGCTTATTCTCTTCTTCAGCGAGCTTTAGGCTGCCTTCTCGATAGCTATTGTAGTCGGCGTTCTTCTGCATCGACGATGCTCGATCGAGAACACTAAGGATCCCCTGTCCAAAACTTGCATATGCCATGCTTACGCTACCTTCTTAAATTCTACGTCGACTTTGCTGTAGTCAACTTTCATGTATCCGTTGTCGGCTTCAACAGTCGCCCAAGGCACTTCTGCAGCCATTACACCCTGGTAGCGGCCTTCTGCACCTGTATAGTTAAACTCGTAGATATTTACGCCGCTCTCAGAAACACCCACTTTCTTAATATCGTGCTTGAGGCGTCTGTCACTAAACGCAGCTATTAGAATCGCTGTAGAAGCAAGCGTACCGACGGTTTGATACGTAGCGGCTTTGTTAGCTGCTTTAGCTGATTCGTATGCTGCGTTGCGCTGTGCCTGAGCCGAAGCTGCGGTGCCCATCATCTGTTGGGCATTTACGTTGACGCCTTGCCCAATAGAAATTAGGTTCGCTGCTAGACCCTCGTTGAGGTCTTTCTGTCTCATCTTGGCGTCATTTACTGCTTGGATACCCCCCAGAGTTGACGCGCTTTCTGAGCTACGCTCCATTGCTTGGCGTTGTGCTGGAGTTACTGAGGCGCCATAACGACCTAAGTTACGTTCGTTGATGCCTTCAGCTAACTTTGTTGCCTCTGCAGAGTCAGTTCTAGCAGCGTCAATTAAGCTCGTATCATTACGCGCTTTGTCGATCAAGTCTTTCTCGTATTGCCCAAAGTTGTTCTGGAAGTCCATATACTCCTGGCGGGTAATGTTAGCCATTGTCGCTTCAGGATCGGATACTGGGGCCAACCCCATAGTGTCGCTGTAATAACTGTAAGGGCTCATAGAGCCCATTCTCCCAATTCTCATCAACCAACCCCCAGAATCATTTCCGCGCCGTCACTTAGAGTTTTGTTCCCAGACTTCTTCGCGCCAAATAGAAGTGCTGCACCAGCAACTTCACCTAGCGCCTGGTTCTTCGCGGCGGCGATCGTCTGCTGGTCTCGAAGTTTGGCGAGTCCTTTTGCGGTATCAATGTTTGATAACGTCTTCATGCTACCCATCGCCACCTGACCCTGACCTCGGGCGGAGTTAAGTACCTGAGACGCCGTTTCGTAGGTCGCTCCTAGTGCCGCGGCTCGAGCTGCACCCTGTTGATTAGTTTGAGCATCAGAAATAAGACCAGCAGTATTAAGAGCTATCTGCCCGTTAGACGCCAAGGTAGGGAGTTTGGATGCCGCTTGCATAGTGTCTGCGTTAGTTCTACCACGCGCTATGTTCTCGTTATCCTTAGATTTCGTTGCGTCTCGCTGTTCAAGTAACAAAGGCCCATAGTTCTCTTTGAAGGCGTTATATTCAGCTTGCGCAACAGCAGCGGTCGTCCTTTCGTTCACTGAAGGTTCTGGTTTCTCTGGCGAATCACTCATTACAATTCTCTCGTATAAACTACAGTGTCTTTTTCCCAACCTTCCGCTAGCAGGTATTCTTCTAGCGCAGTAATTGGCGTTCTGACTTCTATGTGGGAGAAGCCGTGTTGTTTGGCTATCTGAGCAAAGAAAGAGAAGTACTTAACTACGCAACTTTGCCCGCGCTCCTTTGCCCATGCCAACCAAACAAAAAAACTCTTTTTATCTGTGAATTCATCATCCTGCTCGGTGGTGATTACAAATCCTTCTGGCGCTACCCAAAGTAGGGCTTCCCCGTTTAGGACAGCTGCATACACATCTTCTGGTCTAAACGTTAGCCGAGGCTGCTCAGCTATAATTTCTTCTATCCCGCGTTTTACCCATTCCCACTCTTGTCTTACGTTAGCAAGTAAAGGTTTATCCGCCGTGGCCATATTTTCTTCGTCTTGTGCGCCATGCGCCTGATGATCCGCCATACTTAACACTCCTGTGGATTGCGGTGTCTGCGTTACGCGCTCTACGCTCGGCGTCATCTACGCCTCTGCTAAATAGCTCCCCATAGACCGCCGCTCCTTTCATGTCGGACCAGTCTTTGTTGGGGATTCTTAGTAAGCGAAATAGCGCGCCATTAATAATTGTGTCGCGATAATCATTCATTACGTCGTTGTCGCACGCCGTGCTGGTGTGTGTAGGTCGTAGAACGGCACGGATAATTGTGCTGCCTACGACGGTCACACTGGGGATTGGCGCTAATATAAAAGTAGCTGAGTTCTGCTGTATAAAGTATTCGGGCAGACCAGAGTCTTCACGCCACTTGGGTAGCCTTTGCTCAAGCAGGGTAGTAGTCGTTGGCTCGAGGTCTTTACCTTGATGCGTTGCCCATAGGATCTTCCTAACGGACGTTCCAGAAGGCGGCTCAAGGTCATATTCGAACAGGCCAGAGACTGTGGTTACAGGATCTAACTCTGCTTGGTAGACGCTCGCTTTATCGCAAAGCTCTACGACTGCTGCTCGAATATTGTTTTCGATCAGTGTGTCGGGACAGCCTGGGACCATAGGTAAGATCTCAGGTAGTAGCGACTCATAGGTAATCGCCATGCGTTACACCATTTGTGGTTGAACTTGCTGTCTGCGTTCCATATTTGGGTTAGTGATCGCGTCTATCTGACCTTTGCCCGTTATAGAAGCAGTAAACAGCTGGAAGTGGCTTGAGGCGCGCTGCTGGTTGCCAGCATATTCAGCGTCTTTCATGTAAGCCATGTACAACACATAGTTCAGAACAGCGTTGGCGAAGATATCGGGAATCGATAAGTCGTCGCTCTGCGCGACAGTAGCTGGGTTCGAGCTATAAACAATTTCCAAGAAAGCGCTACCGTTAACACCAGGATACACGTAGAAGTTTCTCGGGTTTTGTTCTTCGTACACGAAGTGCTTAACGATATTTGTGTGCGCTGCGTCTCCAGATACTGTGGGGTCATGCCAGTCAGGGGTTTGACCATTCAACACTTCCGCGTCGACAAGACGTACTGCGCGCTTACCTGTGCCTCCTGAAGCAGCCGACATGTTGCGCACAACCTTTAAAAGGCGATTACCGCCAGAAGGGATAGACTGCTTCGTGCCGGTGGCTAGAGTAATAGTCTCGTTAGTCGCACTAGCGTCTGGCTTCAGTAAAGCAATCTCACGCTGTGCGTCGTTAATCCACAAAACCAATTCGCCGACTACTGGCCATCTGACGCCCGTAGTGTCTTGTAGTACTGTTTGCGCTCTGTCAATAACGCTTTGAACTGTGACTGCCATGATATTTACCTATGAGTTAAGTGCTATTTCCCAAGCTGCTTCTCGATCTTCGCTTCTCACAGTTCGACCTAGCATCTTGTTCACGACGGCTGCTTTCGGCGTGCCATCGTTCTTAAATGAGTTTGGATCGGCATTCTCGATCAGTTTTTGTAGTGCTTCGACTAGTCCCTCGTCGATCTGAACAGAATCCTGTACATCAGTTATCTCTTCGAACACAGCGTCTTCAGCATTTTGTTCTTCGACATATTTGTCGTTGTATTCTCTCGCGCCCATCTGTATTGCTATTAGGCCAACTTCATCTGCGATTTCACGGGGTACACCGGCTTCAAACAATACAACGGTGCCGCCAAGGGTCGTCACTCGTAATGACTCACTGCTTACAATCTTCATGATTAGATCCTGTGTTTAATATGGTTTTTTGATTTTGGGTTTGGGCTTAGTAATGCCTTTTCCTGCGCGCTTTTTCTCATTAAGGTACTCAGTCAAAGTCTGGCCCTTCTTTAAATCAGTCTTAAACACAGCTGCCTTCTTCTTGCCATCTTTACCAATATAGTTTGCGAAGCCAGCTTTCTTCGCAGCGGCTGCAGACTTGTAGTCTTTCCAGGTAGCGCGCTTTGGTGCTGCTTGGTTTGACTCAGCCCTTGACGGTGCCTTTGGCACGCTAGTCGTAGCTTTAGCTGCTGCAGTTTTTGTCTTATTGGCAGAAGTAGTAACTCTTTGGTTGTTGTCGAGTTTCTTCGCAGCGTTGTTAGTTTCTCTAAGGTTTACACCAGCGCCGACAGTTTTTTTGTCTTGCGCTTTAAAATTACCAGTTGATACTTTTGGCTTGGGCTTTTTAGTTTTAGCCACTTGAGCCGCACGAGCTGCGTCCATCTTCTTTCTACGGACCGCGCCATCAGCCGCTTCTTTCTTTCTCTTCGCTGCTAGCTTGGCTTTACGATCAGCTGTACGCTTTTTTGCTGCTGCAGAAGGCCTAGTCTTAGGCTTGTCGTCTTTACTTCCAAAAAAACCAAACATTCTTTTACCTCTAAAGTAAAAGCCCCCTCCGAAGAGGGGGCGATAGTCTTACTGTGCGGAGTCTAGAGCGATG
>OEFV01000042.1_pt1 | contig 13301 bp, 8 predicted proteins | sample 1498691 | NCBI WGS metagenome assembly OEFV01 (sample SAMEA3275497, study PRJEB22092) | marine metagenome | biome: ENVO:00000447 marine biome; feature: Sheltered location near shore and weather station; material: Particulate matter on a 0.22 Um pore size filter | collected 2014-06-21T08:00:00+00...
AAGAGCGATAGAGTTTGTCAGGATGGATATACTGTCTCAATTCAACGTAAAGCCAGCTGCTGCCTACAAGCCGAGTGATAGTGATATAAAAGCAAGGGAGGGTAAGAGAAACGCTGAAAACACCATGAACAGAATGCGTGATTTTTTTGAGGGAAGCACTTCCGAAAGAGAAGAAGTTCTCACCACGTATATCAAAGAAACCCAAGGAATTATACCGAAGGGAGGAACATTTAACAAGGTTGAGGTAATTGGCGATAAGCTATTCATAAGGTACACTGACAAGGAAAGAAACCCAACGGAATTTCCAAAAGGGGGGATTGTCATACCTGATAATCTTGAAGACTTCGTAAAAACAATTGGTCCTGTACTTACTGGTAATAAAGACTTACATTCATTACTAAAAGGGTCTGGAGTAGATTTCACCAGCGAAAAGGGAAAAGGAACAGGTGACGCAGCGTTTGAAGTTGGCACTGAGGAGTATAAAGGACAAGAATTAGTTGATTATGCAACTACCATCGCAACCTTACCTCAGCTTGACTCTAGTTATAATGTGTTTGGTAATATAAGAGATGACGCAAAAAATGTTGTAAAGTCATTTATAGAGGGAGCTGGAATAAAAGACGCTGACTATAGCGTATCGCAAAATATACTAACCATATCAGTAGATGGTCTTGGTAGTGTTGACGTTGACTTAACGGGATCTACTGAGGCTGATGTTAAGATCGTTAAAGAAAACCTAAGCAAAGCCTTGAAAAAAGTACATGACGCTGTTTCTCAAGGGAAGAAGCTGTCAGATAGCTCAGGAACTGCTGAGGGTGATGATATTTTTTAAATTGTAGAAAATTAAATGGATAAAAAGCAAAAACTATACGACCTGTATCTCAAAAAGGGACTCATCAGTGACGCTACAAGTTTAGATGTATTTAGTAGTGCAACTGATGAGCAGCAGCAGAAGCTGTATGATTTAGGAAAGTCGAACGGGCTATTCAACACAACAGATATTGACACGTTTAAGTCAGCGTGGGTCTCTGAGGAGCCTACTGAACCAACCCCTGAAATGATGGAGACAGGGCAGCGTGAGGCTGCGCCTGAGTACGCCATGACTGAGGACAAGTTCGAGGCTGAAAAAAAAAAGGATGGCGAATCCCCTTTACAAGATGGTGTATCTGCCGATGTGGCTGAGGAGCCTGTTGTTGAAGAAGAGCAGCCAATCGGAATATTCCCAGTAGAAGAAGAGGTAGTAGAAGAAGTATCTGAAGAGCCAGTTGGTATATTTCCAACTGATGAAAAGTACGAAATAAAAACACCTAACTTCGAGGATTATGGAAAAAAACTTCTGAGTGGTGATATGACCATTAAAGATGTTAAGACTCCTGAACAGCTTTTTGAAGATAAGATGCTCAAAAAGTCTGCAACTGAGGCGAATAGAATCGCTACGTTTGCAACAATAGACCTTCAAAAGGCCATTGATAAAAGCTCTGAGATTCAAGAGGTTGTTTCAAGGGTTCAGTCAAAATACGAATCTCAATATCAAGACAAGGTAAATGAGATTCAGACCCTTGTAAATTCTGGTAAAATGTCAGAAGACGATGCGAATACTGAACTTCAAAAGTTTAGTTCCGCAATGAACAAGCGCATGTCTGAAGAGTCATCAAAAGACCCTGAGTTTTTAAAAGAGATAGATAGATTAAAATCTCTTGCTGACGAAGATATTAACAGAAAACTTGCTGATTTACAAGAGGAGATATCAATTGAGTCAGAAATACGAGCGCAAGACAAGATTCAAAGCCTTGGATTTTGGGAAGGCATAGGTAACGCTATTCAAAACGAGTGGACTAAAACAAAAATGTTGCCATCTCAAGCAGCACTTTACGCTGGTCAAATAAGTGAGGACATTGAGGGATATGATAGAAGAATGCCGTCTTTAATAATTAACGAAGATGGAGTTCAGTTTAAGATGACGACAAACAAAGAGCGTCAAGTTGAAAACTACAAGGATGTAAAGCAGTACGAGGATCAGATGAAAGACGTTCTTCCTGTTATAGAATCTTTTGAAAGAGGTAATTATTCAAAAGCTGCGTCTGGAGCTATTTCAAATTCCATACAATTTATAGGTTCCATAGCAAGAGCATTACCTACATTGGGATCATCTGCTATTTACGAGATGGGAACCCCAATGTACATTGATGCGGTAGAGGCAGAAGCAAAGAGAAGTGGTCTAACCCCAGAGGAGGTTATAGCTAATGATTCAGAAGACGAAATCACAGCTATGGCACTGGGAGTTATGGCTGGGGCTTTGGAGACTATCGGAATTGGAAAAGCAGTTGGGTTTGCTAAAAACAAAATCTTTAAAGATGCCTTAGAAGAGGGTGTTAAGAAGAATAAAACTAAAATAGGTAAAGAGCTTTGGAGTATTCTAAAAACATCAGGTATAGAATCAGAAACCGAAGTGGCTCAAGGAGCTTTAGAAGAATACAACAGGAAGCTTCAGGAGAAAGGTATAATAATTGGAACTAAAGGTTCTGGAATAACATTGTGGGAGGCGCTTGGTGATTATGTCAAGTCTGGAGAAGCGGCAGAAACCGCAGTTGCAACATTTCTCGGTAGCGCTCTTATGTTTGGAGGAGGTAGAGGCGGTAGATTAGCTTTAAAAAGAGGCGAGTCTGTAAAAGTAGATGGAAAGCAAATTTCACAAGAAGACTTCCAGTCATTCCTTGATAACGCTACTGACGAGCAGATTGCTGCTGTTAAGATTGATATTAAGGGAAATGACACCTTAAAGAAAGCCGCAGAACAAAAGAAGAAAGATGTAAGAGAAGACGCCATAATCAAGAGAGACCTTGCTGAAGGTGGTATCACAGACGCTGGAAGGGTAAGTGAGTTGGTTCCTCTTGAGAAGGAAAAGAAAAAACTTCAAGGAAACACAACTGAGGCTGGCAAGAAAAAGTTACAAGAAATAAATTCTCAGATTGAGGAGGTGATGGCTAAAGAGCCTACCGAAGAAGTAGTCACTGAAGAAGCAGTTACAGAAGAAAAGCCAACACCAAGAGTGTTTGAAACCCCTACAGATGAAAAGTACGCTGTAGTAAACGAAGGCAAGGGAGAGGGAGACAGGGTTCTTACTAAAAAGGAGTACGATGAGTATGTTGCACCTGCTGATGTTGATGTGGTTGAAGAGGTGGATGTACAAGAACCTGCCGAAGGTAGCGAAGAGGTGGGAGAAGGAGACGTTCGGGAGGATACCGAAGAGAAAATCACCGTCACAGAAGAAACCCAAGAGGTAACTGACGAGACCCTCAAAGACCTTGAGAACGTGCCTGAGCCTGTAATACGTGGACTTGCCGTAAAGAACCTTAACGGTGAGACGCTTACAGAGCAGGAGCAGCAGGTGTTTGACGCCAATCAGGAGGCTGTTGACCAGATGTCTTCAGACATTGAGCAAGCGGCTCAAGCAAAAAAAGAGGGTGTTGAGGTGATGGGTCAGGAGTCAGCTACTCAGGCTGAACAGAGAAAGAAAGACATCTCGTTCCAAGTAAAAAGAGCCAAGAGAGCTATCTCCAAGATACTCCCTAATGTTGAGGTAGTTGTGCATGATACGATGGATTCATTCAATGCCGCAGTGCCTCCAAAAGGCAAGGGCAACAGGGGTGCTTTCATTGGGAATAAGATACACGTTAACATGTCCAACGCAAATACGAGGACTGTTAGCCACGAGGTATTTCATGCTGTTATCACAAGAGCATTAGGAGGCGGCAAGTTGGGCGACAAGGCTGCCACGCAGCTCACAAACAAGATGCTTGCAGCTGTGGATAGGGGTGCTGGCAATAAAGTGCTTGATAAGATTGTAGCCACTAAGGAAGACGGGGCTAAGTTGACTCTTCGTGATTACATGAACCTATTTGCCAAGGGAGAGAAAGAAGGACAGGGATATGACATCAGCTTGCAGTCTGAGGAGCAGCTTGCTGAGCTTGTTGGTTTCCTTGCCGAGAACTTCATGGAACTCGATGTAAACGCTAAGACAGCAATCAAGGCGTGGATAGGTAAACTTGCTGAGAAGCTTGGAATTAACAAGGCTCTTGGCACGAAGATTTACAGTCGTGAGATGACCGACAAAGACGCCATCGACCTTCTGAACACGATAGCTGGCAAGACAGCAAAGGGTGAGATAATCAAGGATGCAAAGACCCTTGATGAGCTGTTTAAAAATGAAGACTCGATACTTGAGGAGGAGAGCGGAACGTCTTCAAGATTCCAAAAAAACGAGGATATTGCAAGGATAGCTGAAGAGTATATTTCCAAGAACAATCTTGAAAGACTCGATAAGCTTGATATTAAAAAGCTTGACCCTGAATACTCAAAAAAAATAGCTGACATATACGATTCGGCCAAGGATGATTCAAACAATCCAGAAGTAAAAAAAGCATATAAGGCAATGGCTGACGAGCTTATTGACCAGTACGATGCTCTTGTTAATAATGGATACAAGGCAAAAATATTTGAGGCAGGAGTAGAGCCTTACGCAAGCTCAAAAGAGATGCTTGCAGATTTAAAAGAAAATAAGAGGTTGGTTGTTTTCTCTACTGAGGAAGGGTTTGGTGAGCAAGGTATAACTCAAGAAAAGAGAGAAGAAAATCCTATGCTTGCAGATTCTGGAAGAAAGGATGTTGATGGTAAGCCTATGCTTTTTAATGACGTATTTAGATTCGTTCATGACGCATTTGGACATGGTGAACTTGGTAATGGTTTCGGTCAAGTAGGAGAAGAAAATGCTTGGTACGTACATTCTCAAATGTTCAGTCCAGAAGCAAGGGCTGTAATGACAACTGAAACAAGAGGACAAAACTCTTGGGTAAACTTTGGCAAGCATTTAAGGCGTGAAGATGGGTCTATACCAAAGAGAGGTGATAGTGACTTTGTAGCACTTCAAGATAGGCCATTTGCTCCTCAAAAGAATTTCTTATTCCCAGAAGAGTACGTGTTAGACACCCCAAACACTTCGGGTAGATTTCAAAAGCCCATAAAAGCCACTGTAGACTTCAGAAGCAGAACAGGTAAGGCATTTAGTGTGAGCAAGGAGTTCAACAATCAGCAGCACCTTGACAACTACATCAAGTTCAGAGAGAAGAAAGGAGATAAGGAGGTTGGTGTAACAGTAGACGAGGCTAAAGAAGTTGAAGCACCTAAACCACAGAAGAGACGATTCGCTAAGAAGGCTGTAATAAACATCGGTAACTCAATCACTGGAGAAACGATTCTTGAGATAGGTAGGTTGAATCCTATAATGATTGGCAATCAGGAGTTTGCTAGAATGACAAAGGTTGACATTCCCACCGACAACAAGTTTTCTTCATCAGAGAGAGAGCTTTACACAAAGTCTATAGACACAGCCGTAAGCGAGGGACTTGGTGGTATTGTAGTGCCTAAGTCAGTGTTCAGTGAGGTTGGTGTTGACGAGAACAGATTTGACGTCAAGAAGCGTGGTGATGAGTTTGTGGTTACGCCAAAGAAAGGGCTTGTTCAATCTGCAAGATTTCAAAACGATTACATCGACCAAACTACTGGATGGAGTTATCTGTATGACAAAAACACAGTGGCTTTTAAAAGACTTGAGGCTCAAGGATTCATAAAGAAGGGCATGAGTATTAACGACTTCAACTTGCTAAAAATGTTATTGCACCAGCCCGATGCCATGTTTGCTGGGCAGGTTTTAAATGCTGCTGGAGAAAGGATTGTTCGAGGAAAAGGGGGGATGTACTATCCAATATTGTTTCATGAAGAAAATCTTTTCTGGGCAAGCACCCCTGATAAGGTTAACGAAATGGTGGCTCAGCTAAATAAAATGGTCAAGGATAATGGCGGTAGGATATTGATGGGAATAACAACCGCACCTCCACAGAAATTATTGTCAAGTACAACTGGGGCAAATGCTATGATGGACATATATAGCAACGCTATCCTTGACGACATACTTGGACTCTCAAGCGAAGATGTAAAAACAAACCTCATAAACGCAGCAAACAAGCATCTTGGGATGAGTTTGACTGAGAGTATAAAGATGAAGGAGGTGATATCTAAAATAAGGGAGGAATTAGACCCAGAAATAACTTCATTCGACCAAAGACGCGGATTCTCAGAGCAGATTGCAAGGGATATAACTAAAGAAGCGTCAAAATCTCAGGAGTCGCTGTCTAAATTTGAGAATTTTTTCTTGGAAGGGGCTAAGGTTGATTTCTTTGAAATGAAGAAGAAGAAGGACGGAACATTTCCTAAGAATGCGTTAGGATTTAAAAAGTTCATGCAGGGAATATCGGCCATGATGTCTGAACCTATGTTGAAAGATTTTTATGGGGCGCAGATGGAGGCTAAGGAAAAAACGGGTCATATATATGGCGTTATCGAGGTTACGGGGCCAGTTAAAGCAGCGTCAGTTACGTATTTAGCAATGAATAGACTAACTGACGGTCAGAAATCCGCCATTGTAAAAGCTTCAATGAAAGATGGATTGAAGTTAAAGGACAGACAGAAAAGTAACATAAAATATTCTGTATGGTCTATGTTCTATACGGACGGCATGTCGACAAAGGAAAGGGATAATGTGAGAAAATCTCTCGGTTTAAACTTTGACAATAACTACGACAAAACAATGTCTCTTTTTGCTGAGTCAAGAGGGATATCGAAAAAAGAGGCAATTGAAACCTATGCGGTAGAGAACTACTTAAGAAAAGACCACCCAGATGCAACAGGAGATTTAGCTGATGCTATACTCGCAATGAACGAGAACACCCACGAGTCCTACCCAATGGCTGTTCAGGCTGAGAGTGGGGTTACCTTGAATTTATTTGACACTGCTGTACGGTGGGATGCTGTATCAACAGACCCAGACCCAAATAACAACAAGGTGATGAGTGATAAGGACTACGATAATAGAGTTGTTAGGAACGGTAAAGAGACGACAAGGCAAGAACAACTGTTTGGCAGAAGCGTAGGGGTATCATCAGAACCCCTCCGTATAAACACAAAAAACCTCGGCAAAGAGCATCAAGTATCACCAAAATATCAAGCGCCTGCATCAACTGCATTCACGATATACGATGTAATCAACGAGCTTCGTGGAAAAGGGTACACTGACTCAGCTATAGAATTGTTCCTTAGCCGAGAGATAAACCCAGACACACAGAAAAACTTCACCAAGAAGGAGATAAAGGATGCGATGGCTGTTCCTATTGATATTGAGAACACCCTTCCGTCAGCGTTCGGTGATGTTGAGGGTGGTATAGCTCAGGGTCAGAAGATGTTCACAGAGGTAATGGAGAAGGTAAGAAGGTCAGCGGCAAGAATGCGCCCAGCTAATCCTGCGAAAATCAGAGCCAAAGCCCATCAGATACTTATGGCTCACCCAGATTTTGACAAGCAGTCTGCTACAATGAAGAACAGGTTGATAGTTGGTCTTGATAGCGCATTGGGCACTACGGCAAACAAAGCCATTCAATCTGAGATATCAGCCATCAAGAAGATGATTAAGGGCGGTAAGATATCTTTGAGAGAACTAAAAGCAGTTCAAGTAAGGCTTAGAGCCTTAATAAGAAAGGAGCTTCCTAACAATAAGTACAGCAAGTCTGTTATCAACAAACTCATAAAGATGGTAACTGATGCAACTCCTGAAACCATACAGAAAAATATTGATGATGTTACTTCAGTAATAAACGAGCAGAGGTCTGAGATATTCATATCAGATATTGAATCAATATTAAACCAAAAGTTTGAAAGGTCAGAGGCAGGAAGGAAGAAGGGAACAAAGGTTACAGCAACATTCGCTGATGCCATAGCTTTTGCTAAGAAAAAGCTTGATGAAATCCGTAAGGCTTCAGAGAACGAAGAAGACTTTCAGATAATTATAGAGAAGTTACGATCTGACAGGGATGCCTTGTTCTCAAATGTAGACATAATGACTGAAGAGGATGTGTCTATGGTTCTTGCTTACGATTTGATTCTTCAATACGGGAAGACATTTGCCGAAAGCAATACAGACCTATCCACAGTCGAAGCTCTTGAGTTGTCTCTGGAAATGGCAAAAGACCTTGTAAACACTGGTAGAGGGTTTATGAAGGAGCAGCTAAGACTTTCCCACGAGGCATATAAGGAACAATTCAATACCGCATTTGAGGACATAACTGGTGTTGATGTTAGCGGCATGGACAAAGATGAGAGAGATGGTGTTTCAAGAAGCTATAGAGTAGGAGCCGAGCAGAGAGAGAACAACTTGAAGGGTGTGGCGAAGGTGATGAGAAATGTTCTTGACAGGGCGAGAGTTTTTTTTACCAGAAACGAAGACCTTGCTGGCTTTATGGATATTCTTTCAAGAGGCGCTGGAGAAATGTTTGGAGGTAAGCTTCAGGAAATGGTAAAGCAGCGTGTTGACGACAGCTCAACTGTTTACAAGAGGGGGTATATGGAGATGAAGGCTGTGACAGAGCAGAAGGCTCGTGAAATATTTGGAAAGAAATGGAAGAAGGTTATCGAGGTAAACAATAGAATCCCTATAGACACTGGTATTGAGATTGAAGGAAAGAAGCTTATCTTCAGTCAGAATCAAATGTACTACCTGTACAATCAAGCAAAAGACCCTGCTAACCACCCTGCTTTTGAGAACATGTGGGGCAAGGATTGGATGTCTAAGATGGAGCAGATAGAAGGACTTATGACGCCAGAAGTAAAGGAATGGGCTGACTGGCAAGTAAACGAGTTCTATCCTAAGATGTACGAGAGATACAATCCCGTTTATAAAAGAATATATAGAACCAACCTTGGATGGAACAAGTTCTATGCTGGTCGTATCTACAGAAAGGGAGCCGACCTTAACGACACGATAGACCTTCTTGAGCAGAAAATGGGGCCGTCAATGAGTGTGGCTGGTTCATCCACTAAACACAGAGTTAAAAACAACCTTCCAATAGAGGCTGTTGATGGGAACCTTGCAATGGGAAGGTATATGGAGGAGATGGAGAAGTTCAGAGCCTACCAAGAAACGGTTCGAGATATTAGCAAGCTCTTTAATAGTGAAGACATAAAGAACGCCATCAAGGAAAAGTATGGTGACGGATTCTACGACCTATTCAACACCATGCTTGAAAGATACCTTACAGGCAGAAAGGAGGTATCTAAAATGGGTTCTCTTCTGGGTACAAGTAATAGGATATTCCTATTTTCTAAGCTCGGATACAACTTAAGCCTCGTGTGGAAGCAGCTTACATCTGTCCCGACTTACGCAAACGACATAGGTTTTGCTAATTGGGGAGCAAACATCACAAAGGTTTTTAAAAGCCCTCTATCAATAGCTCAGGAGATATATGACAACTCTGCATATATTCAAGACAGATATGCTGGAGATTTTATGAATGTGGTGGATATGTTCTCAAAGAACAAAGAAAACACCGTTTCATTGGGGTCTGGAACAGACTTCTACATAAACAAGGTTACGGATGCTGTTATGAGATATGGTATGAACTACACCAAGGGTGGTGATGCTCTTGCTATTTTCTTAGGAGGCGCACCAAACTACATCTATTACAAGAACGAGTTCAAGAAGAACAATCCTAATGCAACCGAGCAGCAGGCAATTGACTACGCCATCAAGAAGTTCGAGAAAGATACCAGAGGGACTCAGCAGTCGAGCGACATTCAAGATAGGGACTTCTTTCAAACAAGTAACGAGTTTGTAAGGTCGATGATGCTGTTCACTACGTCTCCAAGACAATACTGGAGAAAGTCAACAAGCGGATACAGACAATTATACAGAAAGATGAAGGGAATGCCAAGTAAGGGTACTTTGCTTGAAAACCTCAGAACCGTATTCACCTACCGATTCATGATGCCATTACTGTACACTTGGGCTACAATGGGATTCCCACCACCATGGGATCTTGATGATGAGGAGGAGAACGACTTGATGTGGTCTGCCCTTCTTGGTAACATTTCAGCTCTGTTCATGATAGGTCATATTGCAACAGCGATAAAAGACTTCGCAACCGACAAGCCTTGGGCTGGTAGAATGCCTCTCCCTCCAATTATGCAGATAGCGTCAGATATAATCAACAAGGGTAAATCTGTTAGCAGGACAAAAGACCCCGTAAAAAAACAGCAGAAAATGGATGAGCTTTACTTTGAAATGCTGAACAATGCACTGCCTCTAAAAAATGTTGATAAAAGTTTTGGAAATTGGTACAGGACTGCTACTGGTGACCAAGATTTTAACGCAAGAAAGATAGGAGGGTACAGTGACTATGTTGCAGACAAGGATGCAAAGAAGATGGAGGAGGCAATGGAGGAGTTGAGAAAAGCTCAAGACAAGCTTAATAAGCAGAATGATAAAGGAGGAAAGCCTCAACGCCCCCAAAAACCTCAAAGACCTCAAAGACCAAGGAGATAGATGAAGAAATGGTGTGAGACCAGACCAATAGAGTGTAGTAAGAAATGCCTAACAACAAAGAAGTGCGAGTATCATGGCAAGACCGATAGAAAAAATAATAGTACACTGCTCAGCAACACCAGAAGGACGTGACGTGAAGATGGAGGACATCAAGCGTTGGCACGTTGAGGACAACGGGTGGAGCGACATAGGCTACCACTGGGTGATTGAGCTAGACGGAGCCATAGCGAAGGGAAGGCCTGAGAGCCGTTCGGGAGCGCATGCGAAGGGACACAACAGCTCATCCGTAGGTGTATGCTACATAGGAGGGGTTGATGATAGTGATGGCAGTCCGAAGGACACCAGAACAGAGAAGCAGAAGGAGACGCTACGCTGCCTTCTTATTGACCTATTGGGAAGATACCCTGACGCTGAGATTATAGGCCACAGAGACGTAAGCTCCAAAGCCTGCCCATCGTTTGATGCTAAGGCTGAGTATGCTTCTTTATCACAGACGAGCTGATATACATAAGGTCAATTGTCTTGACAAGTGTTATGATGTCTTTTCTATCTCGCCTCCTGTACATCTTGTATAGGGTTGGGGTATAGACCTGCTCCTTTACCACTGTGTTTTTTATGAATTCTTGAAGGTCATCTTTCGCCACGACTATCCAGTAGTCTGTAATCTCAAAGGAGAAGTAGTCGGCCTGACCGTATAACCACCCAGTGTCACCACGCACGTTCATAAGTTCAACCCAATGAATATTCTCATCGTACTCCTCGTGACGTTTCTTTCTGCGTAGCATCTTCACATCGTATTTGACGTTCAAATCCCAATGCTCTTTCATGTCCTGTTCTACTGTTGGGAACACTACGTTATTGAAAAAGGAGGCAAACTCCTTTTCTTTTTGCTTACCTAATTTTAGCATATCTTTGTATTATGGCTGTTAGAAATTATAAAAAGGAATACCGAGACCATCAAAGCTCTACCAAGTCAAAGTTAGACAGGGCGGCAAGGAACAGGGTGAACCGTAAGAAGAAGTGTGGCGAGGGAAAGGAGATTCACCACAAGGATGGGAACCCACGTAACAGCTCCCCATCAAACTGCGTGTGCATGAGCATCAGCAAGAACAGGGGCAAGAAGGAGGAGTCCAGACTCAGAGGGTCTAAGAGGCGCTAGAGGATTATATTCCTTACGCACTGTTCACACCAGTCTGATATATCGTTGTTCGGATTAACACCACACTTAACACACTTCCCATCAAGCTTCTCAATTGCAGCCTTCAGGTACTTGGCTGTGTCACAGGTCTCCTCGTAGGCTTCCTGTAGCCAATCTTTTAGCGTGTAGTCATCTCGGTCAACTGTTACGCCATACTCCTCCAGCCCCTTTTTATCAGAGGCTACAAGGTCTTCAATTATTTTCTTGGTTATATTGCTTGTCATGGCTCTACGTCCTTTGCTCGTTTTGGTTCTTTATTTTTTTTCATACACACCTGACAGCGCTTGCCACCGTTAAGGTAGTCCTTACGCCATACGTGCATTCTACATTTTGGTCTCATATATATTAGATTACGTCTTCTTCAATTATCTTGTCAATTGCATCCTGACACCCTTGTATTAAGTTAACTATGGAGGTCTCCGTGCTTCCATTTGAATAGATGTCATTAAGGAACTTATCAACCTCTCTACAGAATGCGTTGCCCTTGTTCTTTAATTGATGTTTGAATGCAGTATTTCCCCCGAAGTCGTCTAGCGCCTCAACGAACGACTGTGCAAACACCATACACTTCAATATTTTTATGTGCTTATCTTCCATTTATTATTTTAATTATTTGGTTACACTTCTCATAATCCTCCACAGACTCGTAGTATCGCAGTATTACTTCAGGGTCTTCGTGGTTCTTAGGTAGGTAGAACGCCTCCTGCTCAGCAAGTTTGTCGTAGTCTGTAGTGCCTATCAATAACTGGTAGGCGTTGTGGTATGACTCTTCAATCTCGGTCATCTTTGTTTTCTGTCGTATTCCTTTTTGTATCTATACAGAGGGTATACCATTATTATTAAAATTATCAGTGCTATTACCATCTTCTTTGTTTTGTTTTAGTTCTTCTCCCGTTAGTGCGAAGTAAAGGTTTTGGAGTTGGTGTACGTACTCAACTTTCACATAATGAACCTGTCCAATTACAACGTGAATGATACCGCTACTTACTCCTCTTGATATTGTAATATCATTTTCTAGCCTAGTTGTCAATAAACGCTCCAACCATTCCTCTGTTAATGGGATTGGTTTGGCAAGTTCGTATAATACTCCCACGTTTCCACAGTTAAAACCTTTCTCAAATATTTGAGTCACGGGAAGGTTTTTACCATCTACACTAACCAAATTACCTACTCTTAATTCTGTGCTTTTCATTGCTTGTTTTTAGTGTATACTTCCATTTGATGTTCACACTTACCATCCTTTATTGGAGGATTCATAAAATATGATTGCCTAAACTTAGATGGTTCTGCTGTGTATCTGTAACACTCATCTTTTAAGGGACAGTTAGCCCCTGAACACATTGTAATGTCTGGCATTATTTCTTCTCGTTTAGTATTTCATCAAGTATCATCTTCTTTGTTTTGGTTTAACTCATAATGTTGTTACTCACAAGTTTCTTACTTACCATACAAATCATACAGTTGATTGCTGTATCTGTATGGATAATAGTTAGTCAAGTATCTTCAAGGTTCCGTCAGCCTTCACTATGTACACACAGTTCGGGTTCTCAATAATCTTGGTAATCATGCTCGCCATACTCTCAGGCATACCACCCTGCTTGACAAGGTTCTTAAAGAACTTGCGATGCTTCCTACCCTTCGGTGGGTAGACCTCAAAGCATCTTTTTAATACATTCT
>OEFV01000043.1_pt1 | contig 13299 bp, 19 predicted proteins | sample 1498691 | NCBI WGS metagenome assembly OEFV01 (sample SAMEA3275497, study PRJEB22092) | marine metagenome | biome: ENVO:00000447 marine biome; feature: Sheltered location near shore and weather station; material: Particulate matter on a 0.22 Um pore size filter | collected 2014-06-21T08:00:00+00...
AGATATTCATACTACAGGGTGGATTAGAGAATGAGAACTTCACTAACATAGCTGAAGCTATACAAGGAGAGTTCTTGACTGAGCATGAAACAGCTGATGAGATAATGACTAAGCTAGATGGTAGAGTCATTACTGAGCACGAGACTGCTGATGAGATTGACACTAAAGTAGGAGATAGATACCTAGCCGCTGACACCGACTACAGAGCTGGTGAAACAGGTTACTCTCACACTGGTGCATTTGCTGACAAGCCTACAACTAACAACTACGTGTGGCAAGCTGGGCAAGGTATTAACTATACTCAACAGAATGTAAGCGACGGAATTTATAAAGTAATGAGCTTATCTCCATCTGTTCACGCTGCAGTGGACAATCCTTACTGGTCTACACCTACTCCAACTGGAAACACTGGCATTGGTTTATTCCAAGGAGCTAATTTACCTAACAATGTAACTAGTCTAATGGATTATGATTTCGTATATAATGATAACTATGACCCTAATGGAACTACTGGATTTGAAGGTAGTACTGGAAGAATTAAACTAAACGATTGTGTTTACGGTGATCAGTTAAGAGTAAGGTTTGATTTCAATGTTATTCCTCAGATTGCAAACACTACTATAGAGCCTGCTCTTTGGTACTCAAATAGAGATGACAATGATGACATTACTTTTACTTTTCCTCTTACGACAAGCCCTGTATTCTACGGGACAGGTACAGTAGGAAACACGTACTTAAACCGTGTTGAAATCTCAGCTTGGATTACTTCTAACGAAGATGTTAACGCTTTGACGTTACCAGCTATTAAGGCTGACAACCCTGTGATCATTCAACCACTTGGATTATTAATAACTATACTAAGATAATATTATGGCAATTAGAGTAGAAAGAAACAACGAGGGGAACTGTATTAACTTTCACGGTTCGTCTAACCCGACATATTGGAACTCTTGTCTTACAGCTTATGTAGACTCTGATTTCCCAGACACTATTAATGTTGTCAATGATATTATTACAGCACAGACTGGAACTACTCAATATGAGTTCTTCCGTATTCCTTATATTGAATTTACTGCTGCTGATAACAGTGCTTTTGCTTCTGCACAAGCTGCTGCTGACTATATTACCGCTAACGCTAACGTAATTGGTTTAGCTCCAGAATCTCCTGGAACTGACCTAAGTGGTGTTACAGTATGTTTTGAATTAGATGATACTACTACGTCTATTATATTAGACAATGGATACTCTTTTGGGGTAAACACTATTAAGGCTGTGGCTGAGGGTGGTAGTATTAGTATTAAATCTATATCTGGAGACAGAACTATATTCTCTGAGCTAGATCACCAATTAACTTGTGTTAATGATACTGCTGTATCTGGAGGTCTTAATGACGTTATCAACGTACTTAACGAGCTATTTACTGTAGGCCCTTTTGAGTCTGTAGTGATTTCTGATCCTTACAGTACTATGATTGCTGACGTTGCAGGAGAGGCTGCTGGATATACTTTAGTAGGTTCTACAGTTGTAGATCCATCTGGAGACGATATATACGCTAACTCAACTGGCGGTAACTACGCTGGACTTAAATCTACAGCTACCATTAACCAACCTGGAGAATACTTTACTTTTGATATTAGAGGTGAAGGACAGATAGGATTTGGACTTGTACATACTCAGGCTTCTTATGATGCTGGTTATTACAGTGGTAATGCTAATTATGCTGACCCTTCTACATTTGCAGTAAGTAACTCTGCTCACTACGGATATCAGTTCTCGCACTGGTTTCACCCAACCCCTAATGGGTCTTGGACTAACTACGGTGCATTAACATCTTATTCAATGAGACCAGGATGGTCAGGATGGGAGTCTAGAGATGAGTGGTTAGCTGGAGACCCAGTTAAGATGAGAGTAGGTATTGATGAGAATGGCTATATAGCTATCTCTTCACTTCAAAACGATAACACTACTTGGATAGTACATTCACGTACTACCTACCCTACTGTTCAGGGTTCTGAGTTTCACTTAGGTATAAAGTCAAGTGGAGCTTCAGCTAGAGTTTACTCTGCGCCTAAAGTTCATTTACTTGAAGAAGATGCTCCTACTATGCAGTTTAGATATATAGAAAGTCCTGATGGGACATTTGTATATCCTCTATTTGCAACTGCTGAAGAAGCTAACTACTACGATGAAATTCACAATGCTTTAACGGCTGGAACAGGAAGTAGTCATACGCATACTTATGCTGATGATCCTACAAACACTACATGGTATATGCCAGAGGCGTCTCACGACCCTACTAGCTATCATTACAGTGCTGCTCCTAGCGGTGAAACATTTAATGGACAGTCAGTAGTTTATACGGAAATTACGTCTCTTACAAACGCTGATTTGACTCCTACTCAATTTAGTAGCTCAGATTATACACATCAAGAAGGAACTGTTATAAACTTACAGCTATTTCCTGCTGGTGCTACGTTTAGTCAATCAGTAACTATTAGCCCATCTGGATCTGGATTAGTATATAATACAATTAGCGGATACTTACAGGGTACTCTTAGTGATGTTTCTACTGATACTATTTATACGGTCACGGTTACAAGAGCAAACTCTTATGGTTCTAATGTAGGTACTTTTGAGATACAGGTAACTGATATTCCTGCACCTCAGAGCAACACAACTCCATGGACTAAGATGGTTGATTTTACTGGTGGTAGTGAATACTTGAAGAGTAACAACCCTTCTCGTAGTGTACTTCCTCTTAAGATGAATGACCAGTCTGTTTTAGTTCCTGCTCATACAACTGACTCAACTAAGACGTCTGAACACTACAACTCAAGACCTTGGGCTACTGCTGTAGTATTTAAAATAGATAATAATACTAATAACCAGCATATATGGAATCAGGGAGAAGGAGTTTCAACTAATAGCGATAACATCTATTTAAGAATTGGCGATAAGAAGCTATACTTTGGATGGGGTCGTGAAGGTGTAGGCTACAATGAATGTATGATTCACCCAACACCTAGTGATCCTAATGGTTTTCTTGGACACAATGCTTGGTATGGAGTTTATATTGCTCATAAAGGTACTAGACTTAGCGCAACTAATGCTACTGCAGCCAACTTAGCAGATGCTTTTGATATTAGAATAATGAATAGTGCTGGTAATAACTGGACTATTGGTTCTAATCTATCAGTGTCAGCAGCTTGGACAAGTACAGGTGTTAGGATGGATAGAGACGTAACAGGTGAATTATGCATTGGAGGTCGATATACAAATCGTAGCTTTAATGGTGAGGTTGCTAGTATGGTCGTTACTACATTAAGGACTGATGATGATATGCCTACAGATGCTGAAATTGTCACTATGGTAAAAGACCCTATGAGGTGGATAGCTGATTATAAGGTAGGTGGCAAGTTTAGACATTGTACTACAAGTTATAGTGATTATGACTGGGATACTAACGGTAGTGAATATTTTACTACGCAAGTATATCTAATGGGTGATGGGACTAATGATTCATTCTCTAATGGTATTAGAAACCAAGTAAGAAATACTGATAATTACACTAAGCTGGCATTTCAAGGAATGGTATCCAATGACATTCAGACAGCCAGCATACCTGGATTAACTTAATATTAACAAGCCCCTTCTTCGGGAGGGGTTTAACTTAAATCAATCATGACTAAAAAAGAAACTAGTATGCTGGAGGCATATATAATAAGGTCAGAAGCTAAAGAGGAAAAGAGGAAGATTCTTAGAAACAGAATCGTGAAGTCTTTAGAACGTATTGAGAGTGACCTTTATGATGATGCAGATTCCAGCAACAAGGGACTTATTACTAGAGTCAATGATTTGGATGAAGCTGTTAAAGAGATAGCAAACCTAGTTAGGAGAACTAAGATACGCAATGAAGTTATCTTAGGTATAATAGGAGCTATAATGATATCTGTACTATCTCAATTACTTAATCACTACATAAAAGTATTCTAATGAAACTAACTAACAACTTTTACTTATCTGAGTTCGAATGTAATGACGGAACAGAAGTGCCTAGTCATTTAATACCTAATGTACAATTATTAGCAGAGCAATTACAGGCTCTTAGAAACGTTTTAAAGGCTCCTATACATATTAATAGTAGCTATCGTCATGAGGAATATAATCGTGGCGTAGGAGGCTCTAAAAAAAGCCAGCATTTATTAGCTAAAGCAGCTGATATTCGTGTAGATGGATATGATCCGAATATAATCTATGACTTAATAGAGGAATTGATTAGAAACGGAGAGATGGCACAAGGTGGACTTGGACTGTACAATAGTTTTGTACATTATGATGTAAGGGGCTACAAGGCCCGTTGGTAATTTAATACATATATTATGAGCAATGAGAAGCAAACATATAAACAAAAACATGGAACTACTAGGATAGGAGACTTCCTAAGATCTATAAACATAGGTAAGGTTGCAGGTGTAGGGGTTGAATTACTAGAAGGTGATTTAGCTGGTGCGCTTAAAGTCATTGCTGGTGGAAGTGATGAACTGTCAGAAGAGCAACGTAGTTATGCTATTAAGCTACTTGAGTTGGATATAGTAGAAAGCGAAGCTGTTACTAGACGGTGGGAAGCTGATCTTTATTCTAGACGTTGGCTACCATCAAATATAAGACCATTGACTTTAGCATTCCTAACTATTTTTCTAGGATTTGTTATACTGGCTGACAGCTATTCGACATCTTTTGAGGTTGATAGTGGATGGATTGACCTATTGAAATCATTACTTATGACTGTATTTACAGCGTACTTCGCTGGCCGCAGTTACGAAAAGACTAAGAGATTATAATAAGAAGAGGGGTGAAAACCCCTTTTTTTGTCCCCTTGTAAACCCCTGTGTTTATGCGGTCTCCGCCAGGTACCACCTATTAGAAAGAAGAATAGATTGAAATGCTATATTCTCTACATCTGTGAGTGCAACGAGCAGATGTCACTAAGAAGCCTTATAAGCTGCTTCTCTTATTATAGCAGCCTCACTTAAGAAAACTTTTATAACATATCAGCTTCTCTAACATATCAACTTTTATTACTTGTTATAGAAGGGTATAATAATAGACAAGTATAATAATAGACAAGTATAATAATAAAAGCTGCTTAAAGTAAGTAAAGCGGTTTTTGCGCACTGCTTAGTCGCAGTACTTAAAACCTTTGTAAAAAATAACATTATGATAAAAAGAAGAAAACTTAAAGGAGGAATTAGAAATTGGACTAAGAGAATTGATAAAGTATTTCAGCTCTACATTCGTTTACGTGATACAAATAATGAAGGCTATGGTAGCTGTTGTTCATGTAATAAACCTCTTCACTATAAAGAAGGTAATTCCGGGCACTTCCAGCCTCGTCAGTATAAAAACGTACGCTGGCATGAAGAGAATGTACATCTTCAATGTGTTTACTGTAACAGATTTGAAGGCGGAGCTCAATATGCTTATGCTAAGTTCTTAGGATTTGAAAAAGCAGATGAGTTAGAAAAGTTAGCTAAGATTAAAGTTAGCTTTACAGATGAAGAGTATGCAGATATATACTATAAGTATAAAGAGTTAGTATTAGAGGAGGAATCTAAGAAGATCGTTAATAACTCCTAATAACTATGAACTAAACATAGCATAATCTTTGCTATATTGCAGTATAATTAAAAAAATAATGGACTATAATTTGGTAGTCTGAATTATTTGTTGTACTATTGTACCAACATTAACAATTAAAACTAACATTATGACACTTACAGAACTTTACACAACAATCGAGAACAACTTAGTAGATGACCAATTCATTATGGATCTAACAGATAAGGACTATGACTTAATTGTAGCAGACCTTAGTTATCCAGAAGTAATTGAAAAGTTTATGACTAATGCGTAATCTGAAAATAATTTGTACGGTAATTGCTAGTATTCCCCTAGTAATTTTATATGCTATCGCAATTTACATCGGTAGCAAAAGAAAGTAACTATTCTAAAACAAATTTATGACTGCAACACAACAATATCAAATGATGATAGAAGAGACTGATAGGCACTTAAAAAGTGACGAAGCAGAGATCATTAAATCATTAGACGCTGCTACAAGAGCAAATGTAGGAGCACACTTCTTAAACGAAGCGTTAAACAACGGTGTACCTGTGGCCGCTACTTCATGTAACATAGCTAGAAAACTATGGCCTGAGGTAAAAGACAGAGAAGCTCAGCTAACTATAGGCTGGTCTGTACTTAGACCGCTAGTAATGGCTGGTATAATAGACAGAGAAAGAGAGAGTGCCAGATCAGTAAAAGGATCATCAACTGCAAGAGCTAATCTATTCAAGCAATGGCAAGACTCTAAGCAGAACTCTAAGAAGAGCGGTGATTGGACTAGCGTTATGTTCAAGACTTCTGAAAGCAAGAAGGCTCAAGATTTTCTATGGAAGCTATTTACTGAGTACGATGCTCCATTAGCTGAAGAGGACAGAAACAAAATCTACAATCACAAGCCACAAGAGTGGACTAGTTTATATCACAATGATACCAAAAATGACATTTCATTTGGTAAGCTAATCACTAGAGCTAACAAGAAAGTAGGTGAACATTTCCACGGACGTAAAATAAAGCCCGTATTAGACGCTGTAAACAAATTACAGTCTACCACCTTCTTTATCAACGAAAGTGTCTTAGAACGCCTTGAAATGGATTCTAAAGCTATTGTAGAGTCTATCTTAGAGTCAGCAGAGACGAATGAGTCAGGAAAGTCTAAAAAGTATGAGTTTACTCAGGTTATTAGTAAGGCTAGAGAGAATGTAGGTAAAGAAGTTTACTCTTCTATATACCTAGACACTAGAGGCCGCACTTATTACGGAGCTAACTACTTAAACAGATCTGGAAACGACTACGCTAAAGCTGTACTTATGGTACAACCTGAAGAGATAGGTATTGAAGGGTGGGATGCTTTATTAATAGCAGCTGTAGACTTTAGAGCTAAAGAAGCTCAAGATAAACTAAGTAGAGAGCAGAAGCTTGAGATTGCTAACAATGACTTAGAAGAGTTTTTAGCAGTTGCTAATGGAGGTGATTATATGGAAGCTAATGAGAAAGCTCAATACTTAGCTGTATGTATTGATATTAGAAATGCTGATAATATGGGTTCTGACTTTACTAAATACAAGTCTGGTACTCTATTGTCTAGAGATGCTAGTCAGTCTGGGCCTATGCTTATGGGTATCGCTACTCAAGATGCAAACACTATGAAGTACACTAACGTTATGGAGTCAAAAGACAGATATGATCTTTACGAGGCTTTAGGCGCTGATATGTTAAACTTACTTCACAACCTTGAGACTGTAGAGTATGACGGAAGCTTGGAGGGTGTAGGTATCGATACAGTTAACGATGTTTACACTCACGCAGATATGCTTAAGGCGAAGTCTAAGAGAGACTTTGTTAAGTACTTTGCTGAGAACCCAACGATGGTTAGAAAATGGAGTAAATACCCTCTAATGCTGTTTGGATACAGTGCAGAGCAGTGGTGTATAGCTAATGACTTATGGGATAAGTTTCAGCACAAGGTAGAATGGTTAACTCCAGTTCATACTAAGTTCTTAGCTGACTTATACTACGATGCTGCTAAGACTACTATTCCAGCAGTATATCAGTTCATGGAAGGATTGAAGGAATTAGGTCGCTTAGTTCACGCTAGAAAGGAAGACGTGCTTGTTCACGCAGCATATTCTAACTTCCCTTTTATGCAGAACTACTTCAAGAAGGAGACTGTAAAGGTTCAACTAATGGGAAAGAGACCTGCAGATAACGAAGGTAAAAAGGATAAGTTTACTCTTTGCCTACAGGTTGAGACTGAAAACAGAAACTACCACAAAACAAGAAGTGGTACTCCTGCAAACTCAGTTCACTCTATAGATTCCGACTTACTTAAGATGGTGGTGAATAAATTCCCACATGACATGGCAACTAATCACGATGCGTTCTTTGCTACTCCAGCACGTATAGGAGAGCTAGACGTAGTGCTTAGAGAATGCACTCTTAGCTTAGGTACAGAATACGACCTATTAGGAAATATTACTAAAAATTATAATTTAACCCCTGAGGATTTAGGAATAAAAATCAACCCTATCCACCCTCAATTTAATCCAATGAACAATGAATACTGTTACTCATAATATGAACATAGAAGATCAAATAGCAATAGAGTTTTTAGCAAAGCTTGAAGCTGCAACAGGAAGAGAAATATACATGGTAGAATGGCAGGCCACTGACGAACCTATCATTTATTTCTGTGATGAACTAACAAAGAAAGAAGACGAAGAAGAGCTGACTGAAGAAGAATTAGCACAGCAAGCTCAGAATGAGTTATATAGAGATGAGTGGTCGCAATACATGGAAGGTAAACCCCCTTTGTACGACTACTAACAAAAAAAACTTGCGTATGTGAAATAAAATGCGTATGTTTGTACCAACATTAAAAACAAATAGATATGTACAACGGAACTTACGATTTAGAAGCTTACTTAAGACACGTAGATAGAATGGATGAAGAAGCAAAGAGATCAGGCTGCAAAGTATGCGGAGGTGATCTAATGAAACAGAGTGATGAGTTTTGCTCATCTTTTTGCGTAGACGATTATGAGGTCAATAATTAATTTATACACAATGTTAGGCATGGTAGATGAAAAACACTTTAGATGGGCTATGGCTAATTACCTAAGAATATACCCTCAGACAATAATAGAGACTTATGCTGATAAGAAAATGGTTCACGGACGAAAGAAAGGTGTAACTATGAACTACTGCGAAATAATGGTAGAAATAAATGGACGCAACAAGAGAGCTGCGGAGTTGACAAACTTACATAAGTATTTAGAAAACGGATGGAAATTCACTCAATCCGATGAGCTATACGAAACTATAGCCAAAATATATGAGTATTACTATGACAGAGCAAATGATCACAGACCTAGTTAGAACCCTAGGCACTATAGGGACAATATGCTTTTTAGCAATGCCCTATTTCTTTAACACTCCTTACTTCTTACCTTTAGCTGTAGCTGGAAATTTACTGCTACTACCACAGGTTTACAAAGCTAAGCAGTGGAACTTAGTATTACTTAATATAGTTGGAGGGGGTAAATATTTGTACGAATTGATAAATATGTACCTTTTTTAAGCCCAGTGTTTACGGGGGCTGCGCCAGGTACCACCTATTAGAATAGTACAAGCTGGAAGGGAAACCAGCAAAAATAGAATTGTTTAGTTGTTTAGAGGCCCTCTTCGGAGGGTTTTTCTAATTAAACACAATCAAGAACATTAATTAATACACATATAGAATGACAGACAAGCTAATCAAGATCCAACAAGAGCTTAAAGCTCCCAAGAATCAAAGAAACAAATTCGGTAACTACAATTACCGTAGCCTAGAGGACATATTAGAGGCCGTAAAGCCTTTACTAGCTAAACATGGCTTAGAACTTACATTAGCAGACGAAGTGCAGGAGGTAGCTGGTATTCCAGTTATACGAGCTGTAGCAGTCTTGACTGATGGTGATAAAGAAATGGTACGCTCAGCAGTCGCAGGTGTAGACTTAGCCCAGAAGGGTATGGCTATTCCACAGACGTTTGGTAGTGCTAGTTCTTATGCACGCAAATACTTACTTAATGGTATCTTCTTAATCGATGATACTAAGGATGCGGACACGCAAGACAATTCTGATAAAGGAGGCAAAAAAGAGTTACTAGAGAACACAGAAGAGTTCTTAAAGGCAGTGCAGTTTATCAAGAAGGGTGGCAAAGTCGATTCAATTAAGACTAAGTATTCAATTAGTAAGGAAGTAGAAAGTAAATTATTAACATCAATTTAAAACAAAGAGAATGGCAACAATTATTTCAGTAGGCATAAAAGCCGCAGACCTAGTAGTAAACGAAAAAGGCTACGCAAACATTAATGTAGCAATTAATGATGAGGTAAACCAGTGGGGACAAAACTGTTCAGCATGGAATCAACAATCTAAAGAAGATCGTGAGGCTAAGACCCCTCGTTCTTATGTAGGTAACGGTAAAGTAGTATTCACTAATGATGATGGTATCACTAAGCCAGAGCTTAAGCAGGAAACTACGAATACTGAGTTCAATAAAGATCGTGGAGGATCTGATTTACCTTTCTAATGATATCTTCAGCAGATGAATTATTAGGAAAACTCATGGATGTTAAGTACAATCGTATTCCGCAAGGTCTAAAGATTGGAATCCCTGAGATAGATGAGCACATCCGCTGGAAAAGAGGTTCTTTCGACGTAGTAGTAGGGCACGCCAATACGGGTAAGACAACGACAATTATCTTTTTGATGACTGCGTTCTCCGTTAAGCATGACCTTAAGTGGTTAGTATATTCTTCGGAAAATACTCCCTACTCTATTGCTCGGAAGGTTATAGAATTTAAAACAGGAACACCTGTTCAGAAGCTTTCCGATGGAGAGATTGCTGAAGAGATGGCCTGGGTAGATCAGCATTTCAAGATTATAAGCAACGACAAACTATATACAGCTCGTAGCCTTATGCAAGAAGCTGTTAAGATAAAGGAAGAGTTTAATTATGACGGCTTCCTTATTGACCCCTATAATTCCCTAACTAAAGATAAAGAACTTCTTCGCAGCGTAGGAGGGCATGAATATGATTATCAGATTGCGTCAGAAATGCGTATGTTCTGTGACAAATTCGATGTCTCTATTTGGCTTAATACTCACGCAGTAACAGAATCCCTAAGAAGAGTTTACCCTTCTCAACACGAGTACGCTGGATTACCTATGCCACCTAACATGGCAGACGTAGAAGGCGGGTCAAAATGGGGTAATAGAGCTAACCAAGTGTACACTATACACAGAATGACTCAGCACCCAACCGACTGGATGCTTAGCGAGATCCACGTCAGAAAAGTGAAGGAGGTAGAATCTGGCGGACGTCCGACCGGTATCGACAGCCCAGTAGTGTTACGTATGATGCCAGGAGCCTGCTCATTTACTTATGCAGGTATAGAAGTAATGCCTCGATCAGAGGAGACAAATAAAACAAAAAACAATCAGCTATTTTAACATGAGAACAGACAAACAAAAAGAAGCTAATAGAATATATATGCAATCCTACAGACTAAGAGAAGGCATGAAGGAGAAGCAGGCAAAATACAGTAAGCAGTGGAAGAAAGACAATCCAGATAAGGTTAAAGCTAATGGCAAGAAGTATAAGGAAAGCCTTAAGGATGGACTTTATACGGTTTACTACTTAAAGGAAGACCACTATGTAGGACAGACTATATCCCTACGCAGAAGACTAGAGAAACATAAGCGTAACGGCAGACACGTACTAGACACAGAGGTTCTAGCTAAGTTTGAAACACGTGAAGAAGCTTTAGCTTTCGAATCAAGACTTCATGATATAGGATACCACGGAAGAAATAACTCACTTTAAAACACAATACAATGACAACAATTATTTTAATAGTATTATTAGCTATGATAGGTAGCGCATTTCTTGTTTACTTTAAGGAAAAAGCAAATATGACACTATCATTAAATAAAGGATTTATGTTTGGTATTAGCCAAGCATCTGAATACTTTGAACTAGAAGAAGAAACAGATTACACCTACCAAGTAGCGTTAGGTGTTTTAATAATCACATTAACTTGGACAAGATAATATGAGCAAAGAATCAAGACCTCGCTTAGCGGGACAGAAAAAAGCTAACCACGATTTCTTTAACAATGAAGAAAGTAGAGTGTTAGTGATTGGAGATACTCACTTTCCTTTTGTACATGAGAATTACTTTGACTTTATAGTAGACACTTATAATAAGTACAACTGCAATAGAATCGTACATATTGGAGACCTTGTTGATTCTCACACGGTATCATACCATGAGACCTCAGCAGATGCTTTTGGAGGTAAGACTGAATTAGCTATGGCTAGAGAGCACGCTAAGAAATGGCATAAGCAATTCCCCAAGGTAGATGTCTTATGGGGTAACCATGGTAGGTTAGTAATGCGTAAAGCTCAATCAGGAGGTATTCCTTCAGAGTGGATCAGAAACATCAACGAAGTGCTGGAAGTACCAGGATGGGAGTGGCATTATGATCTGTACATTGATAACGTACGCTATACTCACGGAGACGCTTCGGGTAAAGCTCGTACAGCTTGTAAGAGAGATATGCAGAGCACAGTAACAGGACACTATCACACTGACTTGTATGCAGAGTATGCAGTAGGTGCTAATTCTAGAGTGTTTGGTATGGCAGTAGGTTGTGGAGTAGATGATAAAGCTTACGCTTTTTCCTATGCTAAAGGTGGTAAGAAAAGTGCATTAGGTTGCGGAGTAGTAATAGGTGGCCACACCGCTATAACAGTTCCAATGCAAATGGAAAACTATCCTAAGAAATGATAGCCTGTAAGAAATGCGAAGTAAGCAAAGACCAAAGCGAGTTCTACGTCTACAACAAAAAGACGGGAGCTCGCAGAGGTGAATGCAACTCGTGTAGGTCGGACAGGGTTAAAGCTTGGGCTGCTGACAACGTAGAAAGAGTTAGAGCTACTAAAAGACAGTGGGCTAGGGATAACAAGCAGAAGAACTTAGAGTATTCTAGAGTATATAGAAAGACTAAGAAGGGATATCTTAGCACTACCTATACTAATATGGATGGAAGAGTTAAAGGCAGAAGTAAGCCTTGGCTGTACAAGGGACTACCTATATGCGGTAGAGCTGAGTTCATTGAGTGGTCAATCAAGGACAGAATGTTTAATATGCTGTTTGATGCATGGGAGCGTTCTGGATATGATTCTAAGCTTAGTCCTAGTATAGATAGACTAGATACTAATGGTGGGTATATGTTCGGCAATATAAGCTGGATAACTCATTCAGAGAACTCACAGAGAGGAGCCTTCAGTAGATGGGGCTTTGAATAATTAATTAACTTATGAAAGAATGGTAACAATACATGAATGGGAGGTAACAGCCTCCAGAGAAGATGCTATGGATCTTGTGGATGTTTTGAACTATGGAGGTGAATGTAATGAAGACTCTATATTCTCAGTAAACAGCTACGGATACAATGACATGGATGTGATGGTAAAGTACCCAGAGCATGATGAACTTGTAACTTACAAGATCTTAGACGAGCAGATAGATACGATAATTAGACTAATAGAAGAGCAATGTCAAGTTACGGGAGAATGATAGACGATAGATTAGAAACGATAGACCCAAGGGGTTACTCAGTAGATG
>OEFV01000044.1_pt1 | contig 13138 bp, 25 predicted proteins | sample 1498691 | NCBI WGS metagenome assembly OEFV01 (sample SAMEA3275497, study PRJEB22092) | marine metagenome | biome: ENVO:00000447 marine biome; feature: Sheltered location near shore and weather station; material: Particulate matter on a 0.22 Um pore size filter | collected 2014-06-21T08:00:00+00...
ACTACACGGATGACACGTGGTACGACGCGTGTGCGTGGGTGTGGAAGAACTGGGATTCAGTGGCAGGCATGAGCTTCTTGCCGCACGATGGCGGTACGTATCAGCAGGCACCATACGAAGAGGTTAGTATGAAAGAGTATGAGGAGTTGGCGAAGACAGAGAAGCCTATTGATTGGTCTCTGTTGCCTAGTTATGAGCGTGGGGATACCACGGAAGGAGCACAGACGGCCGCCTGTATGGGCGGGGCGTGTGAGTTGTGAGCCCTACAAGGGACATGGACATTGAGGTTTCACGTAACCTTAGCCATGTTCAGCGAGAGCTAACGGTACACAGCTCCATCTTATCAGCCAATGCGGAGTCTATGAAGAACCTCAGCGCACGTAGTGACGAGCGTTTAGACTACATCCGAGAGCGTTTTGATGGGCTTGAGAATAGCATGATGAAGGTCTCGATAGCGCTGGACTCTAGAGTAGAAGCGCTCAAGGAGGAGCGTAATCGTATACTGATAGTGGCTTTCTCCTTATTCACTGCGATATGCACAGCCGTATGGTTTGCTGTCGTATTGCCTATAAGCCAAGAGTTAGTAACACTTAGGGAGAAGCTAGATGCAGTTGAGAAGCGCGTTGATTGGGATCACACTCACGATCCTGTTAAGTAGCTGTAGTACGCTAGGGCCTATGGCTAAGGATGCCCTACTAGGCTCTGAGAGGGGCCTGAAGCTAAGTGCTAACATTAGTAAGGGGGATGCTGAGGGTAGAGGAAGTGCCGCTCAGAACGCCAATACGGCAATCCTAGTGGACACTGGTATGGAGGGGAGGTACGAAGGGCCGGTTGGCACCGTCGTTAATGAGGGGGAATTACCCATCCACCTGCTTATAACTCTTATACTGTTGGCAGGATGGGCGATACCCTCACCGTCTGAGATGGGCAAGGGGTGTGTCAGGGCGATATCCGCGATACGTTCCAGCGGACGCGGTTGAGGTGGTATGCTTCATCAGTAGCGTCACGGCTACCCCTACGGTATCCAAACACACCGGGGGTCTTGCAACCTAACGAACTGTTAGTCCAGCCTAGGTCGGCGCTCTTGGTGTAGCTCATCATACTACCCCAGTTCTCTCCGCAGACGCCCTCACCAGATCGGTAAACGCCCCAGCCATGAGAGAAGGCGAGGAAGACAGAGCCCCCAGACCCCGGTCCTAGGGTGTCGCCCTTGGATGCCCTCCACTCAGGCTGGCCCCATACCCCGTGACCTAGGCCCATGACGTGCCCGAGTTCGTGGGCTATGGTGGACCAAGACATGGACGCTTGTATGGCAGGGGGTTTCTGGCCCTGTAGGAATGACCGTTGGATGACTGCCTCTCCCGCACTGGGGCCGGGGCAGATACCTACAGCTATGTCTGCTTTACCTGAGGCAAGCCCGCGTGGCACACCTGCTACTCCAAAGCACTCAGGCCCTGCGGATAGGGCAAGCGATATGTTGAAGTGGATATGTACGCCACTGTTGAGGTTCGTTATGTTGATCTGATTCAAGGCTTGTTGGAAGTTAATGTAGCTAGGGTGAGTAGGAGCCAGTACTGCGCCCATCTCTTCACCCTGCAACAGTAGGGCTAGGTCGATGACCGTTATGCGATAGTCATCCTCCCCCGCCCATACGAACGACTGAGTCACAGGACCGTAGGCGTATCCCTCGCAGTCCCTGTAAGTTCCGTCTCTCTGCTCTTCCTTGGAGCACACACGCTCAGCCACCTCGACTACCTCCTTGGCGTGCTCATCGTGCACAAGGGATACGTCATAGCGTACGCGGTTGATAGCGTAGGCCGTAGACGATCCGTTAATGTCGATGGACCCAGCCATGTCGTCAGCCCATTGGTCGTCGTTACCTGTCAGCTCTTTGCACGTTAGCTTGTGGTTGCTGTGATACTTCTTATTCTGGTCACCGTTATACTGCATGATGTCAGAAGCTAAACCACAGAAGCTTTCGCCTTGTGCGAACCAGAAGGTAGACCCGTAGCCTGAGTTCTGTCCGAAGTTGTCGCCGTGACCTAAGCCCACAGTGTGGCCTAGCTCGTGAGCAAACGACCAGCCTCCACAGGAGAACAGCGGACGTAGTGCGAAGGCTCGGTTACGGAACCGGGATGCCTTGCCTGCCTGACCACAGATACCAGCAGGCGTGCCGCCATTGATAGCTAGGATGTCAGAAGGTCCTACCTCTGGGTAGTTAGAAGGCACGAAGCCTCCGGATGGGTTGGCTACTCCCCACACTTCCTTCAGTCGAAGGCGTACGAACACGCCAGACTTAGCGTACAGATCATTGACGTACTTGATGTCACCCTCAGCTACCGTAATGAGGATATCGTCGGCAGGTACAACCCCCTCCTCCTCGGTACGTACGCGGCCGATATAAACCACATCCCAGTAGACGATACGCTCGTCCTCCTCTCCGTAGTATATGTAGGCTTCTGTACCTAGTCGCTGTTGTATACCTACACAGTCAACCATCTCCTCATCTATCCCACACACCGGCATATCAACGAAACTATACTGGTACTCCTCATCGTTAATCAGAAGCACATACTCGCCTAGCTGACCGTCGCTGGTGATGACTAAGCCTGCTGGTGTCTGCTGTACGCTACCCGCAGGCACCGAGTACGTATATGGCTCAGGCTCTCCGTCCTTAGTGTACTCTACCGTGACTACAACCGGATCGAAGTAGTCTCCACTTCCCTTGACCACGTCAACCGTAAGCTCAAACACTGGCTCAGGTTGGGGCTCAGGTTCTGGCTCTGGCTCTGGCTCGACAGGCTCAGGTTGGACGATAGTGACAGGGAGTTTTATCTCTTCCTCCATCTCACAAGCCGCCAAGAATGCCGCCAGAGATAGGAGTGTTATGCATAAGAGTATACGTGTGCTCATCTCTTTAGTTCCTCCGGATAGTACTTCAGTTGGTGTAGCATCTGAAGCAGGTTGCACATGGCGTGGCCCAAGTGGGTACGCCCTGACTCAGCGTCCAGATCCTCACCGGCCTGCCATGCGGACATGTGCCGCATCAGGCAAGCGTAGGATACAGTCCAGTGTGTCGGCTTCTTCCAGTTGTCACGTGCATACTTGGACGCGCCGTACTCCAGCACCCGAGCCGCTTCTTCAAGCAACTCTATGGGTACTAGAGAGTAGTCAGGCTTGCCTTCATTGTGACGTAAGCTTCTATCAGTGGGTTGTTTCATCTACCTCATCCTCTCCTTCAAGGTATTGCATTACGATAGCTGTCTTGCCCAGCTCCAGCATGGTCAGCAAGCCATCGTTCCCCGTCTCACTGTTGCCGCACATCGCGACCCCAATCTCGGGTATTAGCGCTACGCTTGCAACCTCCACCTCCCCGTATGACTCTTCCATATTCTCAAGAAGATCAGCGAACTGGCGCAGTGCGTCTGCCGCCTTAACTCTCTCAGGCTTTCCTGTCTTCAACTCAATTACATTACTCATGATGTCTCCTCCAAGTAGCGTTCAAACGCCTCTGCCTCTAACTGTATCTCTTCTATTAACGCATCCACTAATTGATCCGTAGCTAAGCCCAGTACGTGAAGCACGTCCTCTGGGTCCATGTGCTCTTTGATCCGCTGGATAAGTCCCATGATTATCTCCTACCTGTTGGCTGTTCTAACATTCCGTGCTTCATAGTCGCTTCACCTTAGACCCTAGGTCCATGTACTCGATGTGTGGCTCGCCGTCTATCACTACGCCACACGCGATGATAGGCTTGTTGGCGAAGTGCTTACCATAAGCAAAGGCTAAGTGGGTGTGGTTGACTCCGCAACCTACGGCCATGCCCCATACTAGACTGTCGTCGGTAGCTGTGGCGCTGATGCCTGCGTTGCTGTGGTTGTGACCAGAGACGGTGCATCGCATACGCTTCTCGCAGTCCTTGCGGAACCCGTTGACGCCACCCGCTGTCTCTCCGTGGTGGTACAGTACGTTGTCTATCTCTATCTGGTTCTCTACCGTCCACGTGTCAGGCATACCGAACAAGTCTTCAATAGGCTTCATGAAGATGTTAGGTGCCATGCCTAGCTTAGCAAGCTGACGTGCAGGGATACGATCATGGTTGCCCATGATAAGCGTGGCCGTAGGGAACGCCTCGTACCATGCCTTGGCTCGCTCGAACGCTGACTCGTACTCACCTATCACGTTGTGTAGCATAGGCTCGCTGTCGTGGAAGGACAGACTGTGGTTGTCGAACATGTCGCCGATGTGGACGATGGTGTCTACGTCCCACGCCTCGAACGACTCTTGGCAGAACTCCAAGTACCCTTCCAGCTCGTAGGGTAGGTGCGTGTCGCCAATGATTCCTACTCTAGCCATTATCTTTTCCTCGCGGCACGTTCCGCATTAGTCTTTAGTTGATGGCAGGGTTTGCACAGTACTTGGAAGCCGTCAGCCTCACAGAACATACGCTCTACGAAATCAGGTAGGTCGTCGTATGTCTTGAGTGATCCAGCCGGTACGATGTGGTCAACCTCTACCTCCTTGTTAGTGAACTGTTCGTCACAGGAAGCGCATTGATATGAGTTGTACGCTACCTTGGCGTCCTTCTTAGCTTGGTGCTTAGGTCCCCAGCGGGTGAAGCCTGAGCGTAGCGTACTCCGTATGAACCCGAAGTACCTAGCCTCACTCCACTGGTTGCCGTTGCGTGTCTTCTCAACAACCCTTCCCATAAAGCACCTCCGTATCTGACCAGCCCTTGTGTCGTCGGCTGTAGATCAGTGCTCGCTTTATTCCAAGACGTTCGGCCCAGCCTTGAGGCGTGTCCGTTATCCCGTCTGCGGTGAGAGTGTAGTTGACACTGCGGTTGTTCTGTTGCTCGGCAGGGGTTGCCCATCGGCAGTTGTCAGGCCAGTAGCCCTTGGTGTTGTCTACCCGATCAAGAGTGTAGCCCTCGGGCTTGTCACCCATGTCGGTATTGAACACCTCGAAGCTGAACCAGCGAGGGTCGATGTCGATGTTCTTGTACACCTCCCGATGCGGCTTAGCGATGCGCTTGTGCATAGCCTGCCATGTGTTGTAACCCTTGCGTCTATGCTCGTTGCTTATTGGCATGGTGCCTCCCAGCTCTCGCCCTCCGCTCTCCGTATCCACAGTAACTGGCCCTGCGTAAGTAGCCAACGTGTAATGTCAGTGTCGTCAGAAGACATACCCTTCTTGGCGACAGCGTCTACATACACTTGCTTTACGTACGCGTACATCTCTTTGGGATCGTCCATGTATTCGATTGGCTCCTTGGTCTTGGCCATTGCCTTCACACCAGTGCGCTTGAATAGTCCGGGGATGTTATCCGTAGAGTCTCCAGTAATAAGTTGCGTATAGAAAAAGCGATCAGCATCCTCAGGGGATACGTAGTATAGGCTCCGCTTCTTCCAGTTGTAGTGCAGTCCGGGCACCCCGTCTAGATCTTTGTCTAACGTGGCGATGCCGTGCCCGTGAAGGGTAGCACCGTAGCCCATTGCGTCGTCCGCCTCCTCACCCTCGACGAGTATCGCACCTAACGTGTCGATCATGTACTGCTTGATAGCCTTGTAGTGTGTAGGCTTGTCAGTGTCACGACGGTTAGCCTTGTAGTCATCGACGATTGCCCCACGGTAGTTGCCCGCTCCGGTCAGGTAGATATGGAGGCGCGAGGCCCCCAGATCGTACATGATGTTGGAGCAGGCAGTCCGTGTAGACTTGAGGGCGAACTCGACGGGGTCATCCTGCGAGGCAAAGCCTACTGAGTACAGGATGATGTCGCCGTCTAGCCCCCACTCCATTAGAGTGCTTCCAAGTCGTCATCGCCAGCAGACAGTTGCTCAGCTTGTGCCAGCTCAGTGACTACCAGCTTGACCACACGTGCGCCGACGCCTGACTTGCCGCCCATGCTCCAGTCGTAAGTCTTGAGCAGGACCTCTACCTTAGAGCCCGGACCTATACTGTCAGGGTCAATCGGTAAGCCCTCGCTGTCGAGTACAGTCTTGAACTTACTGTTGTCGATTGGGAACTTAGACTTACATTCGATGAACTGTCCGCGATTGTAGCTGTCCTCCTTGAACTTAGGGGACATGCCCAACTCTTCTAGCTTCTCGACTGCGGCGGTACTCAGGTTGCCGAACTGGATGCTGTACTTTCCAGACATCTGATCTGGGCGAGTGAGTGAAGGGAATGATACGGTAGCTTTAATCTTGATTTGATTGTTTTCCATTGTTGATCTCCTGATCAGTGGGTGTCGGCCCATGTTGAGCCTATCATGTACTCGCCATCTAGAGGACATCGCAAGTTAAGTCTGCGCCCTGCCTCACGTATTGAGTTTCGGAACACAACGCCAACGCGCTGTGCGTATTCGGTGGGTACTTCTAACTGGAACTCATCGTGCACCTGAGCGACTAGCTTGTACGGATACCCGTAGTCGGCCAGCTTCTCGAGTGCAATGACGAGCGCTTGCTTCATTACTATGGCTCCAGCAGATTGGAGTAGTGAATTAAGAGCGGCGTGCTCAGAACGTACGTGAACTCTCCGTCCGTCAAGACCCGGCACGGTCCCATTAGCTGAGATCTTAGCCACTTTAGTGACCAGCTCACTGAAAGCGGGTAGTCCTTCCATGAAACGTGATCGAAGTCTTGCCCCATCTCGTGCGCCTCCATCAATGATACTCCCCAGCTTAGCGTCTCCTGCTCCGTAGAGTAGGGCGTAGATGAATGTCTTGGCGTCGTTGCGCTCGGGCAAACCGGCCAGCTCTTGGTTATAACTGTGAATGTCCCCGTTCAGTATCAGGTCAGTGTACTCGTCGTCCTTCATGTAGTGTGCGAGCATACGTAACTCTAAGCCTGACGCGTCCACGCCTACCAAGCTGTTGCCCTCGGAGACAGTGAAGCACTCCCGGTAGGCGCGCTCGCTAGGTATCTGTGCGAGGTTAGGCTTGGAGTGTGTCATGCGACCAGTCACTGCACCGCATGTGTTCACGCGTCCGTGTATACGGCCATCCTCAGCAACGGAGTCCAGCCAGCTTCTGAGCATTCCAACTCTCTTTCCCAGAGTAAGGTACTCCAAGACAAGGTCAGCCTCTGGAATCCCCAGCTCAGCCAGCGTTGTCTCATCGACCTTGGCCTTTCCGGTTTCAGTCCTGACCTTCCATACAGCGCCCTTAGCTTCAAGCCTCTCTGCAACCTGTTGCCGCGACCCCGGATTGAAGACAGTGACTTTATCTTTGAGTTGCTTGCCGGTCTTCTCGGACCATCGTTCCTCGACGAGGGGAGGGAAAGTCTCTTGTAGGTCACGTTCGATCTCCTCCATCCTGTTAGTGTGCTCAGTGTGTAGCGTACATGCCCGATCAAAGTCTAGTGCGAAGCCGTTAGCTTCTTGCACCTTAGTGGCAGTGGCTACGATGTGTTCGATCTCAACGCTAGCCCCGAAGCTCTCGACCTCGGCGGCCAGCATGTGGTACACGTCTACGTTCGCGACACAGTCTGCGATGCAGTACTCGACCATCTTTTCCGTAACCGGTCCGTCAAAGTCGGCGACGTCGAAGTCTTGCTTTTGGTTAAGCCCACACTGTAGAGCGAGGTTGCGAAGGCTGTGCCCGCCATCCCGATTAGGATTAGCGAGACGACTAAGAATAAGCGTGTCAACGATAGTAATAAATGACGGGAGCGTGAAGCCCCACACCTCAGCGAGGATAGGAAGATCAAACCCAATGATGTTATGTCCGACGACATGACTCGCACCATTCAGCATATTGCTCAGCGATTCGGGCGAAGTAACCCACTCGCTGGCGATCACCTGTCCATTGTGGGATAACGTAATACCCGCTCCATGAATTGTCTTGTGATCCAGCGTCGTCTCTATGTCGATCACGGCGAATGTTTCTGGGTTGTAGTCGCCCATACTCTGCCTCCTGTAGTTGTAGTACATACGTTCCCATCTTACTCATACTGTGTCTCCACATTCATATGTCTTTATGGCGTGGCAGTTAGCACATAGTACCCTGCACTTTGCTACCTCCTCCATGAGCTTCTTCCATGAACGTCCCGTGTTCTGGGCTATCATGAAACTCTTGGTTGCTCGGTCTATATGATCGAAGTGTAGGGCAACGTCATGTGTGTCGTAGCCGCACCGCTCACATCCACGCTCTGTCTTATACTGCGCCAAAGCGAGTCGGTGTTTCTCCTTGCGCTCGGTGCAGTAGTCTACGTTGCATGGCTTGCAGAGGTAGCCTCGTCCGTCCTTGCCTGACTTGATCTTTTGGAACTCATCAAGAGGTTTGGTGGCTCCGCATCGTCTGCATTCTCTTGTCATAACTGCTCCTTGGCCCGAAAGCTCTGGCCTACGTAGTAGCTCAGCTCGCAGTGGTCTGCCTCCCCGAAGAACTCGAAGATGCTGTCGATGATACGGCGACCAACAGCGTAGCGTCTGCGATACCTACGTATCCAACACGTCTCGCTCAGTGTGTAGGGGTAGGGTGCGTTGCCTAGGTGGATTGATTGATTGAACAGAATGGACACTGTTGCCGCCAACGCTCGTATTCGGTAGCTGAAGTTCATAACGCTTGCTCCGCTTCCTCAATAGGATCGTACTCGCTGAGCCGTCCTGTCTCTGTGTTGTATAAGAGCGCACCGGCTGGCCCCGTGATGCCTGAGAACCTGTTCTTCAGTACGCGTACCTTGGTGGTGCACCGCTCCGTCTCATCCTCTGCCTGAGCGTTACGCTCCAGACCAATGACGAAGTCGGATAGCTGTGCGATTGATGCTGAACCTCGTAGCTGTGACAGACTGGATGCCGCGCCTTCCTCGTGGCCTTTACCCTCTGGTCGTTTCAAGTGGGAGACAGCGAACAACGTAACGCCAGTGTCCTGAGTGAGCGCCCGGAGCCGGGACATGATCTCATCTAGTGCCTTGCGTTCGTCGCCGTGCTGTCCTGCTGATACTAGGATGGAGATGTGATCTAGTACGACAACCTTGCAGTCCATCGCCTTGATCAAGTAGCGTACGCGAGCGATGATCTGCTCGACAGTAGCGCCGGTGTCGAACGCCGCGTCCATGATGACCAGCCTGTCGTCTCCGAACATGCGCTCAAATGAATCGTGGTACTCAGTGCTACCTCGCTGTACTGCACTGCTAGGCAGGTGGACTGGTGTGCTCAGGTCGACGGACATGAAGCCCTCCGCTGTGCGCTCGACTGCCTCCTCTAAGAACAGCGTGCCTATGCGGTGCTCGGTGGTGTTCTTCAGGTGGACGATCAGCTCGCGTAAGATGGATGACTTGCCCAGCCCGGAGCCTGCGGTCAGCGTGACCAGCTCGGTAGGGCGGAAGCCAAACGTCAGCGCGTTGAGTTTCTCCCACGGGTAAGTACCAATGGCGGCAGGTCGGTCACTGTTGAGCCGTGCCCACAGCTCCTCCTTTCCTATGATGCCCTTAGGTACGAACGTGCTAGCCGTGACGACAGCCTCAATGAACTCCGACTGTAAGCCAGCCTTGAGGTAGTCGTTGGGGTCCTTGCCTAGCTTAGGGTTGAGCTTGACGATGCGTAGCTTGCCTGCGAATACCTCGGCCGCCTTCTCTACGCCTGCCTTGCCTGCCTCGTCTGCGTCTAAGCACAGCACGATCTCTTTGAACCCGTCGAGGAAGTCGTACGCGGACTTGATGTCTCGCCCCGTTGCGGACGCACCGCCCTTGAGTGATACCACCGGGGTATCTTGGTTAAGCAGGGCGGCGGCGGCGATTGCGTCACACTCCCCCTCGACTACAACAATCCTATCTTGACGGCCCGAACCGTAGCGGTGCTGACCGAAGAGACCGGAGTCTTTAAGAGACCCAATGACTCTGAACGTCTTGTCTTTGATGTTACGTACCTTAAAGGCTACCGGATCGGCTTGGTCTTCAGCGAAGTAAGGGTAGTAGTGGTGCGTATCTGTAACCAACACTGAGTACTTGGAGACAGCGGCAGACTGAAGCGACCTCTCTGGCATAGCCTTAGGGCTACTCTTCTGCCATTGCTGAGTGATGCGCTGAAGCTCGCCGTCAGTTGTTAATTCTACTTGATGTACGTTACTCATTGGTTCGCCTCGTTTGTGAGTCTCGCAGGAAAAGCAGTATGTATGCCCATCGTCATACAGTGCGTTAGCGTCTGACGAACCGCACTCGTCGCACGATCCCTTGCTGATTAGTTGCGATTCGGTTTCCATATAGTGTCTCCTCATTAGTAGGACATATGTGGGGTGACAGGGTGTGCCAGTGCTGACTAAGCGAACCGTGTGAAGGTCCGCATAGCCAGCTCATAAGCACTCTCCGCCAGTTGCTGTGTCTTGTACTCACCTAATGAGTAGGGCTTCCGGTCGATCCAAAAGCGTGCTCGCCAGTTGGAGTCTACCAGTTGCCGTACTCGCTCGTCTGTACCTGAAGAGGTAGACCGAGCGGCTAGGTGTTCTACTCTCAGGTTGTCCCATGCTACGTTACCGGAGTCTCCATCCGCGTAGCTGATAGTGGCGTTAGCTGGGTCAATGCCGAGCCGGTGCATGTGGACCAAGCGGCCAGCGATGTAGTTAGTACCTTTGATCTTGACGCGCTTGGCTACCGGCTTGCCCTTGCGGATAGTGCCGCGTGATACGGCCCACGTCAGCGATACACCATCGTAGTCGAACAGTGCGTGCAGGTCTGCCTGACTTGGCAATGGCTCTGCGTGGCTCTGTGCGGCCCGTGGCGACACGTTGTCGTTAATGTACCCTAGTGCACGGCTGACTGCTTGGAACTCCTCCATGCCCCTCCAGCGAAGCCGTGCGGCCTTCTTGTCATTGTACTCACGGAACAGCTTAGCCAACCGAGCAGATGCGAGCATGGTGACGTTATGATCTAGACCAAACTCCTTGTACTCTGGGATATTGTATCTAGCATACTGATCGTGACGCATCCAGCACGATGACTCGCCGCAGTAGTACAGCCCGTCCTCATCCTCAGTGCCATCATACGACTGTAGCCGCTCCTCGTAGTCAGTACCGTTGTGCTCTAGGCGCTGACCCGAACCCTGACAGCCTTGGTCGTTCTCCACCTCAGCAGGTAGCTCTGAACGGTGGGCGCTAAGCCAAGCGATAAGCTCATCCAACTCACTAACGGGTCCGTGACATCCTCCGACTGATAGCACCTTGGCAAAAAAGCGCAGTGAATGTAGCGATGTGCGTGAGTGTGTCTTGAAGTCGCGCTTTAGCTGTGCGGCGTCGTCGTTAGTCGCCTCGGTAGCTTCTGCCCAGTGCTGATATAACTCCATCTACTGTTACTCCTGTATCGAATGACTGACAGAACATAAAGAGATCGTCGAAACCGATCCGTTCCTCTCGGTAATCCATCTCGGCCTGCACTATCTCGGCCGCGTCCATTTCATTGTTACGTTTTGCTGTATAATTGTCCTGCATCATGATCTCTCCACGCACTGCTTCAGTGCCTCAATGGTTTGAATGTCGAGATGCTGTGGCTCTCGGGTTTGGTTCTGAACTTGGACGCAGGACACACAGCAGTTCTTGTATCCTTTCTCACGCAGTAACTTAAGGTCTGCGAGTGCGTCAGCCGCTCGGTAGTAAATTGCCTTTAGCTTATGCTCGCACCATAGGACGTGCACCTCGTTACCGTTCCTCTCGATTCCCTCACTCACCTCTCACCTCCTTGACTGCCTTCCGAATCGCTCGCAACTCTGCAACTCGCTCGCCGAGATCGTCAATCATCCCCTCTAACGTCACCAGAACGGCGGCCGCGACCCAGTCGTTAGAGTCTCCCAGCTTGTTCGCCGCATAACACAGTGAATCAAGTGCCCCGTCTAACTCCATGATATCCTTATTAATAGTCATCTACTATTCCCTCCTCATGCTCAACAAACTCGGTGATCTTATCGACCATCCACCCCATGCCTTTGTACCCTCGTAGTGACACGTCGGACGTGGTGGTGAGAACCTCGCGCCCTTGCAGTCCGTTAATTACGGTGTCACCTGTTAGCTCTAGACCGTAGTCATAGAGGATAACCTCGGGTCGGCCGTCGTCGTCAGTGTCGATAGTGTAGTCCGCGTAAACGTCCATACAATCAATGACGTAGTCTTGTATTAATAGTCTCATCGCATGATACCTCTGCAATCCTCGACACCTTGAGCGTAGGCGATAGCCGCTATCCGCTCGCCTTGAAGCACAGCCGCCCCTGCGTGGTCGCTCCGCTTCAGTGCCTGCTTGTACTGTGACGTCAGCGTGTCGATACGCTCGTGCGCCTTGTCTGACAGTGCTCTGAGTTCATCATTCATAGGTTTAAGTCCTCTTCGTAGAAGTTAGTGATGGTGACGTGCTCGCTGTGGTAGCAGTTGGACCCCATCGCGTTAGCGTAGGCGCGTGCCATCTCGACGCGCGTCCAGTGAATCGTCTGCGTGACGTTGATGACGCATCCCTTGTCATTGTACGTGAACCTATTGTGTGTCGCTGTTATCTTGCTCATGTGCTACCTCCCTATCTATTGGCTCGTCTGTGATGACCATACCAAACCAAACCACTACAGTTATAAGCATAACGGGGATCATTTGATAAGCTCCTCGCCGTACACAGACATAGCGGCCGTGCTCCGGTGGATCACCGCCCGGATGACGCGGTGTGGCATGGCGGGGTCGTTCTCCGCCTGTAGCCGCATAGAGCTAAGTGCATCGTCCAGACACAGGTAGGCGGGACTGCATTCGAGCCACTCGCCATTATCGTCGCTGTAATACTCTACTGTCCATTGGTTCATTTCATTCTCCAGTTTGAAGTTGTAAACGTGCGTATTGGTTGCGGACGATGGCGGGCAGATCCTCGCGCTCGAACTCGTCCAGATCATGCGACACCTCAGCATACGACAGTGCCTCCGCTAAGGTGTACGCGCCTCTGTACATTGTAACGGCCGTAGTGACAGCCGCTAGCATTCTATCGTTCATACATTCTCCGTTGGTTTACCTATACGCCCGTAGGCGTTTCGGCCGGTAACCACCCGGCCTCATCAGTAGGCTACTTGTTGAACTCTTCGGAGATCAGTTGATCCCAGATGTAGTAAGCGAGCGCTGTCATGTAGGTGTCGATGTCAGCATACTCACTCAGGGGACCGGCCATATTCTCGGCTTCGTCCA
>OEFV01000045.1_pt1 | contig 12961 bp, 28 predicted proteins | sample 1498691 | NCBI WGS metagenome assembly OEFV01 (sample SAMEA3275497, study PRJEB22092) | marine metagenome | biome: ENVO:00000447 marine biome; feature: Sheltered location near shore and weather station; material: Particulate matter on a 0.22 Um pore size filter | collected 2014-06-21T08:00:00+00...
ATGCCGTAACCACAAAAAAGGGAGTTACGAGATGGAGGGATAAAGGGGTTACATAGAAAATCTTTATGTGCGGGCGGGGGCAACCTTTAGCCGTGTAATCACCTACACAGATTCAAGCGGGGAGCTAGTTGACTTGACTGGCTACACCGCAGAGCTCCAAGTTAGAGAGACGGTTGACAGCGCAACAGCCATCCTTACTAAGGTGCCAACATTGGGTGGAGCGTTAGGCACAATTAGCTGGACCTTTACCCCCGCAGAAACAGCAACACTTACAGCCTCCAAGTATGTCTATGCACTGGAGCTGACCAAGACCGCAGACTCAACGGTGACCCGCTTGGTTGAGGGAGCCCTTACTGTAAGCCCAGAGGTGGTTAGATAAATGCCAATTTCCATAAGTGACCCAACAGGAACATCAAGCTATTACACACCCGCTGGCGTAAAAGGGGACACTGGTGCCCAGGGGCCAATAGGACCAACAGGACCACAGGGACCAGTAGGCTCTCAGGGCGTGACTGGCGCAACTGGTGGGCTTGGCTCTCAGGGCCCAGCTGGCTCACAGGGAAGCACTGGAGCCACAGGCGCTCAGGGAGGAACTGGCCCAACAGGACCCCAGGGAAACCAGGGAGAGCGTGGACTGACAGGACCCCAGGGACCTCAGGGCTCTCAAGGCGCTCAAGGATTACAGGGTGAAAAGGGTGACACTGGAGACCAGGGCACACAGGGTTCACAGGGCGTTGCAGGAATCCAAGGACCTACTGGCAACACTGGAGCAACAGGACCAGCTGGAGCCACAGGGCTAAATTGGTATGGCAACTGGTCACCTACTCAGGACTATGTAAACAATGATGCTGTTTTCTATAACAACGCCAGCTGGTTTGCCCAAAATGACCCAGCCCCAGGTGACATCCCAAGTGATGCCAGCTCAGTTTGGTTCCCATTAGCCTTGCAGGGTGAGACAGGTGCCCAGGGTGTTCAAGGACCAACAGGACCCCAAGGGCCGCAGGGTGACCAAGGAATCCAAGGAATCCAAGGCATCCAAGGGGACCAGGGCATCCAGGGCATCCAAGGAATCCAGGGTGAAACTGGAGACACTGGAGCCGCTGGAGCAGATGCAACACTGACCCAGACAATCTCTGACAAAAGCGGGTCCTACACTCTAGTGGCTGGTGATGCTTTCAAGCTAATCCGCTCAACAGGCTCAGCCATCACAATCACAGTGCCAGAGGTTTTGGCTACAGGTGACAGGGTAGACTTTATACAGGATGGCGCTGGCCAAATAACTTTCAGTGGCTCTGGCATAACGCTACAGTCAAAAGGCGGGGCACTACTTACCGCTGAACAATACTCAGCGGCTACCATTGTCAAGGTGGCCACTGGACAATACCGCCTAATCGGTGACCTAGGCTAAGGGAGAGAATACATGGCGCAATCAAGTTGGCCGTTTGAAAACATAGACACATCAGAAACACAGTTTTCACAATGGGCTAGAAACATTGGAGAGGGAGTCAAGACTGGCTCTCTAAATGAGCTGGAAGTCTTTGCTGATTCCACAGGCATGCAAGTCAAGGTCAAGTCTGGACAAGCTATGGTCCGTGGTCACTATTACCAGAACACAGCTGAGGTAACCCTTACAGTCACAGCGGCTGACCTAAGCAACCCAAGAATTGACACAGTGCTAATTGAGCTGGACCCATCAGCTAACACCATTGTGCTCAAGGTTGTTGCAGGAACCCCAGGTGCATCACCAACCCCAACAGCTTTGGTGCAAACTGACTCTGGTGTTTACCAGTTCAAGTTGGCTGAGGTCCTAGTTGCGACAGGTGCAATCACAATCATTGCTGGTGCCGTTACAGATGGCAGAACTTACTTGGGAGCGTTTACTGGCACAGTGCCAGGCTCAGCAATCACAGGTGAGATTACCGTGGCAACCATGGATGGTGACCGCCTACTCAATAACATTGACACGGCAACCATCTCATCAGCTAATGTGACCAGCCTGAATGTGGCGGCTATCTCAGACCTCACCGCATCAGCGGCTGAGCTAAATGTTTTAGATGGAATCACAGCAACCACGGCTGAGCTGAACTACACAGCTGGCGTAACCTCTGCCATCCAGACTCAGCTAGATGCTAAGGCCCCACTAACTCCAGCTGTAAACGCCAAGACATCAAGCTACACCTTGGTGGCTGGTGACAATGGTGAGTTCATCACTTGCTCTGGCACATTCAACATCACAATCCCTAGCGCTACATTTGCCGCTGGTGACCGTGTTGACTTTGTGAACATTGGCACAGGCGTGATTACATTTGCAGGTAGCGGCGTGACGGTCAACTCTGTTGATGCGGCTGTTACCATAGACACACAATGGGCTGGAGCTACATTCTTTTTCACCAGCTCAACCGCAGGTGTCTTGATTGGTAGGTTGGCATGACCCCATTACCTTTAGGAATACTAGCGCTGGCTGGGGTTACTGGCGGTGCGCCTGCTTATGAGCTTATCCAGACCGTAAACGGAACTGGGTCAAGCGGTGTTATTGACATCACAAGTATTCCAGCAGATTACCAACACATTCAAATTCGTTACCTAGCCAGAAGCACTAGGACTTTTGGTTCTGACAACATAAACATTCAGTTGAATAATGACACTGGAAACAATTACGCCATGCAAGCTTTATTGGGAACTGGGTCTAATCCTGCTGTCTCAAGAGCATTGACAACAAGAAGTAACTGGACAGATTATGGAAGCCCAGATAATTCAAACACGACAGGTTCTTTTATGACTGGCGTTTTGGACATTCTTGACTATGAGAACAACAGTAAATACAAAACTGGAAGATTGCTTTATGGTGCTACGACAGGCGATGACAAGGTTATGCTTTTGAGCGGGCTTTGGCAATCAACTTCGCCTGTAACCTCGGTTAAGTTTAGCCTTGATGTTGGAAACTTTGTCTCAGCCAGTCGCTTCAGTATTTATGGAACCAAGGGAGCATAATGCCTACACCTACATACACACTTATAGATTCAAGGACACTAACCTCAAGCACCTCAAGCGTGACATTCAACTCATTGCCGCAGACCTATGGGGACTTGATAATCATCTATTCTGGCAAAACAACTGGTTCAACTGGACAGCTTAAGTGGTCTTACAACAATTCCACAGTAGGTTATGAGATGATTAACATGGAAGGTTCTGGCGGCAACACTAGGTCAGCCTTAGCAACCCAAGACCATATATATGTTTCTTACGATTATTCTGAATTAAGCGATTACGGGGAGATGGCTCAAATACAAGTGATGGATTATACGGCAACAGATAAGAAGTCTCCCACGCTTATACGAGGCGGCAGACCGACCGCTGGAGTAAGTGCTTCAGTTGCACTTCAAAACGGCACATCCGCAATCAGCTCTATTGAATTTGAATCTTCAACTCCGCTGGCAATCGGCAGTGCTTTCCACATCTACGGAATTGAGAAATAATGGGCATGGAACTAATAGAAACAGTAACAGTAAGCTCAGGCGGTCAGGCTTCAATTACATTCAGTCCGATTGCGGCTAACTGGACTGACCTTTACATTGTAGTCAGCGGTAAAAGCACTTACACAAGTTCTCCGAGAGATGCAATCAAATTACAATTCAATGGAGTTACCTCTGGCTATTCTTACAAGTTCCTAGAGGGCACAGGCTCGGCAACAAACTCATTAGGAGCTTCAAGCCAAGCACAAATTCTCATAACTCACGCCTTGTCTACTAACTTTAGTGGGCTAGGTAACCTTTTTGGAAGTGCAAGCATTTACATTTCCAATTATTTAAGTTCCAACAGCAAGTCGGTTTCCTCAGACCAAACCGCTCTTAGAAATAGCACCGACGCACACTCGGCAATTCAAGCATCACTTTCAACAGTTACAAGTCCAATAACTAGCATTTATCTATCGCCTGAGAATGGCAGTTTTACGGAACACAGCACAGTCTCGCTCTACGGCGTAATTTAACAAACCCCTCTTAGAACAGGATAGGAACATGACAGAAATACTAACCAAGCTAGTGGTAGACCTAAGCAAGCCAAAGGGCGAGCGTGAGTCAATCATTCCGCTAACCGATGATGAAATTGCAGAGCGTGATGCTCAGGCAGTTATCGCAGAGGCAGAGCGTGTTGAGCAGGAAGCCCTAGAGGCAGACAAAGCCGCCGCAAAACAGTCAGCTAATGACAAGCTTGCGGCCCTAGGACTTTCCCCTGAGGAAATCGCCGCCATCACTGGCGCATAATGTCTGAGCCAGTAACCCAAAAGAGCACACAATCACAGTTGCTCTGGGCCCTGGTTCAGGACATGGCAGAGGTCAAGGCCACCATCAAAGTGGTGCATGACCATGAGGACCGTATCCGTGAACTGGAAAAGGCCCGCTGGCAAACAGCGTGGATTACAGCTTTAGCATCAGCCGCCGCAACTGGCGCTGTTGTTGCGTTTGTTACCATGACTATTGGAGGATAGATGAAGCACCCACTAAAAGGCACACACAAAATCACCTCACCATTTGGGCCACGGGTTCACCCCATCAGCGGGAAGCACTCAAACCACAATGGCGTTGACCTAATTAGCCTGGGTGACCAAACCATCTATGCCCCTGAGGGTGGCCGCATCACAGCCGCCCGCAAATCAACAGCACCTGGTGGTGGCTATGGCTACTACATAAAGATGATTGGTGACAGTGACGGTGAGCACATTCTGGCGCACATGAAGTCAAAGAGTTTTAAGGTAAAAGAGGGTGACCTAGTTGACCAAGGTGATGCACTAGGCAGAATCGGTGCAACTGGTAATGTAACAGGCCCTCATTTGCACTGGGAGGTCCGTGTCAAGGGTAAGTTTACAGACCCGCTAGACCACCTGACCACAGATGCCCCTGAGAAGCCCTCAGTTGCCCCTGTAACGGCACCAAAGCCGCCAGAGGTAAAAACATACAAGGTCAAGCGTGGAGACACTGTGTGGGCAATCTCTCGCAAATACGGTGTGACGGTCAAAGAGATAGCTGACTGGAGTGGGCTCCAAAACGCCAACATTATCCGTGTTGGTCAAAAGCTCACCATCAAGAAATGAACCTCAAGGACTTAGGCAAGAGCATCATTGACGGTGCTTTCTTTCTAGGCGGCGAATCCAAAACCCGCTCAGATAACTGGAAGTTTAGACGGCGGCTTATTTATGGGGCTTACCGCTTAGCCGTGACCATGATTATCTTTGGAGCCCTGACCTTTTTCTGGGATACTGGAGTGAGCAACAACCTAGTGACTGGTGGCATAGCGCTACTGACCATCATTGTGACGGCTTACACGGCCACCGCAACCTATGAAGATGTAAAACGAAACCGACAGGAATGACATGACAATTTTCACTAAAGAGTTCTGGCTTGATACCGCTGGAGAGCGAGCAATCAAGACCGTTGCACAGACCGCCATTGCAACACTAGGTGGTGGGTCCATTGGGCTATTCGCTATTGACTGGGCATCCCTGGCAAGCATTTCGCTTGGTGCTGGGTTGCTCTCAGTGCTGACATCCATTGTGACCAAATCTAAGTAACACAGACAAAAAGAATCCCCCTGGCTAACGCTGGGGGGCCTTTTTTTTATGCCTGGATTTTAGGTGTGCCTAAGCATTGAACCCCTTGGCCCGCCGCATTTTTTTATTTAGGTTGAAACGCTCCTTAGCGGTTAGACCTCCCCAGAGCCCATGGGGCTCTCTGTTGGTCATTGCGTATTCCAAACACAAGGCCTGGACTGGGCATGCCGCACACAGCTTTTTGGTATGTGTGTAATCTGCCGCCCTTGTGTTTTCCTCATCAGCAAAAAAGGCATCAGGGTCTGAGTCCCTACATGAGATAGTTTCAGGGAGCTCATCAATGATGTCATTTAGTTTGTTCCAAAGCTGTCTAGCCTCAGTGCTAATAAACATTGACACACCCCGCACACAGGTTGGCATCCTCAAGGATTTCCCAGCCCGCATTGAAAGCCTTATTTTTTGCGGCGGGTCCGTTGACTGGTAACGGCCCAGTGACAACCTCTGTCAATCTCATCTGGCAGTGTGAGCACTCAATCTCCCAGACCCCATCATGTCTCAAATACATCATTTGTAAAATGTCCTTTCATTGCTGTAGGGTCAGATTATGACACAATTCAACGCACTAGAGCAAATTGAAGATGCAATCCACCTGGGAACTTTTGAGAGTGGTTCACCAAAATGGCATGCCCTACGCAACCAAGGCATTGGTGGTTCCTTAGTCGGGACAGTCGCTGGCTTGAATAAATGGGAGTCATGCTATACCGCCTGGGCAAAACACACAGGCAAAATTGACAGCGAGATTCCTGACTCACCAGCAATGGAGTGGGGCCGCCGTTTAGAGTCAGTGGTCCTAGACAAGTTCAAAGACAGCCACCCCGAGCTGGAGGTCCTAGATGAAGTTGGCACCTGGCAAAACTCAGAGCGGCCTTATCAGATAGCTAACCCTGACGGGATTGGCATGGATGAACATGGCAACCTGGTTGTTATTGAAATCAAGACAGCCCGCTTTCCAGATGACTGGGAAAAGGGTGTGCCGCTGTATTACCTCACACAGGTCCAGTGGTATCTGTCTTGTCTAGGTATTCAGCAAGCCTATGTTGCAGTGCTGATTGGTGGCTCTGACTACCGTGAGTTTTATGTGGAGGCTGACTACTTTCAGCAACAGGCAGACATCCACCTGGTGGAGAAATTCCTGATGGCAGTAAAGTTTGACCAGGCACCAGACTGGGATGGTTCCACCAGCACCTATGAAACGGTGAGGCGAATCAACCCAAACATCCAAGACAAAGACTCAGACCTGGGTGACCTAGGTGCTCAATGCCTAGCCGCCATGGAAAAAGAAAACGCCGCAAAAACTGAGGCGCTTGCACTAAAGAGTCAAGTGCTTGATAAGATGGGAACAGCTAAGCGTGGGTTGGTAAATAACCAGCATGTGTTTAGTAGGCAATCCAGAGGGACTGGAGCGCCTTTTCTAGTAGTAAAGAAAGGACAATGATGAACGCCGCAGACCTAAAGATTGGTGACCTGGTGGACCTTACAGTTAAGAGGGACCCAGAGAACACCTACATTGTTGGAGAGGTTCAGGGTATTCGCCAGGACTACTTCAAGCCAGACCAGATGGCCATCCTAGTTGGAGGCATTGACATTTGGATAAGCCTGACTGATGACATTGAAGTGAGGTTGGCAGATGTCTAAAGAGTTCAAAGGACCGCTGGACTACATTGATGTGGCTTCCAGGATTGTTGAATTTCGCAAAACTTGGCCCCAGGGGTCACTCACTCAGGTGAGCCTAGAGTTCCTAAAGGACTTTGGTGGTAAGGACTGGGTTGTATACACAGCCGCCGCCTACCGCTCACCAGAGGATGAGAACCCTGGTATTGGGACAGCATGGGAACCCGTGCCAGGACCAACCAGGTTCACTAAGGACTCAGAGGTGCAGAACGCAGAGACCGCCGCTTGGGGTAGGGCCATGATGGCCAGCCTTGCTGTAGATGCCCGTAAAGGCATAGCCAGTTCTGAGGAAGTTAGAAACCGCACTGTGGAAATGAGAGACTTTGTGAGCGAGGCCGCCAAGGCTAAGAATGTAGAGGACCTCAGAAACATCTACAATGAAGCCCGCCAGAGTAATGCACCTAAAGATTCACTGGCATCTATAACAGCACTGGCTGATGGATTCACAGAGTAGATTTATCCTCACAGCCGCAATAGTGGAAAAGAGGGAGCTTGTCCAAATGCTTTATGACATGGGCCGTTTTGATGACGGCTTGGCAGAATACATGGAACTAAGGCGTTTGGGCGGCTTGCTCAGAAAGGCAATAAATGGAGACCCCAGGGCAGGTTATCAGGGAACTGGAGATGATACGCCAACAGAGTGAAAAGGGCATTGAGCTACTTGCACAGGCTGAGCGAAAGTATTTAGAGCTGGCATCAGAGGCAGACAAACTTGAAGCCACTGAATTGCTCAAGGCTCAGGGCACCGTGGTGGACCGCCAGGCAGTAGCTAAGCTCAAGAGTTTAGATGCAAGGTTTGAAGCTGACCTGGCCAAGGTGGAGCTCAACAGAATAAAGTCAAAAATCAAACACCTCAGTGAGTCAATGATGGCCGTGATGGCCGCTGGCAAACTGATACAAATTGAATGGGGCACTACAAGATGAGTCGGTGGAAAGATTGGAAACAGGCCCGCTATGAAAGAAAAATCTATGAGGCGCTAGTGGTCCTGAGCATGATGGACATGCAAGAAAATGCCGCTTGCATTGTCTGTGATGGCAACTGTGAGCTTTGCATTTGTGATGAGGAATCTGACTGTGACTAAGAAACAGTTTGACAAGTTCCTAGCCAGGGACAAACATTGCTTTCACTGTGGCCTGGATGATGACACCCTGGTGCCACAGCACCGCCGTAACCGTGGCATGGGAGGTTCTAAACGCCTCTCTAACGCCTCTAACATTGTGGTGGTGTGTAGTCAGGCCAACGGGATGTTTGAAAGCTCTGAGGCGGCTTCAAAGGCCGCTCAAAAGTATGGCTGGAAACTTAGAGCTGGACAGGATGCATTGACCACCCCTGTGTTTGACACTTTTGATGGTGTCTGGTATTACTTAGATGACCAGTTCGGGAAAAGAGAAATCCCCCCAGCCGAAAGACCAGGGGGACTCTGATGAACCGAAAGGACATAAGGTTCAAGGGAGCAAAAGCTCTACCGATAGACTAGCACATGAAACAAAGGACAAAGGACAAAAATGCCGCTAATTAGAGGGGCCCATTCTTTTGATGGGCAGTTCACGCAAATACCAAATGACTGGCTAAGAGATGGCCGCCTGAGCTTGAAAGCCAGGGGACTTTTAGCCCTACTTATGAGCCACACGCCAGGTTGGTCTGTGAGCATCAAGTCACTCATTGCTCAGAACATGGAGGGCCGTGATTCGCTCAAGGCCGCTGTGGGTGAGCTGGAGTCTTTTGGCTACCTGGAACGGGGCCAGAACAGGACTGAGGGCAAGTTCTCTGAGTCAACCTGGACCACCAAATCACCGCAGACGGGTTTTCCGCAGACGGATAAACCGCAGACGGATAATCCGCACCCTAAGAATACTAAAGTTAAGAATACTAAAAAGATAGAAAGCCCCGCTGGGGCAACCCGCCTTTCAAAGGACTGGAAACCATCTGAGGAATCACTGGCCAAAATGGTTGAGCATTTCCCCTGGGTAGATGTAAAGTTGCAAACGCATAAGTTTGTGGACTACTGGCAAGCCGCCACAAAAAACGCAATGAAAAGGGATTGGGATGCGGCCTATAGGAACTGGATAAGGCAAGCCGCAGAGTGGCAAAAACCAGAACCATCAAAAGCAAGAAACAAAATAAGGGCAGAGGACTAAAGGACATGAACCCAGAAAAAGCAATCCTAGGGAGCATTTTGCTCTCTCAGGGAAACGCACTAGATGAACTAACTATCACCGCTGATGACTTCAATGACCTAAAGCTAGGCAGGGCCTACCAGACCCTCAGGGACATGAAGCAAAAGGATGAGCCAATTGACCCCATCACCGTAGCGGCAAAGCTACCTGGGCATGCTATGGATGTTTGGAGCTGGCAGAGTGAAACCCCAACCCCTGAGAATGTTGGCTATTACGCTGAGATGGTCAGAGACAGGTCTATCAGGCGCACACTGAACCACACCGCTCAGAGGCTGGTAGGTCAGTCTGAGTTAGATGACCTGGACATTTTGATTGACACAGCCAGGTCAGAGCTGGGAGCTCTAGCAGAAAGGCGCTCAGAGGGCTCAATTGAATACATCAGCCACCTGGCACTGAATCACCTGGAAAGCATCAGCCAACCCAAGCACTATCTCCCCAGCCCGTGGAAAGACCTAAACCAGGCCATCAACGGATTTCGCCCTGGGGCCATGTATGTGATTGGAGCCAGGCCAGGTGTTGGTAAGACAGTGGTTGGGCTCCAGACGGCCTACCACCTAAGCAACCAGGGCCCAGTTTCATTCCACAGCCTGGAGATGAGCAAGGCTGAGCTACTGAACCGCCTTTATTCGCTGACCTCCAGTGTCTACCTGGGCAACATTGAAAAAGGCAAGCTGAGTGACTATGACTGGAAAGCGTTGGCCAAGGCAAAGGATGAGCTGTCACAGTCCAACCTGGCCATCATTGACAAAGGCGGCCAGACCATCAATGACATCAGAGCTCACGCCAGGACCTTGCAACAGAACGGTGGACTAAAGGCCATAGTGGTTGACTACATTGGGCTAATCCGTGACACCATCCCTGGCCGCAAAAGGTATGAGTCAATCAGTGACTTTTCTGTGGCGCTCAAGACCATGGCCAAGGACTTTGAGGTTCCTGTGATTGCGCTTGCTCAGCTCAATAGACAGAGCGAACAACGCACAGACAAGATGCCTCAGCTAAGTGACCTGAGGGACTCTGGAGCGATTGAGCAGGATGCTGATGTGGTCATGTTGCTGTCTAGGCATAAGCGCCAGAATGACAGGGACTTTGAGATGACAGGATTCACCATTGATGTGGCAAAGAACCGCCATGGCATCACTGGTGAGATAGACCTAGTGTTCAACGGTGGTTGTGCTAGGGTGGAACAGTCAGCCGCAACGGCTGGCGTGTAAGCAAAAGACAGAAAAGAGGCCGCAATGGCAAAGATACAAATTGGCAACGCAACAGTTGACCGCCTAATCTCAGACAAAGGACTGGCAGTGTCAACAACATTCACACGCAAAGATGGCGAACCAGGCAAGGAAAAATTTACAGTGTGGACTGACCCATCTGGTTATCAGGTAGGTGACACCGTAAATGTCACAGGAAATCTGTCCGTAAGGGTTGATGAATTTGAGGGTGACAATGGCTTGGTCCGTTATGCCCAGATAAATGTCAACCAGCCGCAGGTTGAAAAGATACAAGAGGACATGCCTTTCTGATGAAAGCCGTAATCTACGCATTAGTGTTTGGAGTTTTTCTTGGTTTGCTCAGCGCTGATGCTACTAACCCCTGGCTACAAATCCCTGGCTACATCCTGGCTTCATGGATGTTCCTAGCGGCGATAGTTCAGGCAGTGAGAATCACCAGAGACGGTGAATAAATCACCAGTTGAGCTGAGGGTGGTTGGCATTGAGCCAGCCCCCCAAGGCTCAAAGCGTTATGTAGGCGGCAACCGTGCCAGTGGTGGCAGGTTCATTGAGGCCAGCAAAAAGCTGGAGCCATTTCGCCAAGCAATAGGGCAAGCCGTAATTGCCCACATGGAAAAAACGGGTGACACCACCCCATTCACAAACCCAGTTGAGGTTGAAGCCACATTTGTCATGCCAAGGCCAAAGACGGTCAAGAGAGCCTGGCCATCAGTAGCACCTGACACGGACAAGCTCCAGAGGGCCCTGGGGGATTCCATCAGCCTGGCCCGCTATTGCAATGACCAGCCACTCATTCAGGATGATGCCCTGATAGTCACCTGGCATGCACAAAAGGTTTATGGAACCTTAGAGGAAATGGGTGTCTATTTCACGGTCAGAGAGATTGAGATTCCCTGGCACCTGGGCTAGTCCCCCAAAGATGCGACACGCCGAACAAAAATAAAACTTGCATAATCTTGCACACTTCATGGTAGGCTCATTACATGAGGTCAAACGGGCCTCGCTGAAAGGACACCCAATGAACAGCAAAGTAAACGCCACAGAGTTAGAAGTCATCCGCACATTTGAGGGCTACACCTTAGCCCGCCACAACGGCAACCTAGGCATCTGGAGCATCCACCAGGCTGTTGACTGGGAGGCAAGCTACAAGCTTCCAGCCGCCGCACCACTGGTCTACTTTGACCACATGGAGGCTTACCTGGTTGATGATGACTGTAACCACTTGCTAGAGCCTGAGTTTGAGGGCGTGTTTGAGTGCCGTGTTTTGGACCTAAAGGCTGAGGGTTTCTACCTAGCAAGCTTGGAGGCGTAAAAATGACCACCACAGCTAACGCAAACTTCAAGGTAGTAACTATTGACTCAGATGGAGAACAATGGCCAGTTGGATTTGGAGAGGAAACGCTTGATGAGGCAAGGCAGATGGCTGAGCTTCAAGCTCACGCTCTCCGTAATTTTCCAAATGACTATGTTCAGATTTGGGATTGCACCAGCAACCCTATAGCTCTGATTTGGTCAAGCAAGGCAAGCGCATGAGCTACACAATCCGCAGAATCCTAGGGCTGGCTGTCATAGCCACCCTAGGTGCACTAATCGCCATCTACGAACCACACCGTGTAATCTTGGCCGCAATTTGGCCAGCCGTTACAGGGTTCTGGTTCACCTACATTGCATTTTAGAAAGGACAAGAAATGTTTAGAGAGCTGAAATACAAGATTGCAGACCGCCTGTTTGAGCGTGAACTGGATGAGGCGTTTTTCCTTGGCATCAAAGAGGGCAAAAGCCGCCAGGCAAGCAGGTTGAGAGTTTTAATGGAGTATAAGAAAACCAGGTCCAGAGAGCTTGGAATGACCAAGACCCAAGCAATTGGGTATGACAGATGTGTGGAGGTAGTAACAGATGCAATCAAATAACCAGGTATCAATGGATTTGGCCGCAGAGCACTACATTGATGGATGCCGCAGAGGCAAAGAGGCAGAGCGTGAAAGAGCCCTCAGGATAATCCGCAATGAGATTGAGACCACCAGCAACATAGCCAACAAAAACGGCTCAGAGGGCACCAGGGAACACGCCGCAGTCATGGTCAAGCTAGGGCTGTTGTATGAGATGGTCAAGCACTGATGGACCTAGTGAACCACCCGCCGCACTACACATCACACCCCAGCGGCATTGAGGCCATTGAGGTGACCAGACACATGAATTTCAACCTGGGCAATGCCACCAAATACATCTGGCGGGCAGGGCTCAAGGCAGACCGGGTTGAGGACCTAAAAAAAGCCAG
>OEFV01000046.1_pt1 | contig 12944 bp, 11 predicted proteins | sample 1498691 | NCBI WGS metagenome assembly OEFV01 (sample SAMEA3275497, study PRJEB22092) | marine metagenome | biome: ENVO:00000447 marine biome; feature: Sheltered location near shore and weather station; material: Particulate matter on a 0.22 Um pore size filter | collected 2014-06-21T08:00:00+00...
TGAACTGTCCCCAAATCTTGTCAGAAGATAGTTCAGCTTCGTACTTCATATCAATTGCGCGAACGTCATTGTACTCGTCAGTCAACATTACGATGTTCTGAGCAGCAGCAATCATAAATTCGTTAGCAGGCATTGATGGGAAGTGAATAACTTCCATACCGTAGTAGTTTGGTACACCACCTTCTACAACACCTTGTGGAGTAGTAGTGTAAAGACCAGCGATAGCAATTTGGTAGTGTTGCATAGCAGCAGTTCCCAAGAAGATAGCAGGTTTGAAATCACGGTCAGCATCTCCGTAAACAGCAGCCAACATAACGTCAGACATTGTTTCGTAAGCACCTTCCAATTTGTCAAGGATGTTAGCAGAAGTTAAAGCACCGTTAGTGTCGTAGTCTAACACAGCAGCATCAGCAGCCATTTCAGTAGTCAACGCAGTACCTGCAACAGTCAAAGCTTTCTCAGCAGACAATTTAGCGAAGTAGTCAAATACCCAATCCTTGAACTCAGCGTCCATAGTTTCTGGGTTGTTCTGACCTTTCTTCAAAAGAAGACCACGGTAAGAAGTCTCAAGAGCGTTCTTACAGTTTAGGAAAGACCACTTGTAAGTGGTTACGGTCATTTCTTTTTCTCCGATTGTAGCAGCAGATGCTCCATCAAATACACAAAGGTCTGAACCGAAAGATAATGTAGCGTCAAAGATAGGTACATTTACTTTAGCTTTAACACCATCAACAAGGCGAAAACGGTTTAATACCGCTGCGCTTTTTACCATAGTATCAATGAAGAGGTCTGGACGTCTGTCACCGTATGGCAAGTTTGAGATTACTATACTCATTTTATTTTAGTTTAAAAGGATTCGTTTAATTAATTTACAATAATTACTTGCGGTTAAAGAAGTTATTAATCATATTCACTTTTTCGGGTGTGATACCATTAAAAACTACTGTCTTGTCTTCTACTGTTTCAGCAACTTCTTCAGCATTTTGTTCAGCAGCAAATTGCTCCTCAACTTCAGCTTCTGTAGCTTCCTCTTCAGCAGATAGTTCTGTCTGTACTTCTTGAGATGCAGGCTCTTCAGCACCTTCGTACTGGTCTTCCTTCATTTCTTCTTCCTCTTTCTCTTCGTCAGAGTGTCCAGCCATTTGTTCTTTCTCTTCATCTTCAGCATGCTCATCCATCTCTTTTTCTTCAGATGTTCCCATACTTTCAATGTGCTGTTGAATCATCTCAATAGCAGACTTTAAGCTGTCTACGCTTGCAAACTTTTCTTCAACAGATGTCACGGCTTCAAGGAGTACGTTATTCTCGTTCTCCAAAGCTTCAATTCTTGCCTCGTACTTGTTAGCCATAGCCTCAAATTGAGCCTCTAACTTACCAAGTTCTTTGGCGAAAGCAAATTCATTCATTTGTTCTTCGTTATTAATTGTTGGTTTAATATCCGCTTTAATCTCAATAGAGAAACCATTTATCTCTCCATTCTCAATTGCAGTAAATAATTCGTCAGACTCAATCTTTGCCTTTACGAATACGGTTCCGTTTGGTAGTTTATAACCATAGTCCACAGACTTATCGTTATCACTCTCCTTGGTCCAAACTTCAAGCATAACAACCTCATCAGTATCGTAGGAGTGGTTAATGCCAAATGCGTTAAATAGTCCCTCTTTAGAATACTTGTACATAATCTGCTGAATAGTCTCTTCAGTGAATCGTACATAGTAGTATCCCATATCGGGTGAGAATCGTAGGATTTCCTTGTTAGGAATCATAATAGGTCCTACAACCTCTTTCTTCTTTTCATCAGCAAACATCTGTACCTTCTCAACTTCGTTGAAGTGGATGAAGTCTTCCTCAATAGCGGGCTTATCTACAAGAGAAATCTTGTACATCCCTTGAGCGATGTCTTCTAATGATATATCAAATAATGGTAATTTATCCATTCTTTAGTTTTTTAGGGAAGGATTTAATCCAATTAATCCTTTTTCTTATTAGTGGGAACATCCTTGACTTTACGGTCACCCCACGGGAGGTCAGCCACATCTGCACTTGCCTTAACTGTTCCTTTTCGTATAGACTCAGCTTTTCTAATCGCCCAATTAACGCCTGAAGTTCCTCCCCACCCAAGCCAAGCAACATAGCCTCTATCTTTCCAAGGCGTGTTCTTATACTTAGGGTCAATCGCAGCATTCTTTCTATGGCGATTAAACGCAGCCATTCTTGCAATAGTCTCATACGATAGTTTTCTTCTTGATGCTAATTGGTTTGCACGAGTCCATCCCACCGAAGTCATTCCCTTAACTTCTTTTCCATACTTCTTCTTCCACTCAAGAACTTTCTTGGCGTTGTTAGTAGCTGATTGTGGGTAGTCGTTGTATGTAGCCATCTTAATAATTTACAATTATTGTAATATGCCTTCTATAGTAATGTAAGCAAAATCATCGTATACTTCACCGCTTGCGCTCTTGACGAGGATTCCCCCCGCAGTTATTCTTGTGCAGGTAAGTGTCTGTAAGAAGAAGTCTAATGAAGCAAGGTTAGAAGTAGGAACAACCATATCAAACTCTATACGAGGATTCTCACTTTGTAGTATCTTTTCAGAGGTAGCAAAGATATTATCATAGGTATCCGTTGTGTTGCTATCTTCATCTTCAAACATAAGGCTCCACCCTGCTGTATTGTAAGAGAACAATCTACCGTTAAATATGTGTTGGCCCCCTATGTTAGTACTTAAAGGAGATAAGTCTACATTAGAAAATATTATCTGACTCTCTGTTCTCATTTTATTATTTTGATAAAAACCTTTTAATGTAGAGTATGGAACCATCATATTAGTCCTATACAAAGGTTTATCTAAATACGCAAACCTTAATCCAACATCTTTATTTTGGGTAAATATATTCTCAGTAAACCCTAACTCTTTCTGACTAAAAGCATCATAGTTAGTTATGTCATCATAGTTTGGAGACTCTTCTCCGCATACCGATTTATAATATATAGATGATTTTAAATCTATTTTCAACTCAACTATACCTTCAGAATTAAGTTCCTGAGTTGTGGAACCGATGGTTATTTCATCATTATCTAAATCATCAAAGTAAAGATTATAGTCTTTATTATTTATTGTGAATGTCTTAACCTTATCTCCTCCATTGCTTATTTTTACCGATTTTAAATCATCAACAAGGGGATTAATATCTTCACCACCACTTCTAACTATAGACAGTGGGTCTATTCGTAAAACGTGCTTTTGAGCGGAATCATCAAACTCATAAAATAAACCACAATCAAATCTTTTAAGAACAGCGGGAAGTATTTCTGATACCTTTAATGGAGATGTTTGATTAACTGAATCCTCAATGGAAAATTCATCGTCAGTCTTATATATAAATGTGTCGGCATTAGACCTAAACCTAATATTTAATAAAGCATAATCACCTGTTCCGTCTGGATTACCAATTCTTGTAATAGCCTTCTTTATATCGTAAAATTCAAATGTCCCTTGAGCCGTAGTTGCTTGATACCAATATGGAGGTATAGGTGCATTTGGTGGCTGATAAAAATAATCGTCTATGTACTCAACAACCAATGTTCCATCTAATGGCTCTAAGAAATAGTTTATACTGTACTCACTACCACCATCAATAAACATCTCCTCATCTTGAGGGAAATAAACTGTTACAGGTTCAAACTCAAGTGTATCAACCCAATTTGAAAACGGACCAACTATTGCTCCAGCATTGTTTAATATACCCGCGCCAGTGCGACAAGATTTATAGTCAAAGTCAACTGAGTAATCATTCTTATTTGAGTACCCTTGAATCGCAGATGCTGTTGAAGTATCTAAAATTAGTTCATTACCTTGGGAGTCTTGAAAAGGTACTTGCTTCTTAATTGTCCCGTCAGCATATACTCCTATGTTCAGTCTAAATCTAATTGTTGAATTAGGGTCAGATGGAAATATATTTACTACCATCTTATCTTCTTGTATGATTGGAATCTCATACTTTAAATCCGATATTGTAGTAGATGTTTGTCCAGATGATAAACCTAACAAAGCATTAAAAGAAACCTTTGGGCAGAAGAATCCTCTTATGCCATCTTCGTCAAGACCATTTGTAAAGTCATAAGGATAAAATCCCATACGTTTATCAGCACCCCATTCCTGCAAAGCGTATAATGGATTTCCCTCTCCATCTGTGCCATAATTACCAGCAGTTTCCATACTACCCCACCAATTGGTATGTATTAGTTTTGTAGTATTGTCTAAATTTGTGCAGGACTCAAGGCTTGAGTTAGTTCCTGACCAAGCTGGAGATTGTCTAATCGTAAATGCTCTTGTGTTTACATCTTGCTTTGCGAGTAATTGACAAGGTACTAACATATGTAGCTTCTCTGCTTGAAAATTTGCAAACGCAGGATTACTTGCGTACTGACCTAAAGCAAATAACTTTGAGTCAACCCTAACTGGAAATGCCGTGGTATCTAAGTATAGACCTATGTATTCAAGAAATCTTGGCACAGAGAACACAGGCATAATACCTGTTCTGTTTAATCCTGGGCCGTACTCTAAGAACTGACGAGCAGCGTAACCAAACTTTCCGTCTACATCGTTGCAAAAATCAATGTAAGGAAAAGATATTGGTCTTGTGTAATCTGGATTTTGTCCTATGGTTCCAGCCTCACCACTGTTTGCTGTAGTATTTAAAAAGTCTGAAAATGTGTGTCGGTTTCTGTAATAAGGCGTAGTCTCTCCATATAAAGTTCCTAACTCAAGGCCACTCATTCCTGCTATATACTTTGATATAAAATCTTTTAACTCTACCTCAATATAAGATTGAGATGAGTTATATTCAAAAGAAACAACATTGAGTATACCTGATATTTCTGTTGAGCTGCTTCCGTATACTGTAACCTTAAAGTAGAAGTCATCCTTTGGGAAATCTCCTGCGGGAGATGTTATAGGCTCAAAGTCAAACCTATTGGATGCCTTGTTGTTAGTTGTTAGTGGTATACGAAGTTTAGTGTAGAAAGGTAGCTTTACCTTATCAATCTCTACGCTGTCGTAGAAATCTAAATCATATTCCAATTGCTGTTCTGGAAACAGGTCAACTTCATAATAGCTGTTAGCTAAGTTGGTCCTGCTAATCTCTAACTTAAACTCCATACTAACGAGTTGCGATATTAAATTCTAAAGAAGACTTAAACTTATTGTTTAGCGTGTCCAATGATATATCTGATAGACCTACACCATATGCCTTATTATCACACAAATCGGCAAAAGCCACATTGGAGGGTGTTATTATAGATGATGCTACACCAAAGTATTCGTTTTTTTTAGTGGGTATAATCAGAGAGTAGGATGTGTTTGAAGCATATTGACTGTAAGCCTTTGAGTACAATCCATTCTCTACGTCTATACCTATTCTGTACAGATTTACCTCATCAATATCGGTATCATTGTAAAGAAATACAGTAGCTGTAAAACTTGAAGGATTTACAGAGTATATATTCTCATCAAAGGTAATCTCACCCGTGGATTGATTTGTACATACGCCATACACAGCTTTCTCGTAAACATCTGTGTATACGACCTTTACTACATCTCTGTTCTGCACTGCTCCAATAGCACCCGCAGTAGCACGGATAATATTGTCAGCAGATTTAATAAACGCTATTCCGTTGTACTGAGGGTCAATTCCTTGTGTGAATTTTCTAAATACTAAATCAGCCATTATATTCTGTCGTTTCTATCTCTAATTCTACGTTCTGTAGCGTTACCACGCAAGTCTTTGTCCGTAACATAAGCTCTTACAGGCTTGCTTACACCTATAGCTGTTGAGGTTGTAGCCTCTGCGATAGCCTTTAGGTAATCTACACTTTCATTCAATGGAGAAGATACTAAACCTCCTTCTGCAAATTTCATACTACCGACAGTAGGGTTTAATTTACCTGATTTATTTATTCGCTCAAGTAAGTCTCTGTGCATAGATGTGGCTCTTTTGTTAACTATATACTCTCCACCTTCCATCTCATATCCTCCTCTTCCTTGAACAGTGAAAGGCACACCGCCTTGGTCGTGTGAAGGGCCGTTTACAATACCCCCGTCAGCGAACTTTTTGTCGTAGTACTTTCTTTGATTGATAGCAGATATCTGAGCTGTTGTTTGTGCAGCAGCAATACCAGCACCTATAGAGCCAACTATTATCGCTGTAGCAGGTTCGTAGTTTTTAAATGCTTCTATGTACGCTTGCGCGGCGGCCTCTATACCCTCTAATCCTGCATCGTTTCTATCTTGTGTTTTTTTAGCGTTAAAGATATTTCTTTCTATAGCATTCTCTTCCGCTATTTGAGATTTTCTTAACTCATTTTGTTTTGACCTAAATTGAGATTCTGTTATTAGCTGATTATCTAATTGAGATTTTAATATGTCATCTTCTATCTCGTATCGGCTTTTAATAACATCAAGTTGAGCCTCTGACGAAGCCTTAACATTTTCAAGAGCTGTGTCATTGAAGGCACCTAAAGAGTCACCTAATGCGTTAACAGCTTGCATAGCTAAGTCAGCCCATTCTGTTTCTTTAAACTCATCTGTAAAGTCTTTCCAATTCTTTTTGCCTTCTTTCGTTCCAATGGTAAGAGCATCAAAATTTGTAATTAGATTATCAAAGAATGTTTCAAGCTCCTTAGAAGTTCCTGCGAATTCTTTAAACGTTTCTATAGTTTCAATGAATCTTCTTCTTAGTTCTGCTACAGCACGCCCGTAGTCTTCTTGACTAATTATCCCTTCCTCTTGAGCATTCTTTAGCTCTCTTAACTCAGATGAATAATCCTTAAACGCTTTGTTAAGGTCTTTAATTACCTCGCTTCCCAAGACCTCGGCTAATTTTTCATTAGCTTTAACAGCACGTTCTACTACGCTAATGTTTTCTTCGTAGACAGGAATGATTTTTGAAATAGCATCAGCCGTTTCTTTATAAGCTTCAGATACTTCCGCTTGTCTTTTCGCTTCTATGTCAGCACGCTCCTCAGCGGTTTCTGCTATTGCGGTTTGCTGTTTAGCTCGTTCATTGATAGAAGCTACCAATTCAGCCGCAGCCTCGTTCTCAATCTTAATTAGCTCCTTTACATTTTCTTTTTCTTTTCTTATAGCCTTTTGTCTTTCCTTTTCTCTTTTATTGTTAAGTTTATCCTCACTAAAAGAGATATTAGTTAACTGGTCTAAATATCCTTGCAATGCACCTACTAAGCCTTTGTACTTTAATATCTCATCTTCAGTTACCTTTACCATTTCAGACCTTATGCCAAACGCATCGGTCTGTGTTCTTACACCTGTTTTAATTATTGCATTGTATTCAGATATCTGAGAATTAATTCTATCAGCAGTAACATCTACTTCATCATTAACATTTATTTGGTCTTCAAAAGCTTGTGTTAATCTTCTTACAGATTCTTCGTATTCATTAGTAGCTATAGTTTGACCCTCTGTTATTAGGGTTTGTTTTTTACTTTCTTCCGCTACTTCTTCTAACTTTATTCTAAAGCCATCTACCTTTTGAACCTGCGCTAATGCCGCATCTCCTATTTTAGAAAAACCATCTGGTAGATAGTCTAAAAAAGAAGTCTCTGTTCTATTTATATTTAATGCTTCTAAAGATTGTTTATATTCTTCTTGGGATATACCTAATAACTCAAGAGACTTGCTTAGAGAGCCAGCTCCTTTCTCAACTTCTTTTGCACCATCGTTAAAGGCTTCAAAACCAACTTCATTAATAGCTTGAAAACCTCTTGCTGTTTTACCTGCTACTGGGAAAAAAGCATCTAACACAGAAAGAAGTATATCGCTATTAGATATTGACTCTCCTATATTTATTTGGAACTCCCTAAAAGCTGAATTAAGTAGGTCCATTTGACCAGAAAAATTATCCACTTGTTTTGCGGCAGATTGCAAGGCTCTTCCCTGCTCGTAATATTTTTCATTACCTTCATCTATAGCGTCAATGTTTTTAAGCAAGGTAATTAGCTGTGCTGCATTACGCTTACCTACCAAGTCTACCGCTTCAGATAATGATATGTTTTGCTCTGCTAAGGAATTTAAAGAAGCCTCTACATCCGCGCTTGTCTTCCCCAGCTCGGTAAATATACCGCGAAGACCTGTACCAACACGAGAAGCTGTAAAACCATTATCAGCAAGAACTGCCATAGCACCAGCCGTTTGCTCAAATGTTAGACCTAAGTTTTTAGCTATTGGACCTACATATTGAATAGCTGTACCAAAACTATCAAAAGATAAAGCACTGTTATTTATAGATGTTACAAGAACGTCACCAACAAATCCTGCTTGTTCAATGAGTAAATCAAACTGATTTATTACTTTACCTGTTTGTTGTGCCACTGTATCAAGCGGTGCGCCTAATGCTTGTGCTGTAAAGGCAATAGCTTGTGTAGATGCTACTACATCATCAGCGGTAAATCCAAGCTTAGAAAGCTCTGTTTGAAGCGAAACAATTTCTGTTGCCGTGAACTTTGTAGCACCCGCTACGCTGAGTGCATTTTTACCAAGTTTTTCCACCTCTTCTGATGTAGCACCTGCTACAGCTCCAAGGTTTGCAAGTGCCTTTTCAAATGCAATTGATTGTTTTACGGAGCCAATAGTTAATTCAGTAAATATTCTTTGAGCTATATTAAGAGCTTTGTAAGCTAATCCATACCGAGCTAATGTACCTACGGCTGTTTTTAGTTTTTCAAAAAACCCTTTCTTAGTTTTATCTAACTTAGAGGTTACTTTATTTGCCTTTTCTAACTCTTTGTTAATCTCCTCGTGCTTTTTTCTGTACTGAGGCATTAACTTATTTACCTTATCGTACTGGGCTTGAAGTTTTTTTAGTTCTTCAGCTTGCTCCTTGGTTGCCTTACCATTCTTATTTATCGCCTTGGTAAGAGATAAAATTGCTTCTTGAAGCAGTGTTACTTTATTTACAGCCATTTTATAGTATATTTCCTATTACATCATTTTGTATATCCACGAAAGTAGTGCCATACAATTCAAGTAATCTGTTTGTTATTTTTGTTTCTGCTCTTGACAGAGATGCATTCACCCCTGTTGTTCTGTCTTCAAAAGGGCTTAGAAAATCTTTCTTGTCTATCCCCTCGCTTTTTATTTTTCTTGCTATAAAGAAGGCTACAGACCTTCTCTCCCATTCCTTTTTAGCTTCCTTACGAACACCTTTCCTTGTTAACTTAAAACTCTTCCCTCTTGATTGTTTTATCTTAACCCACTCTGCTATTCTATCTAAATTAGGAAACCATTTCTTATCGGGACTATCCTTTGTCAAGAAAAGATACTTGCTCTCGTTAAGTCCGTATCTGATATTTACAGATATCTCTGTCGCTACTGGTGTCCCTTTAGGCCCAATCTTTGCAGTCTTAACCACTACACCGCCCTTCTCAACAAGAAACTTATCATCTCTTGAGGGCAGTATACTTGCTGTTAGCTGAGGATTTGAAAGCTCCCCCGTAGCTACAAGGTCTTGTGACTTTATCTTCCGCACCACCTTCTTGATAATAGCAGACTTTCGGAACTCCTTTGCTACAGCAGCAACAACAATTACCTTAATAAAATTTTTATATTGCCCCTCGCTAAAAGCCATCTACGCTTCGTCTATGCCCCTTGTATATGGCTTGCGTGATAGAACAATATCAAAGTCAGAGAAGGCTGTGGTTACATTGTAATCCTCAAGAGGTGTGTTTAGTAGCTCAACCTCGTCAAAGTTTACGTCCCTACCTAACTGCATAAGCTTGTCTTGCAATTGACCTATAATAAATATATTTTCCTCTATAGATTGTATTGAAGCAAGACTATCGTCTTTTATTGTTCTGTCTAAAACTAAAACCGAAAACGAAAGTGTATAAACAGGTGAGTTTAAGTCTCTTGACAAGTTTGATGAGCTTGGTATCAAGACGAGTGTTCTGTAATCAAAATCGTATTGCTGTAGGTCATCCTCCGATGCCGCAAATATAAACTCATTGACCATAAGATGCCCATTGGCAAAGGACTTAATCTCATTGTAAAGGTCTGTTAGGTTGTTCATATTGTCTTTCTTTAATTTACAATTTACGCATTGCCGCTTGTTGACGTTGCTCGGCAGACTCTATCTTGTTTTTCTGAGCAAGGTAGCTCATCTCGGGCATAACTATAGACATCTTCAGCATATAGATATCATCATACCTTGTAATATCTTCGTTCGCCAACATACGAACTATAGAGTACCAGTACCATTGCTGACTAAATAAAGACTCATCTGTAGAATTTTCTTCTTCATTTTCAGTTTCGTTTTCTTCAGGTCTCTCGTAAAAAACTCCTGAAAACTGCTTAAACAAAACAAACTCCCTTCTATCTAAAAACCTACTAAGAACAGAGTACACTTCCTGCACAGGTGTGTTTAGTATGTTCTCTTTATTCATTAGCTCTTGGGCAACATCCTCATTATCAAACACTTCTTGATTTCTTGGTCTTATAAGAAGTTCTGCTAAAGCTAAATCATTTTCAGACTCTGTTTCAAACTTTGTCTTACCAGTAATTATTTGCTCCAGCATAATAAATTGACCAAGCACCAAGTCCATTGGCTCAGTGTACACAGTGAATTTTTGGTGTATGTCATAAGAATCATTCCAAGACATATTTAGCGGATAGCACCCGTCAATGTCTCTTGTCACTCTTACACGTTTTTCTGGAGATAGGCTGTTTATGTATCCATAAAATCCTTCTTCCTTTATTGCGTGCTTAGATATCTCAAGGTGTTCTCCGAATGTAATCATAAAAATAAAGTTACTCCACCATCTTGTTCTTCTACGGCACAATACGCACAAATAGCTAACGACATTACCATATCATCGTGCTTTCCATCGGTGTTGCTAAACTGAAGGTTACCCGTGATAGCATTACGCTTACTCTTGAAATCGTACAGCTCCTTTATCAAGTCTGTGTTTTTGGGTATCTTAATCACCTTATCCTCAAACAGCTTAATGAGGTTGCGGATAATCTCGGGCTTGCTTTGTGCTGAGGTTGTAAAGGGGATTAGCTTGTACAGTCTATCGTCATCAGTCAAGTCATCAAACAAGAGGTCGTTATTATTTACCTCAAAGTATGCGGCAGCTAAGTTCCTATCGTGTTTTAGGTAGAACGCTTTTATGCGTTCTTTGAACTCCTCATAGTCCATCCCCTCTTCCTTGTAGTTGAATCGGTCTATATCAATTACCCTGTAGTCATCAGAGATTGCTGTAAGCACTGTATAATCCTGCGCTACCCCAATATCCATTCCGATATAAACCCTCTCGCATCTTGTATCTAAATTATCTACAATAGCGTCCTCAACATTGCTGAACAAGGCATTTGCACTCACGGGGCGGCAAAGGAACTCTTGGTCAAACTGAGCCTTAGTCATACTCTTCTTAATCCCGAGTACGGTCTTAGCTACATTGTCATCATTAAGGTCAAGGTAGGTACGCTTGATGCTTTTAATCTGCTCCCAGTTCTCCTCCTGCTGTCCCTCCTTAAACCAATCGTAGAACCAATTGGGACCATTGAAGGTACTTGCCGCAGTAACCTTACCACCCGTCCTTGTAACCATAGGCAGGAGTACCTCGTTGATAAAGTCAAGCTTCATATATGCCGCCTCATCCAAGTATATATAATCCAATGTGGCACCACGAAGGTTATCCCCACTGTCAGCAGAACGAAACTTAATAAATGAACCATTGTAAAAATACATCTCATTCGCCTTGCGGTCATACCTCTTGATTATTTTATTCCAAACATCTTGGTGGCTACTAAACATCCCCTCAATGTCCTTCATAACTTTATTTGCTTGGTCTTGTATTGGAGATACCCAGAACATTCGGTGTTTAGGATTGTTCAATGCCCTCATCACACAATCGTTCTGCATAAAAAAAGTCTTACCCGTCTGTCTACCCGCAACTAAACAACTGATAAAGGGAGCATCCTCGTGGGTGAGGCGATGGAAGTCCTTTTGTGGCTCAGTAGGTTTGTATAACTTAATCTGCATCTATATCCAAATAGTCCTGCTCTTCATCAGGAGCAGTTAAATCTATCGTAGCCGTGATATCAATCTTGGTCTGCTCCACCTTAGTTGGAGCCTTATACCCTTGCATATCATTAATAATCTTTATAGCCTCCATAGCAGCCTTCATATCATCGTTGGCAAGGGCTATGTCCCTAATCTTAATTAATGCGCTTAGATTCGTCCCCTTGGCTGCCTCAATGCTTTTCATCTCTGCATTGGCTATCGCCATAAGCTCCTTGTGAAATGCTGTACCATTAGTTCTTCTATCACGATAGTAGTTAGTATAACCTAACTCCTTTGCTATCTTGCTTGATGCATCCATACCATTATCACGTATGCCCTCAAGGAACTTTGATTGTAGGTCTGTTAGTTCGCTACCGCGACCCGAGACTACCTTACCGAAATTATTTCTCTTACTTGGCATCAGTAATTGTGTATAATGGAATATTGTGTGCGCCCAACCTACCCGTAAAGGTTAACTCACTAAAGCTTGGTGCTGTCTCATCACTATGATACCATTTCCAAATAGAAGTCTTCACCCTTTGGATACAACTACCACAAGCGGTTTTAGGATTCTCACTCCTTGGAAAGTATTTACTCTTCCCCACCATAGAGTTATAAAACTTAAACATCTCTGACTTGGTATCACCTTTAGGCATCGTGCCGCTTAATAAGGCTATTAGAAGGTCCTTAGTTGACATATCTTATCGTTTTGGTATGTATGTATAGATTGATTAATTAAAGGCTCTTAGAATGCCTCTAAGGGAATATACAATATTGAATGTTCAGTGTCTTTCATTATTATTCCGCTATACTCCCCTTATTATAATAAACTAATTATAATAAACTTTACTCCCATAGTAAAGT
>OEFV01000047.1_pt1 | contig 12838 bp, 9 predicted proteins | sample 1498691 | NCBI WGS metagenome assembly OEFV01 (sample SAMEA3275497, study PRJEB22092) | marine metagenome | biome: ENVO:00000447 marine biome; feature: Sheltered location near shore and weather station; material: Particulate matter on a 0.22 Um pore size filter | collected 2014-06-21T08:00:00+00...
GATCGTTTAGCGTTGAGAATGCTTGCTGAACGCGCTCTACTACCGTCATATCATTTACGACGATTGCATAACCAACCATAAATATTGGTATGGCTAATATACAGGTCCAAAATTCGTCTTTCCACGAGTTGGCAGACGCATCTACCATCTTCGACTCCCAATCAGCATCATTCTGGATGACGTTCATCTTCGCTTCGTGTTTCGCCTGTTTCTCTTCCGCCTTGTTACTCAGGTAGGTCTTACCTAGATCTGCTACGGGGCCGAGAAGGGAAGTGAATATGCTCATCAGAGTAGTCCTGTAGGTAACATACGGTTCTCGAAGGTACTGCCAAAACCGTCAGTAAATATTCTCGTAACAGTTTCAGCGGTAGGGCCAGCAACTACAGCAGCTGCGCCTGTAACGCCGCGTCCCCAGTCGGCTGCCTGCATAGCCTGCTGTGCAATAGATACAGGGCCTGCTGCAAACGACCTGTCAAAAGCAGCGCCTAGATATTCAGACCAGCTCAAGCTGTCAGTTCTGAAATAGTCTTTGGCTTCATGGTCAATACCAGGAATAGCCCAAGCTAAACCAAACTTGGCATATTCACGTAGCTCCATACCGACCATTGCCAGCGGCATGGTGGCAATGCCCATAAGCGCGAATACGCCAGCCGCTCCCGTCATAGCCGCATAAGTGTTAACGTCTTTTGCTGAGGCGCCTTCCAACCTGGCTGATGCTTCACGCTTCGAGCCCGCGAGCATGACTTTGCCGTAGGAGTAGAAGAAACCTTTCAGCTGCCAAACCAGCGCCCAGTGTGGGTCGGATGCCCACAAGGGTCGTTCCGCAGCATTCGGGCGTAGGGTAGAGGACTCTACGAAACGTTGTAGAGCTTCCCGAACTTTCTTACCCTCTGGGGTGCTAAAGTCCTGGTTGCTTTTCGACCACGCTTGTACATCTTCTGCTGTAACGCCTAGTTCTTTTAAGTAACGCTTGGAGAATGCTCCGGCGGTCTCTGGATTGCTGTGCTTTTCCAAGAATCTAACACCCATGTTCGATGCAAACTCTCGAGTGAACTTGGTATAGGTATCAAGCAGCGTTACTCGGAAGAAGCCGTCTGTGAGCTTGCGCGCCTGAGTATCCATAAAGTCCAATTCAGCCTGGGACATAAGAACATTAGCTACAGACTGGCTAGTTACTACACCGAGGTCTCGTGCTAGTGCGCGTGCTTCCTCACGATTACGAACAGTTTTTATGATCTCTTTCATAGCGACTGTAACTGCGCTGAACTCTTTACTAGCGATAACTGGACCGGCTATTTCTGGTAGTGATCCCAAGACAGCAAGTGGGAGTATGGCAAAGATTTGTAAGACGCTTCCCCAGCTATTAATAGTGCGCCACATTGGGCTCATTGGGCCGTCGGTGTACCCCAGGTACTTGTGAACGATCTTCTTAACTTCTTCCTGCGCCTTGGGATCGAGCTTACGCAGCTCTTCTTCATAGATGCTGTTACCGAAGTCGTCTTTGGTATTACGGTTCCACTCAACACGACGGACAATATTAGACGTGTATCGCATCAGAGCGACGTCTGGGTCCTCTAAGAAACCAGCGTCTTGTAGTTTTTTGCGATCCACTTTCTTCGTAAGTTCAATCGCCTTTTCCGCTGACTGCGCAGGGTTGGTTTCTTTGATGTCTACAGGCGCTTCGTCCATTACAGCTTGCTGGTAGTTCACTAGCTTCTGGACCGCTCGTTTAATATCAGCTTCTTTGGCTTCGGGGTCAGCCTCCATGATCAGCTTCACCAGCCCCTCGGGGTTCTGATCAACTGCAGATAGCTTGAGTACCACTGGGGCATAGTCACGTTGACGCCCGATTTCTGTGTTAGAAGGTTCAATGTACTCGTCATAGAAGCGGTCAAACCATTGACGAACCGCCAGTGCGTTGCCTGTTAGGTCGCGAGTAGGAGTGCCGCTAAAAGCCTCGCGGATGGACTCTTGGACCTCGGGCGAATCCAACTTACCATCTACCATATCCTCTAGTTTGTTGAACCAGCTGTTACCCTCGAGCATCGCGGTCTTTAAGAAGCCTAACTTATTGCGGCCTTTACCTTTTGATTCCTGGGCTCGTGCATAAAATAAGTCGGCTAGCTTGTCCCCACCAATCTTGCGAAGGCGTGTGTCAGCAGTGAACATAAAGTTGTAAATCGGGGTAAAGCCATCACTTCGAATTATCTTCTGAGCCTGGCGGAGAATGGCGTTAATGAACCCAGGCTGCTGCTTCTCGATGACTTCTGCCATCTTTCTCACTATCACCTTTTCTTGCATCGTGGCGTTACGTGCGCCAGATCGAGTGTCTGTCTCAGCGTCTCTGCGCGTCTTCAGCACTTCGTCCATATAACCTTGGAACTCTGGTGTGTACGCTTCTTTGCCAAAACGTTTTTTCATGTCCGCGCTAAACGCTTTGTAGAAAGATACCAATGCTCGGGCCACTTTCTGGAAGTGTGCGCCTATCAAACCTTTCTTGCGGTCTTTTGCGTACGCGCCTATTGCCCAGTTAGCGGTCTGATCTGCATACCATTCTTCGAAGCCGTGCTTTTCTTTGTAAGCAGCAGGTGCGTCCTTTGCATCGCGAGCCTTTTGAAACGCGTCAAACAAGCGGTTATAAAGGGGGGGAATCCGTAAAGTAGCAGAGAGCTGCTCCTTGTACAGGGCGTGCCCGAGTTCATGCGCGACTATCATCGCCGTATCCAGCTCGTTCTTACCAGCGTCAGGATCGACTAAGATAACGTGCGCATCACCAAAACCAATATATCGTCCGCCGCCTTGAGGGTTAGCTCTAAGTTCTTGGGCTACGTCTTTTACATACTTAGCTACTTTGGGGTCACCGAAGTAAGAGTCGATATTTGCTGCGCTTTCAAGCGTAGCAAGCTCACCTTGTATAGCGCTTCTTCGTCGCGCGGCAGTTTCACCTTTTGATTCTAGTTCAGCCGAAAGCTCGGTGATCTTCGCTTCGTTCTTATCGGCGTCTCTTTCAGTGGCTTGCAGCTTTTTCAACCGGTCTTTTATTTTTCGTCTTTCGGTAGCTTTCTCAGGAGTGTCTGGCTCAAGCTCAGCCAACTCTTTTCTCAAGTCAGCAATCTTTGCAGATTTATCAAGCCCTAGTAGCTCTTTGATTGAAATGACTGAAACTGGTTTTTCCAGCCGAAGAGTACGGCGCGCTATGTCTACGACTCTACTGGCAATAGTTCCAGATTTTAGGCCAATCTGCTTTAGATCACCTACGTTTGACTGATCAGGTTCGAAGGAATAATCGGGATTAGCTTCTGTACTTTCCTTAGTGAACTGCCCTGAGCCAAGGGCTGAGTCTTCTTCAACCCTATCTTGGAGAGCAACATTATCGTTCTTGAGCTGATCAATCTCAGTACGCTCGTTGAAACCAACGTTACGTTCCCTTTCGAACTGTTCATCAGTTAGTGCTTCGCCTTTTTTAGTGATCCTGTAGGGTTGCCCATCGCTCTCAATACGCTCCTGAACTTCCTGCTTGTTACCAGTAAAGACTTGAAAACCGTCTTCATTAGTCAACGTGTACTGAGTGTCTTTAGGCGCAGGTTCAGCTGGAGTAGTATTTAAGATCTTGCCCAGTGTTACTGGCTTACCGTTCTCAAATCCTGCTGCTGTATCCATAAATGCAAGCAACGGAGTCTTTTCGGGGAACTCGACGCTTGTGTCGCCTTTGTCTTTTGCTTTCTGATACGCGACGTACTTCTTCGCCCACGCTTTACGCTCTCGTTTAAGGCGGTCGAGAGGGGAGTTCGTACGAGCAATGTTCGGGTCTATATCATCTAAAGCCCGTAGCAACTCGTCTAACCGTCCTTGTAGTTGTGGATCATCAGCTTCTAAGTCCCACTCGAGCACTGCTTCTGCAATTGCCTTTTCTTCTTGCTCTATACGAGCGCTGATGTCATTGATGTCTTTAAGCTGCTTGGAACGGATATCATAGCCGCCAATACGTATCTCGTAACCCTGCTCGATCAGGGAGCCGAGCACCTGCATGAGGCCGTTACGCTGGGCGGTTGCGGGGCCACCTTCTGTAAAATCAGCGCGTTGCTCTAACGAAAATAGCCGCTGACCCTCTTTTACAAGGTCGATCAGGTTGACGGCTTGGCCATCTACAGTAACTAATTCCTGATCGGTCTTATCAACCCACTTACCTTTTACTTTCTTCTGACGCGCGTAACGGCTTTCTTTGGCCTTAGCAATAGCGGCTTTAATAAAGGTAATAGGTGAAGACCTTCTGCTAGCTTGGCGCTTCTCAGAAGAGGAGGCTCTGTCAGCAGCTTTCGCTTCCCATTTGGCGCGGATTTCTTCACGCCTTGGCCCGTTGACGAAGTCGTCAGCAGCTTTCGTCATGCGGGGCGCTTTCGCAGCTGCTCCTACCACGATTCTAGCCTTAGCTCGGCTAACCCCAGGGATTTTTGAAATTCTATTTACAAGAACGCGTCTATCTGAGCCGCCTTCTTTAGGCTCTACTAAACCATCAGGTATCTCAGTCGCCTTATTTAAAAGCTCAGCAGGGCTCATCACCTTAAAAATGCGTTCTAGAGTCTTCGGACCAACGCCTTTTATATCGCTCAACAAACGCGTAGCAAGTGCTTCGGAAGCCTGCTTACGTTCCGCCCCTTCTACTTCAGCAATCTCTTTCTCAGCTTCTGCTTCCCAGTCCACATCCGCCGGTAACTTATTTTCGTCTTCGCGAGCCTGTTCCGCGTCAATCTCCGCCGACATCTCAGGGTCGACCAGCGTATCGGAACGAGAGTCGAAGTTGAACAAGTCTGCTTCTGGGCTGACTGTCTCCATAAGAGACCAAGAACCATCTTCATTCAGCTTAGGGAATATATTATTAGCACCACTTTCTCTTTTAGCTTTTGCCGCCTGTCGCATAAACGCGTCTGACATGGTTGCGAAGGGGCTAGACGGGCTAAAGTTTATAGCGTCATCACCGAGATTTTTTCCAAGCTCCTCCATGTCCAGATCTGAGAATGCCTCTGAAAACTCTGTGCGCGCAGCTGTAGTTGTATCGTATATAGTTGAGGGGTCGCGAGGCTTGTAGGTTTCTTGTGTGCCGATATTGTTTTCTTGAGGCGCGTCCACCTCCGCATAACCTTGTCCGTAGGTGTCCAGCGAGTCATCAGCACTAGATTCGGAATCTTCGTCGCCAGCAAAGTAATCGTCATTGACGTTACGAACCTGCGGACCTTGCTCTTCTTCGAACAACTTCTTACGGTTCTCAAGCGCTTCTTTGACTGAGACACGTCGTACAGATCCACCTTCAGGCATCTGCTTTTCAGCAGCGGCAAATGCACCAGCTACGCCTTCTTCGTTAGTGCCTTGCTGCCAAACAACATTGCCACCACGGTCTAACGCCTCAATCGCAATGTCGCCATCTAGCGGTTTAACACCAGTGTACCCAAGCGCCTCAGCGAGAGCCGATTCGCTAGCCTCTGACTTTGCAACTTCTTCGGCAACGTCAAAATTCCTAGAGATGATGGTTCCGCGGCCAGGAATAAAACGGGTATAGAAAGTTTCGCCCTGTATGTCTACTTCCTTAGTAGTGTCGGGCGATGCATCGTATTCAGCGTTTGGCCCTTCTATCCAAATAGAGTGCCGCGCGCTTGTCCTATCGAGAGCCGAGCGTAGTTGTGCGTTGACCGCGCTACGTGGTTCGGGGGTGCTGTAGCCCATTGAGTCAGTGCCGTACTGCTCTTTGTCGACCTGACTATCAGTCTGCTGTTGACGGGCCTGTTCGATAAAGTCCTTTGCTTTGCCCATGATGTCGCTAGCACCGCGCAGAGAACCAGTTGCTACGCCCCCCGCGCCCGCGATACCTGCACCGCCAAAGAAGCCAGCGAACGCAGATTCTCCGATACGTAAAGCGGCATCTTGCTGGGTGTACTCGTCATCAATGTTGAAGCGGTTAGCTACGCTAATGCCTTCCTGCAGAACTTCAGCAGCGCTTTCTGTTGCGCCACCTCTTGCAGTGTTTTTACCAAGCGTCTTAGCAAAGGTGCTAAAGGTAGAGCCGTCTTTGGTTGAGCGCTTTGCTGCAATCTCACCAAGATCACGCATCAGTACTTTGGTGAGCATCTGCTCACCTTTTAAACCAATGAATGCTTGGGGTATCGCTAAACCAGCCGCACGTAAAGCAGCTTCGTCTTGAGATAGGAAGTCGAGAGTCTCGCCAAAGTTTGAGCCAGCCATGCTGCTGTATTCTTGGGCGTACATACCCGCCGCAGCGCCGCCCCTAAGCGATAGGCTACCACCAGGGTTGTTGCGCTGAGCGAGTCGGTAGGCAATTGCCAGGACGCGCTCTTCTTCAGGCATCGCTTCGCCTTTTAGCTTCTTCTCAAAAGCGTCTTTAACAAGGCGTTTAGTAACTTGTTTGCTGCTAGAGGACAGACCTACTTTCGCTAGCCCTGTTATGGCGGCGCCACCAAGGCCACCACCAATTGTTGTTCCTAAGTAGGGGGCGACTTGCCCCATATTCTTAAAGACTTGAGTAATAAACCCTGGCAACGTTGGGTTATCAGCGAACTCTTGGAATGTCTGTAAATCGCCGAACTGATTGGCATTCTGCGCGTCACTTTGTCGAGCGTTTGCAATATTCTGCGCGGCTGCCTGGTCGTCTCCAATTAGCGTGTTGGCGAGACCTTTAAAGTATTCAGTGTCAGTCTTTATGCCTTCTATGCCAGCACCAAAACCTCGGAAGAAAGTTTCAGTGATTCCATCAGGCGTAGTGACTACATCACGGGTGTCGCCGTAGTCATAGTCTGGATCTGACCAGTCAAGAACAGGCTTCAAAGGTTCAGCCATTTATCTGCTCCCAGACTTTATCTCATCAAGCGCGGTAAAAAAGAACGACATCATTTCTTTGTTGCCTCCAAAGAATGTAGCTACTTGTTCCGCGGTGAACGCATCTCCGTCTGTCTGACTTGACCCAGGCTTTGTAATTCTTATGCCAGATGGTTGACCCTTTTCTGCCGCGCCGTCTCTTTCTATGCGGGAGAGCGTAGCATCAGATCCAGTTAGTGGGGCGCCCGAATCCGTTGCAAGGCTCCATTCCAGGCCGCCATCTTGACTAACGAACTGCATGCCAAAACTGATCTGCGCGAGTAAAGCGTCTTTCAACCCATTGTATTCTTGCTGCGCGATAGAGCGACTTTCGCCAGGAGCCCCAGAACCGTCTTTTCTATTCTTAGCACCCATCAAGCGTCTGAACATCTTACTTAGCGGACCATCTGAGCCGCCAGCCACCTTGTAATACTGCTCCACACTTGGGGTCTGCGCATCGCCATCTTCGTCAATAAACAATTTACCAATTTTGTCGACCTGATTTTCTACGAATGTGTTTACGTTTCCGCCAACTTTGTACCTGAATTCTTGCCGCAAACGCTCCGCGCCCATCCTGCTCGTCTCTGCATTTGCTTTACCGGTATCTATTTTTTCCTGCTCTTGGGTAGCTTCAGTCAGTGTCTTACGGTCATAAGACAACGTGCCAGTCTCAATTACGTTTCTAAGTTCTTTCTGATAGACAGCGCGCTGCGTGGCGTCGACATATGAAGCGCTGGACAGTACAGTTAATATCGCTATCTGTTCCTCGCGCGTTGCTTTGTTTAAAGTCTCAAGAGATGTAACATTCTTAGCTTCTAAGGCTGACTTCAATGCACTCAGCTCTTCTTCGGTTGCTCTAACGACAGACTCACCAGGTTCCGCTGCAGCTGCCTCTGACCTACTCGCTAGGCCAGCAACAGTGGGGTCGGTCTCTCCTTGGTTAGGCTGATTGTTTCGAGCCATCTGCCCGCCGGAGCTGACCTTTTTTGTGCCTACTTCAGGCTCACCTTTTAAGGTGTCGATCTGCTTTTGAAGCTCTTTCTTTCTTTTCTGGCCGCCTTTGCCAACTGGCATTTTTGCCATGCGCGCTTCTAACTCCGCAATCTGAGCAGCCTTATCGGCGGGATCAGCTGTTTCTTCTGCAGGTTGAGCCGTTCCCTGTGTGGGTTGTGCCGTCCCCTGTGTGGGTTGGGCGGAGGCAGCTGCTTGCTCGACTTCAGGGGTAACTATCTCGCTCACAGGCAAATTAAGCTGTTCGCCGAAATCACGGAGAATGCTTAATTTCTCGTCCGGCGATAGCCCAGGCTGCGCAAGGAGGCCCTTGAGCTTGCGTGCTGCTTTGCTATATGCAGGGTCCTTCGACGTGCTGAAAAAACTATCTACCTGCTCAGTAAGATCGGCGACCGCTTTTGTGACTGTCTGCCGGTTTTCCTCTGCTTGATCGAATGTGCCAGCTAGTTTTTGTTTCTGTGAAATTTGATTATATAGCCCAGCGTTCGCGCGCATAGCCCACATTTCGTCGTACTGGTTGCTCAGTAAATTTGCGACCTCTTCAACTGAAGCAAAGGCAACTTCTTCTTCAGGGCCTGCTCCGCCGCCAGTTGTGGCCATTTTGGGGTCATCTTGCCCAGCATAAGAACCGCGCATAGTTAAAGTGTTATCTGGGCCTATAGAAAACCCATTGAAAGAGAAGCCTTCATTCTTTCGAGCTGTATAGTCGGTGTTTGCAATAAGTGAAGCTAATTCTTCTGCTCCCTGATTAAATTTATTTGAATTGCGCCCCTCCTGAAGAATCTCGGTCAGTTTCTTAGTGTCTAGCCCAAGTCCACCTTTCGTAGACACCCCCAGTTGATCTGCCAGTGCCATCGCTCTGGTCATGTCCATAGCATCGCGTTGTAATTCCGCTTCTTCTTTTTTCAGGGCTACCTGCTGCGACTCTAGGTCGTCTCGATACTTTTTATCCTGATAGCTAGCGTTAGCAGCTGCGCCACCGAAAAAACTTGATAAAGACATAATATTATCTCAAAAATATATTCGTTTAGATCATCATGATGGCTGCTGCGCCGAGCGAGCCCAACATGCTGTATGTTTGCGCCTTCGCACCCGCTTGAGCGGATCTATAGGCGTTTTCACGTTGTGAGGCAGCACCGGCGGCATTACTTAACGCGCCCATAGATGAACGGTTAACGCCTTGCCCAATGTTGATCAGGTCGGCCATTAAGGCTCTATTTGCGTCTTTTTGTGCTATTCGGGCATCAGCTACGCCTTGTATGCCCCCAAGCGTGGTGCCCATTTCTAGCTCACGCTGCTGCTGCTGCATTTGAGCAGGGGTGAGCGCAGAACCGTAACGTGATGCATTACGGTTGACGACGCCCTGCATCAGGGCATTTGAGTTATCTCGGTCTTCTTTCGCTTGGTCTATTAAGCTTGTATCATTCTGAGCTTTATCTATTAGCTCTAATTCGATTGGCTGTATATCGCGTAAGTAGTTGTTGTAATCAGCTTGCGTGATATTCGAAAGGGTTTGCTCTGGGTCTATACCGTCTTTGTTATAGGCAGTCAGGGCCGTTGCGCTCGCGGGGTTTTGATACCCCAAAAGGCTTTGATCAAACCTGCCCGCTTGTAAATAGTTTCTCGAATCTATGATTCCCATCTGAGACATTAGCCACCACCTTGAGCCTTATTACCTTGAGCCTTATTATAGGCCTCTGTAAAGTCATTCCACGCACCTTCATACTTGCCGCCTTTAAACGCACCAGCAAACTTGTCCATTCCAGCGCCCGCGACCTTCATCCCTGCATCGAGACGTGCTTCACGCAGCAGCTCATTATTCTTGGCTTTATTAAGCCCGCGGCTTACTCCGATATTTGTCAGCTTAGAGAGGGCAGAGCCAGAATCAGCGCTTTGGCCCTGTGAGACACCAACAGCTGCGCCTGCTCTTGTGTTCTGGATGTCCAGCGCACCAGCGCCTGCTTGTCCTAATTGGCCTTGATACGCTCCCGATAAATCCGCTGCCACCTGGCCTGCATTTTGAGTTGCAGCGTAGGTTGGTTTAGCTGTAAGAGTCTGCATTACGTCGGCGTTACCGCGTCCCCTGGCGATATTCTTGATGTCATCAGACAAAGAATCCTTTAACTCAGCGACGTTCAGCGGTTGATAAGTCTTATTAAAAAACTCCGCCTTCTGCGCGCCGATGCGGGCTTCGGTCTTCTCAGCCTCTGAGGCTTTGTAATCTGATTTCTTTGGTTTACTTGCCATTACACTTCTCTCGTATAAACAATAGTGTCGATCTTCCAACCTTGTTCTAAAAAATACTCTCGTAGCTCAGGTACTGCTGACCGTGTTTCTATATTTATGTAGCCTTGCTCTCTCGCCAGCGCTACAAAAAAATCCTGGTGCCGAGCTACGAGATTCATGCCTCTCTTATAAGCCCAAGCCAGCCAGATCAACATTGTCCTTTCTCCAGTGAACGTGTCCGTTTCGCCCGTTGTCACAACAAAACCATGTTCTGTCGTCCATAATGTAGCCGCTCCAGATTCACATGCTGCGTACACATCACCTGATGTGAATGTCAGCATAGGGTTAGCGTCTAGAATTTCTTGTATTGCGGGGAGCACCCACTGCGCATTGCAGGTGATGTCCGTTGCAATAGGGTCGCTAACCGCCCATGCCATATCTGTTACGTCTTGTGCGCCATGCGCCTGAACTTCCACCATATCGAACCTTCCTAGCTACGCCCGAGTCCGCGCCACGAGCTTTGCGCTCTGCATTTTCGACTCCCTCATTGAACAACTGGCCGTATACACCCGCTATCTGCAAGTCGGTCCAGTCTTGGTTTGGTATTCTGAGGAGCCTAAATAATGCACCGTTGATAATTGTGTCTCGATAATCGTTCATCACGTCGTTATCGCACGCTGTACTTGTGTGCGTAGGTTTTAAAACGGCCCTAACGATAGTGCTCGAAACACCTGTAGTTGTTGGAATAGGGGCCAGCCACACTAAAGACGAGCCCTGCTGTACGTAGTACTCAGGCACACCATTACCCGCGCGCCACTTCGGCAGGCGTTGCTCTAAAAGGGTCGAGGTTATTGGTTCTAGATCTTTCCCTTGGTGGGTTATCCACAGTATTTTCTGCACAGTAGTGCCCGACGGGGGCTCTAAGTCGTACTCGTAGATGTTACCGACCGTCGTCAGTGGGTCCAGCTCAGCTTGATATACGCTCGCCTTTTCACACAATTCAATGACGGCTGATCGAATATTGTTCTCAACCAATGTGTCTGGGCACCCTGACACAATAGGCAGGATGCTAGGAAGCAACGATTCGTAAGAAATCGCCATAAATTACACCATCTGCGGTTGCTGAGGCGCTCTACGCTCCATATTCGGGTTGGTAATAGCATCAATTTGGCCCTTACCTGTAACCGAGTTCGTGAACAGCGCGAAATGGCTGTTAGCGCGTTGGGAGTTACCTGCGTACTCAGCGTCTTTCATGTAGGCCATATAAAGAACATAGTTCATAACAGCATTCGCGAAGATGTCAGGAATCGAAAGGTTTCCACCCTGAGCAACTGTTGTTGGGTTAGAGCTGTAAATTATTTCCAGATAAGCGGCACCACTAACTCCAGGGTAGACGTAAAAATTCCTTGGATTGCTTTCTTCGTAAATATAATGCTTCACAATGTTGGTATGCGCGGCATCGCCCGCAACGGTAGGGTCGTGCCAGTCAGGGGTTTGACCGTTCAACACTTCCGCGTCTACAAGACGTACTGCGCGCTTACCCGTGCCTCCTGACGCTGCTGACATGTTGCGCACAACTTTCAGAAGGCGGTTACCGGCTGATGGGATATCTTGCTTAGTACCATCCGCCAGTGTGATTGTCTCGTTAATAGCCGAAGCGTCGGGCTTCAGAAGAGCAATTTCACGTTGTGCGTCGTTAATCCACAAGACAAGTTCGGCAACCACTGGCCACCTGACTCCGGTGGTGTCTTGGAGTACTGTCTGTACCCGATCAATTACGCTTTGTACTGTCGTTGCCATGATATTTACCTATGAGTTAAGTATTGATTCCCAAGCTGCTTCTCGGACATCTGTGTCTACCGCTCTACCTAGCGCTTTGTTAACAGCCGTTGCTTTCGGGTAGCCATCGGCTTTAAATTTCTTTGGGTCACCTTCGTCCATCATCTTTTCAAGACAGGTAACTAGCTCATCGTCAATCTGCACAGAACCCTGTGCCTCGATGACTTCCTCGAACACCGCTTCTTCAGCGTTTTGCTCTTCGACATATTTGTCGTTGTATTCTTTTGCGCCCATCTGTATGGCTAATAGGCCGACTTCATCTGCAATTTCGCGGGGTACACCGGCTTCAAATAACACGACGGTGCCGCCAAGGGTCGCCACTCGTAATGGCTCACTGCTTACAATCTTCATGATTGATTCCTATTTTGTTTTGGTGTTGTACTTTTTGCCTTCCCAAGTGAAAGTCTTGTATCCAGACTTCCGAGCGTTCGCAAAAGCGGTCCTAAAGGACGTCGCTGCACCTGACTTCTTCGCGTAGACGGGGTAGTTTCCGGCTTTTGTTTTAACGCCGCCTGTCTCTTTGCTGGAGGCTTGCAAGCGCCGATTAGTATTTGTATAGCTGGCGGTTTTGCCAGAAGCGCTAGGCTTCTTCAAAGTGTTCTTACCTGTAACAGGTGCTTTTTTTGCTGCGGCCTTTTTAGGGGCACGACGCTTTTTCAATTCTTCGCTTCGGGCGGCGATTTTTTTCTTACGCTCTGCTCCGGCGTCTGCCTCTTTCTTTCTCTTCGCTGCTAGCCTCTCTTTACGAGCGTCTGCGCGCTTTTTTGCTGCTGCAGAGGGCCCAGTCTTAGGCTTGTCGTCTTTACTTCCAAAAAAACCAAACATTCTTTTACCTCTAAAGTAAAAGCCCCCTCCGAAGAGGGGGCGATAGTCTTACTGTGCGGAGTCTAGAGCGATG
>OEFV01000049.1_pt1 | contig 12468 bp, 15 predicted proteins | sample 1498691 | NCBI WGS metagenome assembly OEFV01 (sample SAMEA3275497, study PRJEB22092) | marine metagenome | biome: ENVO:00000447 marine biome; feature: Sheltered location near shore and weather station; material: Particulate matter on a 0.22 Um pore size filter | collected 2014-06-21T08:00:00+00...
GAAACTAGCTCGGCATAATCTTGGATCGTATTCATTTAGATGTCCTCAGATGGAAACCAGCCATCGGCCTCCAGCCAGATGCGGTTGTGACTGCGGCGATGCCGGCGGTTTTGATTTGCTCGATCATTATGCAGGAAGCTCGCCAGTTTGTAGCCATGTGTCATAGCTGTAATTGGCGAACAGGAGTGTGTGGTTCGGGTTGGAACCCTGAGCACGAGCCAAGGCAAAGAAAGGTTCCATTGCTGTCGGTAGCATGGGAGGCAGGACGTATAAGACGGTTGTGGCGTCTTCGATGGTCTCCACTTGCACGGGCTTTCCGCCTTGAGACTCGTCAAAGTAGGCTACGGGAATGCCAGCCGCAAGAGCCGCTTCGTGGATCGTCAGACCGTCTGCCTCGACGTAGTAAACGGCGGGCGTCTCATCGTCCACGGCTGGTGTCTTGATCGGCTTGAACTGATCGAGGACAGCTTGAGGGCAGGTGATAGTTGTGGAGCTTGTTGCGCTGATGCGCGGGTAGAAGCGTGAATCATTACTTGGCATATTAGTATTGTCCTTTCGTGGCTGCGCGGTTCTTTTCGAGATCGGCTAGAACCTTGGTTTCGTCGTAAGCGATGAAGTGTCCACCAGTCCGAAGTAATTGCAGGTCGGCAGTAGGGGTGAAATCTACGAATGTCACGGCGATGTAATTCCAGCCTGCTGTCAGTGTCGTAGTGTTGGCGACTGCGGTTGTCTTGTTGCCCACATAGTAAACGGGAGTTGTTAAACCTGTCGAAGCAAGTGCGCTTGTTGTCACTTCGATGGTGGTCGTTCCTGCGCCATTGCTCAGGTCAACAATATCGCCGTCATTGCCGTCGTAGTAAAACCACTGCGCCCATACGTTGAGGCTATTGAGGCTGGCATCGTCCGTGATGGTTACTTGTGCATCAGTAGCATCGAGGTTGGCTACCCGTTCATTCGGCCTCGGATTCTCGATTGCATTTGATAGTGCGTCCTGCCCTGCGGTGGTTTCGGATTCGGCTACGTGGTAGAGGCTTGGTGAGCCGTTGACTGTGCCGTCGTTGCTGCCGATTTGGTCTGTCCATGCGGCGTCGGTGTTGCCGTTGCCGAGCCATTCATGCACCCCTACCCCACCCGAAATGACGCTGAGATCGTAAATGATTCCGTGGAATGGCCTAAAGATTGACCCTGTCTGGATAAGGTTGATCCCTATTGCTGCCTTAGTTAAAAGTGTAGGTGTAAAGAGTGTAGCAGCAGCACTTCCACTTCCGCCCGAAACTCCATTTACAAAGAAAGAAGCAGTAGTTCCTGATTTCACCACTTTTACTGTGTATCTTTCACCCACAGAAAGAACCGTATTGCTTGAAGCAATTGTATTACCAGCAGCAAGCCCCGTTGCATTTGTCAGTAAATAAAGGGAACCGCTCGAATCGACCTTAAAAATAAAACTTCGTTGATCCCCCGTCCCATCGTAGAACGCGAGTATATCATTGCCCGTCGTTCCATCAATGCTGCTAACGAATATGTCTGCTTCTATCTCGAAATCAGACGAGCCAAATGCCAAACTTCCTGCGCCTAGTTCGACATAATCATTCCCATCATCAAACCACATCCGCTTATTAAAATCCTCCCCCGCAGTTTGCAGGATGGTCGGTTTATCGGTAATTGATCCTCCAACATAATCAGAGAAAGTTACTGGGGTATCCCAAGTTGCTTCCCACGGATACTCTGGAGAATCTGAACTTGTTCTTATATACCCTCCACCTGCATAATAATATAGCCACACACCACCAGAACCAAAGAGAATTGTATGGTATTGTTCTTCCTCAGTATCATACAAACGGAAAGCACGTTTACCATTCACTATAGAATAGTAAGTCAGCGTTTGCGTTGTATAACCCGCAGTGGCTACAGTGATTGATGTAATGTTCTGAGGATCGGCATAGCTAATACCCTCCCCCGAACCACCCGCGCAGCCAACGTGCGCCCCGTGGTAGCCGCCTACGCAGTCGAGAGCAGGGTAGCCGTCGAGGGATGCAGCCGCGCTGTCGTAGAGTTTCCAGTGGGCTACCAGCGTGTCGTTCTGTGGTATGCCGTTAATACCATTTTTTCTCCAGAGCCGTATGTCGCTCCAGTCTGCCGATGTCCACTGTTGCGGGTCGTCGTCATTGTAAGCATGTCCGACCCTGAACATAGATGGGGGAATGTTTGAGTTATCGCTAACACTGAACTCTTGCCAAACACCAGTAGTTAGACCAGTGATTGCAACCGATGATTCGTCGTTAGTTTGCAACCGCGCCACTGTTTGAGCTGGTTTTATCCACCCAGTAATGCGAAAAAAACCAGAACCCTCTGCCGAGCAGTCCGCGTTGATCGCCTTGTCTGTCGTCCCATTCGTGGACACGTAGATGCCAGTATACTGCGTAGCCGTGTTTGCGTTGCCAGAAAGGTCGGGGATCGTGAACGGCGCAAGGTTGCCTAGATCGAGTGCTTGGTCGACTCGTGTGTACCCGTCGGCCAAGAAACCGCCATTAGACAAACCGATGGATAGGGACATTTGCATTGATTTAGGCGTTATAGGCTTCGATAGCACCAGAGGTCACGGTGATGGCACTAAAGTTGCCATAGCTTGTGTAGCCAGCTGGGAGCGTTCCAATTAACGCAGAAGCGTTGCTTTTATTAGAGCAAGTGATTGCTGAGATAGTTGCGCCACTAGGGCCAGCTACGATTATAGCAAAGTTCTTGCCCGTAACTGCTCCAGTGATAACTTCGGAGCCTCTTTTGCCAAGGCTTTGTTCGGTATATGCGGGAGATGACATTATATTATATGGGGTTAATTAGAATTTCTGTAAGTTTTGAATTTCCTAGCTACGTTTGAGTTAAAAATACCTTGTCCTTCAAGCTTAGCTAACTCATCCTCTAGGACTTGATTTATTAGCCCTAATGATAACGCAAAGTTATTTTCCGAGGAGTTTTGCTCAACGGATCTTTGCCATGTGTAAGCAGCGTAGTGAGCCATGTAATTCATGTATTCGTCAGGAACTTCATCCCCATTTCCTGACCCAATGGTGTATGCTGGCGTGTATTCATTCTTGTAGGTAACATACACTGTATCTTGATTTGCGGACGTTCCCTGAACGTATGCCCTTCCATTGCGAACATGGAAGTCGCACTCCTGAACAGCTGAACCCTTAAATGGCTGCTGTTTGTAAATTCTGAGGAATGTGTCAATGTTGTCCAAGTCATGGACATCAGGAGTTGGATTTACTCCATTTACAATTTCCCAAGCCGTTTCCGATGGAATGCTTCCGTTTCCATCCTTGTAAAGAACTGTTTCAGTACCACTGGATTCAATCATTTGTAGTTGCCAATGATTGTTGCCTGTATTGCGATCAATTTGATACAGCTTTTCTGGGGCATTACCAAAAACAATTCCAGCAATTCCACTTCCAGCTACCCAAGGGAAGGGTTTTAGCGAAGTGCTACCAGTTACCTGTTGACCAATAACAAGGTCAACAAGTTCCCACCTGTTTTGATGGTGATTGTAAGCAATTACCTTATTTGAATTAGTTTGATTAACCCATACTCCACGATCATAATGATTACTTAGGCTATCGTAAGTTGCATCCAGCTTATATGTGCCAACGTAGTCAGGTATAGTTGCGTACTCCGTTACATCAAAAGTTATTGAGTTGCCATTAAGGATATATGATTTGTGTCCATCGTACTCAGGTCCGTAAGTGTATAATCCATTGACCTCAGTTTCGCCAGCATCGGAGATATAAAATCCATCCTCTGAGCTAGCTACGTGTCCTTGGACAACTGTTCTGGGTTCACCTACCACAAGGTGGCGATCCCAATAATTAGAAGCTCTGTAGGCTTTCTTTGCTCCTTGGTTCCACAGGGCAACCAATCTTGCAAACTGAGCTGTACTACTCAAGTATTCTCTGCCGATTAAAGCAAAGGTTAGGTTCTTTAAATCCAAAAATGTTGAGTTTTTTACTGACATTACATCTTAGTTGCTGCCATCCCGTTGGGATGAAGTATTCTTTTATTCATCCATCCAACGAACTCCTTGTCGTTAAATGCTTCGTTTCCGTATTGCTTTCGGAGCTTATAGAACTCCTCCATTGGAACTGACCCAACGTGAACACCAAGGGCTTCGTGCGACCCACCCATGAACCTCTTAGCTGATTTTCTAGCTAGCTCTCTTCTTTTGCCTTCTTGCTGTGCATTAAAGATCCTTTGCCACTTGGCCTTAACCATTTTTTGCATTGCAATCTCAACATCTTCATCTGTGAACTCGTATGACATAATTGAGTATCTAGATAGCTATAAATAAAAAGTCAAGAAAAAAAGGGAGAGGAGACTCGCTCCTCCCCCCAGAATTTCCTTAAGCAGTGATGTCTGTGATCTTGCCAAGTCCGTTTGGACCCTTGCAGATCAGGGTTCCCATGCAGTCAATGTAACCACGTGGACCAGCACCTCTGTCTTCCAGCATTGTGGAACCCATCGAGAGGGCTTCACCCCAAGCGAGAAGGTTAGGATCAAGGATGTAACCTCTGTCATGTGCGCCAGCAACGGACTCAGGCATGCACTTAGGGTTAGCAGTAATGATCTTAACGATACCGAATGGGCCTCTGAACAGCTCTACGTTGTATTCAACAACAGCTTCCGAACCCTCTACGTTGTAACGAACGCTCGTGCCAGTGCTGTCAGCGCGAGTGAACTCGTCAACAATGTGGTTACGGAGCGCAGTGTCAGCAACAAGGTGAAGGTCTTGCATTTCACCAACTTCGTTGAAGATGCTGCCAAGAATGCCAGCGAATTCAGACTCAGTAAGAGTGCTTGCATCGGACTTGATGCTAGCAAGCGGAGTGCGGAATGCAGCAGGAACATCGGATGCGCCATCGCTTTGAGCAGCATTGCTAATCCACTTGCCTAGACCTCTGCTCTTGCCAGCAGCGGCACCACTTCCAACTACAGCACCTTGGTCGCCACAGATGGACTTTTCGATGTCACGAAGAAGCTGCGAAGTAGCTTTTTCTTCAGCTTGCTGAACTTTAACAGGAGTAACCGAATCATAAACCTCTTGTTTCTTGGAAACGAGGAACTGATCTCTGAAGTGCTCAACACGATTGTCGAGCCTAGCAAGTGAGCTGAATTGCTCTGCATCGGTAGAACCAGCAGCGGAGAAGTCAACATCGGTGCCTTCAATGACGGCTACGTCGGAAGGATCACGAAGGTTGTCAACAGTCCACTCAACAAGGTCAGCGGAGACTTTTTGCTTGGAAAGCAGGCCGTAAACGGGTGCTTGACGAGGAGAGAGAACGGTGGTGAGATCCAACAGTTCTTCTCTGTTGGAGTTCAATCCGCCGTTTTCGTATGATTTATCGAATGATAATGCCATGATATTTTATTATTTATTAGGTTTGTATTAAGTAGTTCGTTTGAACAATGAATTTTTATTTTGGATCTGCATGGTTCGCAATTCTCTTGCTGCCTTCAGATCCCCTTGCAAAGCTGCATCTCTCAATTTTTTGGTTCGGATGTCCTGTCTAACTTTAGGTGAAGCAGATCCAGCAGCGGAATCCTTAGCTGTGCTAGGGAGTCTTCTGGGTAGGGTAATCTTCTTACCCTTAGGAACTGATGAAACGCCAGCCATGCTATTAGCGGCATGCAGCAACTGATACTTTAACTTCGACGCTAAACTTGGAGCAATTCTTTCAATGACAGCTACATCGGATGACGAAATCATTTCATCATATAATTTTGATGCCTCAGCTTCATCGTCATGAATCCAACTGAATTCTGATTCAGCTTTTTTTTGTAGCTCCTGAGCTTCCTTCTTGGACTTCTCTAGGGATCTCAGATATTCTCTTTGCTTAGGAATATCGTCGTATTGATCCTGAAGTGTTTCGACATACTGTGCGATGTCTGCCCTTGAAAACTCTTGGTCGTTATGAACAAAGTAATCTTCGTCGCCACCTAGCCATTTTTGATAGAACTTAATATTATTTCTGATTTTACCAGATGCTTCATCCAAGTCCTCCTCTGTGGCTACATTAGCAAATGAAGCCTGCGGAGAGACGAATTGTTGAAGTCCATCTTGAAGTGCTTTATCTTTAGCGGCTACTTGATTCTTCAGATCCTTGATCTGCCCTGTGAGTTCACCAATGCGTTTACCGCTTCCGCTGCCCATTAACTTAGCTATCTTAGCTAGCTGTTCTGTTGGCAACGCCTCAATAGCTTGAGTAGCGATTTCTGCTCTAGTGTCATCATCCAGTGCATCCCAATCAATTTGAGAAAGAACATCTTCGGAATCCTCCTCTTGGACATCATCCTCAATCTCATCGGTTTCTTCGGGTTCCACGTCATTTTCATCAGTGGTTTCCTCTTCAACCTCCGCGATTTCCTCTTCAGTTTCCTGAACAGAACTCGGATTAAGCCTTTCCAATCGCTCTCGACGAATATCTTCGAGAGTCTTTGGTTCGGACGATTCAACTTCCATCACTTCTTCGGTAGGGGCAGTGACGTTACCCGTTTCTTTCATGTCTTGCATAACTACTTTTTACGCCTAGTAGAACGGCGATAAAGCGATTATAGCACACGCTATTTTAAATAACCTAGTATTTACCTTTTCGGCTACTAGGGGAACTTTTTTTGCTACCGCCCTTGCCCTTCCATAGCTCCGTGCAAGCTAGATGCCTAGCTGTTCCAGACTTAGCTGTATCACATTTGTGCCTAGCCCTGAAGGATTTCCTAGCTGCTGTAGAGTAATTGTGGCCATATCCCGTTGCACCAGCATGGACCAACTTCCGTTTACCGTCCGTGCAGTAAAGTTTCATGATCTTTTTCCCAGCTCTAGTGCTTTTGCGGACTTCACCGCACCGCATTGTTTGTTTAGGGTTCTTTGCCATCGTCTTCACCCTTGAACAGCTTATACAGATAGTCGTCCTCAACTATAGCACCGATCAATTTCGCGTCAGCTCTTTCTGAGCTATCTAGGTTTGCCTCAAGCGCAGAAATCTTGTTCTCACGTATTTCCCGCAGAAACCTAATGACTACCTTGAATTGATCTGCGTTGCGCAAATCGCGCAGTGCCTCAGCTAGCTCGTCTTTGCCTTTTCCTGTTTGCATTATATACCTTCAGTTACGAATTGTCCAAGTTCAGCTGGTGCAGCTCCAAGTCGCCCGATTTCAGCGTTTTGCTGCTGAGTTATTTGTTGCTCATACTTGCTTGCGTAAACCTGTAGGTTTTGCGCAAAACTAGGATCGGACTCAATTTTAGCTTGAGTGCTTGGCTGCTGGATGTATTCCTGAATAATGGACAGTGCCATTTCGCCGCCATTGCTCTTTGCGCCAACTGGAATGCCAGCGTAGATCTTGGAAAGATCAGATGTAACATCCTTAAGGATTTCTTCCTGAGCTTGTTCTGCTGGCTGAACAACGAAGTCCGCGATAACTGGATCAATCATATTAGCTACGAATTCTTCCACTTTACCTACGTTGAACCTATTGGTCGAGGATGTTCTAGCTAGCTGCAGGAACGCATCTGTTTTTGCCTTAACCGTATCTGGATCATTATTCATGGTATCAAATGATACGGACACATCTAGCTCATCGTCAATTGGCCCACGAAGGAACTCAATTGGGTCAGCTTGACCAGTTACTCTAAAGAATAGCTCGTCTGGCCCATACAGGATAAAGCATCTGTATGCCAACTTAAGGACATCGGCAATATGCTTAAGGAATTTATCTACAATGAATTGCTGTCGAATTTGGGAATATGGGCTTTCTGGATTCAAGCCAACTAGATCTCTTGCCTCCATTTGGACATATTTCTCAATCTCGATACCCTGTCTGCCCGTGTTTGGAACATCGAGGAATCTATAGGTATCATTCTGGCGAACGCCAATCCATGCCCCAGCTCCCATTTGCTCAGGTGCGCGACCCACTGGATGCAAGAATGGAGGGGAAATGGTAATTGCTTGATTATCGCTCCATCCATCTCGGACGATCTTGGCTTGATTCTGTGGCCCACGAAGGATATCTGAAAATGTTGGAACGTCCTGAATGCGCTTATTGTTGTTAAACAACTTTGTGCAGACAAATGGATATTGCTCTACCCCTGACAAAAGCTCGTGCTTAAGTGGAGCGTCTCCAAATTGTGGACTCCAGATTGTTAGATACATACCCTCCGCGCCGTCCTTTCGGTCAATCATTCGCTTGTATGTATATACAATTTCTACAATGTCATCGAAGTCAGTTCCATTTCCTGAGCCAAAGGTCTGACCTCTGGATACCGTTGAAGTTCTTTCGTATGCCGAATAAGAAGTAGCTGAACTTTGAACTAATCCCCTGTGCTTCTCGATTAACTCACGTCCAACTTCTGCATCCCAGCCATCATTTTCAATGCTGTTTTCTATTTCGGATGGAGTCAAAAGCATTCGTACGTGGACTCTAGGCGACCGCTGTATATCGGAAACATATGAAGGAAATCTAATGTCGGAATCCACAAACTTGGACTGCATTATCGGCCTAGATACGTCTTTTTTAACTACAGGTATTTCCGCCTTGCCTATTTCTCGCAGATCCTTGAGTGCCGCTTTAGTCCCAGCTTTATCTACACTTTCGTAGATAGTTTCAAATAGAGCTACAGCCTCATCCTCTCTTCCTTCAGTACCTAGTATATCGTAGAGTTCAGGCGATATTTGCTCAATTTGATCTAGGTCAATTGGCTCCTTGTGTTTACGCTTTTTGATTTCCCAGTCCACGTACGTAAAAGCAATGCCCTTTTCGAGCAAGGTATTAGCTGCGATTTCAGCCTGTGTATAGAAGTCCTTGATATAGGAATCCTTCATCCACTTCAGGAACATACCCTTGATTCGAGCTTCAGTGATGTCGTTGCTTTCAACTGGATTCGCTGTAATGTTACTCCTACGAAGGGAGTTCATCATTAGGGCTACATAAGTGTTTATGCATTGCTCGATTAGCCTAACTTCTTGGTCAGAGGCACCATCCCAAGGGAATGCGTTCTCGCCATGCTTTTGAAGGTCATCCGTTTTACCAGCCCATAATGCATTGCGCTCATCATAGGAATCCTGACACTGAGCTATGTACTGAGACATATCTAGGGAGTCCGAATCGAACTCCGCCTTCAGCTCAGACAAATCAGGGGTATCGGAGACATAGAAACTCTCTTCGGTCTTTTTGTCCATTATTGCGATTTTAACATGTTGCTTTTAATTCTATTCCTAGCATTGCTAATAGTATTATTTATCCATACCTCGTCCCTTCCGCAGATTTCTACGAAGTGATCAGCTGGTATTTCATATATATCATCATTGGCAGCTCGACTAAGAATCTCCCAAGCAACGAAAGCGTCACTATGCCTTTTTAGAAACTGCAGGGTAATTTCCATTGGTAAGCTTTTCGTGTCTATAGTATTCCTCGCCTTCATATGTAATAACCTGAGCATTGAATACATGGTTAACCTTTAGGCTCCCCTTGATATTCGCTGGGATGCAGGCTCTTACTTTCTTTGACTTTGATCCCTCCATTGTTCGGCAAACGACGAACTTAGGGTTATTCGCGAAATCAAGAACTCTTACCTTGACGAATCTAGGTTCAATAATTTGATTGTCGCAGTAATCGCAGATTTTCTTAACAGCTGAATCAGACAGAGTTTTTGTCTTTTCATCGTATTCACTTTCATCGCAGATTTTTCTGCGAATTCTGCCAATTTCCATGGCCGTTTTGCCAAGTTCTTTTCCTAGTTCTCCTTGCTTCATTAGTATCCTCCAGTTCCTCTTTGCTGGATAAAAGCTTCCTCCCCGTAGTGAACAGGGCCGTCGCCAGCATTAGCTAGACGTAGATAGCGCATTAGGTCAAAAAAGTCCTTCAGGGCATCGTTTGTCTTTGAGTAATTAATTATACTTTGTATTAAATTTCCGCAGCTTTCGTGAATGTAGCACTTAGGTCTATTGGTCGCGTCAATCTCTACATTTGGGTTATAATAAAACCAATCGTCAAGCGCAGTTATACCTATGTGTTCCTGTCTTCCATCCGATGGAACGAAGTCCATCCCTTTTTCGCTGAATTCCTGAAAGAGATCCATAGCATTGGAGTTTTCCCTAGCAAAGAATCTCGCGTCCCCGATGCGCTCAAATACCTTTATGCCTAGGTCATCCTCTATCTTCGTGAACTCCTCTATGTATCCTTGAGTATTGTAACCAAGCTTCTTGGAAGCTGGCCCATATTTCCACTTGGGGTCACCAAAGATAGCCCAGTTTCCGTAGGTATCCATATCAGGGAATTCCTTGCGGATAAAGATCTCTCCCCTTTGGTTCACTGCTGCCCAGATGCTTACGTAGTTTCTAGCATCCGCTGGGTCAACTACTTGGTAAATAGTGAATTCTGATTTATTGGTAATGTCGGGGAAATCCTCATCCTTGAGGACATTGACCGAAGTGCTAAACATTGGCAGCACTGTAGTCATGCTATGAACTGGAACACCATAGGCACGAACTAGAATCGTCTCCCTGCTTTCGCTTCGTAGATCCTTGGCTATTCGTTTGTAACCGCCAAATGGGTTTTCATCTGAATGCAGATAAACAATTCCAGCGTCTCTATTATTGCTGTATTGCCTAACAGGAACCTCTTCGTTGTTAAGCAGCTCAGCCTTCCTAGTTTCAAGTATCTCTGCGTCAGCTAGGTATTCAGCAATGAATGCAGTGAATCCATCAATGGGTGTAAACCCAAGGATCATGTTGGCATTACGAGTAGCTAGACGGAATCTAAGGGTATTCACAAGCTCCGCTGTCCCCAAGTATTCGTCAAGCCATGCACCTATATTGATCCCATTGGGTTCCCTGAACCCGAATTCAAAACCTTCTAGGATTGTTTGGTTATTGCTGAACTGAGTATAGGTCTTGAAATCAACACGAGTCTTTGTATCAGGGAAGATGAACGAGCTTCCAGTGAAACCATTCTGCATACTGTAGTTAATATAACCATCAATACTCTTGGTTTTGCGCTTGAACTCCCTTGGCATCATCTCCCAAATGGCAGCTTGTTGGATCTTTACGGAAGTATCAGCATTTTGGCTAAAGCATACGATGTGACCATTCTCACTTTCGGTTACAGCCTCCATGACCATCTTGGCGCAACCAGTCGTCTTTCCGCTTCTGTTACCCCCTAGGGTAAGAACTTCGTTGTACTTGTATAGCGCATCACGCATTCTTGACCATCCAGCTAGCTCAAATCCATGACGAAGTGGATCTTCCTTGGCTGCATCAATTCTACCCTCGTGGGCTTTGTGCAAATTAGCTAGCAGCTCTGGCTCATGTTCCGCTAGGAACACGATTTCCTCATCAGTTGGAGGAACTATTAATGGATGCTTTGTGAATTTAAGCTCCATTAAACCTTTTTGCCGTTAACGGTGACCTTAATGTTTGGTCTATTCTTTTTAGTCCAATCAATGTCATCGTAGTTCTTAGCTTGCTTCTTGGGGTCATGCCCCTTTCTTGGTGCGCATCCTTTACCCATTTATTACCTCCACATCTTCTACTTGTTTCAATTTAGCCAATCTTTCCTTGGCTGCCTTTAAAGTATCTTCGTAGTCCTCCTGTGACACAATCTTTCGTTCCTCGACGATTTTTGATACCTCGCCGCGAGCAGTCATTGCCTGCCTATGTGAATTAGTCTTAGCTATGGATACCTCTTTTAGATCCTTGAACTCAGGGACATACCCTTCATCCATCTTTCTCCTTAGAGCCTCAACGATATCTTCCTCAAGGGACTCAAGGTTCAGGTAGCTACGACCTGATAACTTACCCCCAAGTTCCCTGAACTTGCCAAAGTAATCAGCGTAGTCCATAAGGACAGAGATGATTGTGCTTCTATTGAGATTATGGTGACGCACCATACTGCTCTGTGAGACACCCAAGGAGGCCAGATGAAGGACTTTGGCTACCTTGGTAGGGTTTAGCCTACTGAGGCTCTTACAGCCCTCTGTGATCTTCTTCTCGCGTATTTCCAATATAGCATCCTGAATACCTTCTTCTAGGCTCTGCTGTATCTCGTCGAAATAGTCCTGATTGTTTTTTTCGTTCATACCATTTGCCCTACAGGGCAAAGCAATACCAGTTAGAATACTCTTTACTTAAAAAGGATATATAGGATTTAGTCTCTTTGGATGCTTTAACCATGATTATGTGCATGATATACGCAAAATATTAACCAATTGTCAAGCTCAGTGTGGATTTGCCCCCATGAGGGCTAAATTTTTTTAAGGGTTAGCTAATATATTACTTAGAAACGCGCGCGCACACACACGCACCCCCGCCCCCCTGTGCCTGCCTGCGCTCGCCTGCCTGTCTAGCTAGCTAGCAGCTAGCTACATCTAGCTAGCTCATTCATTAGCTCACTCTTGTAGCGTTAGAGTTAACAGGTGGTGGCTACTATCAC
>OEFV01000050.1_pt1 | contig 12440 bp, 6 predicted proteins | sample 1498691 | NCBI WGS metagenome assembly OEFV01 (sample SAMEA3275497, study PRJEB22092) | marine metagenome | biome: ENVO:00000447 marine biome; feature: Sheltered location near shore and weather station; material: Particulate matter on a 0.22 Um pore size filter | collected 2014-06-21T08:00:00+00...
CACTTCTGCATCTTTTGAATTTGTTCTTTTTATCCATCCAATAGATGTAAATGAACCGTTAAGTGTATCAGCTATAGAACCTGTACTTCTAAGAATACATCCTTCAGAAGTATTATTACCATTACCTCCTATATTTACTACACCATTAGATATACTTCCAAAGGACAAATCTCCATATAATGATAATGTTGTACCCATAGCATTGCTAGCTAAATTATAAAGTTGCGTTCCAGAACCTGGAAAGCTTATAGGATCTGCTGCGTCATAAAGTACTACTAATCCATCAGTAGGTATTCTAGGGTTGTGATGTAATGCCATTACATTATTCCGTTATGTTCATCTGTTGTTTCCCAGTTCTGCCACTCTGTAGTATCAGGATCAAACCTCCATTCATTTACAGAATTACCATCTGCAAAATACTGAATATAATCAGATACTGTATAATCTTCATCTACATGAATGATACACTTAGTACCATCTAATGTGTAAGCAGGATCATGATCACAATTTGATTCATGATTTGTAGTGTATTCAGCTGCAGTTATTAAATAATACCCCATAATTAATAGTTTAAGATTTGACCTCCTACAACTTGAGGACTGTTAAAGTATCCTGAAGAATCAATAGCACCTCCTGAATCAAATGAAATCTCACTAACTAGATTACCGAAACCTAACTGTGCGTTATTTACAACAGTACCTCCGTTATACAAAGCATCTATTTCACCTTGTCCATAAGCAGCATTGTACATTTTTATTTCATCTATATCCATATTCATATTACCTGCTGACGCAGTAGTGTGAATGTTTTCTCCCACTCTCATATTGTTAATTTGAAGAGAACTTCTAGTACCTGACACTTGTGCTTGAGATGTAAGCTCTCTATCATTCCACCAAACTCTAAGACCATCTAATCCAGGTAAACCAGGATCATATGAATATGTAATCATAGTAAATCCTCTGTTGTTTACATTACCCCTGTTATCAAGTGTCCAGGCTCCTGAAACACCTGTAGCAGTAAAATTATTTCCTAAGTAATACTCTCGCATTGTATTAGTAGCATCTGATCTGTGATTAAAACGGAGCTTATTATTACTTATATTATAATCCAGCATAATCCTATAGTCCTTATTAAGACCTGGAGCAAGATTAATCATCTGTGCATTCTTATTTGTAGAAGAGTTTTGCCTTACCCAAAAGCATACTGTTACAGGAGTAACACCAAACGTTACAGCACCTGATCCATTTTGATACAAGATATAATCATTAACACCATCATTTCTATAATAACTAGTATTGGTGTATGAAGCATATCCATAAAACTCAGACATAGCATCTGGTGTACTAAAACCTGCAGCAGCAGAAAGGGTCCTCAAGCTATTGCTTGAAGATCCTAACTCTGCTTTAATTTCAGATATCTTAATTGCTCCACTACTTTGTAAGGCCATCTAACTGAGCTTTTAATTCTTCAATTTGTTTCTGCTGTTCCTTGATAGCTTCAATAAGAACACCTGTAATATTACCATATGCTACAGATAACATTCCGTCTTGACCTTCTCTAACAACTTCTGGTAGTACTTCTTGAACTTCTTGTGCAATAACACCAATAGATCTTTCTTCAGCACCTATACGAGTGTATTCAACACCTCTTAATTGAGTTACTTTATCTAAAGCGTTATCAATTGTTTCAATGTTCTCTTTCACTCTTGCATCTGAGAATGCAGTAATATCCCCACCTGCTGTAATACTAGATGCTACGGTAAGTACACCACCTGTAGTAAGAGACATTGCTCCAGCTGATTTTGTTTGCCCACTATATCCCCACCAGAATCCTCTGTCTGTATCATTATTCATACAGAAGGTCATAGCGTAATCATTAAGACCACCATAGGTAACACCACTGGTCATACCTATACCGTAAGTAGTACCATCCCATACAGAGAATTTCACATCTGCATTAGCACCAGCAGTGATTACTTGATTACCACTTACGGTTAAGTCACCACCTATAGTTCTGTTTCCACTTAGTGTTGTCGGAACAGATGTAATATATCCAGCACCATTCGTAAGCTGATTGTTATTGGTAACATTGGTTGCACCAGCAGCAATACCATCAAGTTTAGTTTTAAGTGTTGTGGTAAAGTTCTTTTGAGTTAAACCTCCATCGCCAACACTATACGTAGTATTATTATCTGTAAATACAGCATTAGCGGGTACAGGAGTTTTAACATTATCAAAAGCCCAATTAGAACTAATAGATGTTGTGGTAGCTCCATCTACTGGAGAATCATGAATACCACGCCAAGTGTTGGTATCTGCATCTGATGTAGTTACTGCAACAGTACCACCATTTGCTTTTGTAAACGTAATAGTATCATTTGATACTGTAGCACCAACAAAGGCATCAAGGTTACCACTATCCCAAACAGTTCTCCAAGAGCCATAACTTGTTGACGGATTGTCTCTCCAATACATATTACCATCAGAGGAAAATGCCAACTGAGCATTGTAGTTTCCGGAATGTTGACCAACAGTTATAACTCCGTTTGCATTATCACTTGCTGGAGGTCTGTTTGAAGATGCAAGATTAAAACCTCTATACTCTAATTTTCCAGGAACTACTGAATCAGCAATAGTATTTAAATTTTCTGTACTTGGACCTGCTCCCCCTGCTTTTATATAAGACGCCTCGGTGATAAATCCATAGCTGTTATTCCAATTTGTATTACCGTCTGTTATGTACCCTGCACCGTTAGTTAGTTGATTATTGTTAGTAATATAGTTTGCATTAGTAGCACCGGTATATCCTAATGTTGCTAGTGTAACAGCACCTATTGCTGGTAGTACTTCAGTATCAATACGATCATTAACTGTAGCAGCAGCACCAGCTCCTTCATATCTACCATCTAAATCTACTGTTACATTTGTACCTCCGGTTACTGTAGCTGTTAGTACACCATTACCAGTGTTAAATGCAAGACCACTTAAATAACCATCACCACCTGATCCAGAAGCATCTGAAAAACTTGCAGTAATAGTACCACCATCTCTCTGAGTAAGAGTTAAGGTTTTAGTAGTTGTACCACTAAATGCTGCACCGGTAATATAATTGTCATATGCTTGTTTCCAGTTTGCAGATGTTCCATGACCAGAAGTCCATACACCATCTTCTCCTAAAGCAGCCTTTGGGTTTCCATTAGTACACCAAACCATTTGATGACCACCTGCCATAGTACCACCTGTGGTATTGTTGGTATGCTTGTAAGCAATACCATATAAGTTACCAAAGTTAGCACCAGTAGATGAGTTCTTATATGAAGTACCCATTGACCAAATATGATCCGTTTTAGTAGAATCATATGTACCAAAAATACCGTTGTTTCTAGCTGTAGAAGTTAAAGCACCACTAAATGAGTCATCAGCATTGCTTCTAAGATACTTACCATCTGTTTGTGTAGTAATATCAAAGCCTGTAATGTATCCAGCCCCGTTAGTTAGTTGGTTATTGTTTGTAGGAATAGCTGGTAGTACATCCTCATCTATTCTAGTGTTTACTGCATCTGCAGAACCTAAAGCATCATACTGAGAATTATGATTATGCGAAGCTGATGCAAAAGCACTATCCAACCATCCGTGATAACTTGACCAAATTCTACCATCACTTCCTAATAACATTCTTCTGTTACCAGCTGCATCACCACCATACATCCAAGCAAATGCATAACCGCCTACTCCAGATGCATATTCAGTAGTACCATCTGTACGGAATACCATTTGTCTTGTATTACCGTATAGTTTAACATTTGCGTTATCACCATTTTCTCGTAACCAAGAATCATTTACATTATAAGTATGATTATGATTTGATGCAGCATATGATCCTGCTGGCTGCTTAGCATCTAGTTCACCTTGTAAACCATCTACATCTGAAATAGCATGAGTGTGAGCACTTGGTGTAAATGTGCTTGGCTTACTGGTTACGTTTGACCATGCAACAGCACCTGCATTGGTTGCGTATGCTACTGACTGACTGCCTATGTTAGCAGAATGAATTATGTTTCTCCATCCACTATACCCATCATTATTCCATCCTGTTTGAAAAACAAGATCTCCTGTGTGTGAAGCGTATAGTTTAAAAGTAGCGCTACTTAACTGCCATCCTAAAACAGAACCGTAAGTATACACTCCTGTAGGATAATTACTATGAGCGCCACTTGTTATATTCTGAACTTCTCTAAGCTGTATTTCTAAATCACTATTAGTAAGGTCATTCCAATCCCCGCTAAACGCACCTGTTGTAGTGTATAAAAATCTTGATGAATCTAAACCATCTAAAAGATTAGAGTCTGCAGCTTTGCCTGTAGTTGTAAGATATCCTGCACCATTAGTTAACTGATTGTTATTAGTAATGTAGTTAGCATTTGTTGCACCTGTAAATCCAAGATCAGCTAAAGTTAAAACTCTAGTTCCCATGCTGGTGATTACACCATCGGTAACATAAATGTTATCTATAATTGTGGATCCGCTTGTGTTTATATCACTATCTGTACCAATTATAGTATTACCACTTGATGTAACATAACCAGCACCATTCGTCAATTGGTTATTATTTGTAGGAATAGATGGAAGAACTTCAGTGTCTATTCTATCATTTACTACAGCAGCTGTACCAGCTGCATCAAAAGCACTAGTTGCAGACCAAGCAGCTGAACCAAACGTGTAGGTTCTATTAGTTGTACCAGATACAGAAAAGGTGAGAGTGTTACCTGATCTTGTAATACCATTTAAATAATAGTTAGTATCCGTATTTGCATCAGAGGTAGTAATTGCAAACGTTGTATTATCTGCTCTAGTAAAAGTGATAGTATCATTTGAGACACTAGCTGCTTTTAATGGATTAACAGATGCATCTAACTTAGTTGCAATACTATTAGTTACAGTTGTTGCAAAGTTAGCATCATCACCAATAGCAGCTGCAAGCTCATTAAGCGTGTCTAACGCTCCTGGAGCAGATGATATAAGGTTTGATAACTGTGTAGATACAAACTGCTCTGTAGCAACATTAAGACCACCATAGGTCATGCTGTTACTTGCAGCCATTGCTTCACTACTTATATTGAGTAGTCTTTTAGATCCTGTTGTTGTTGCCATGGTATATTATTTTTTTCTACCTCTAATTTTCTTTCTTGTCACCTTATAAGGAATAGTAGCATCCTTTACTGATTCATACAATGTACCGTATGTTGCAGTATCAAATGCGCTTGCTAGTTTATAAGGAGCTTTGTCCTCTTGGCCTGAAGCCACATACTTAACTCTAAGTTGATAACCTGTAGAATTAAACATGTGATGATTATGACCACTTGCTGTATACAGCTCCCAAGTACCACCATTGTTGTTACTAACATAAATACTTAGTGAACATCCTGAAGGAGTGTAGTGGTCTACTAAACCTAAATTAACAAAGTCAATATTTGCATTACCATCAAGAGTATATGTACCATACTCTACCTCCCAGTTTCCTACTAAGCCGTTACCTATATCATCTGTCCAAACTTTAAAACTATGACCATCATAACCATATCCAAGCTTAATCCAGTAAGGAGTCCCATTAGCGCTTCTCATTCTAAAAGGAGCACAAGAATAATCAGCTCTATAACTTCTCCCCCTTCCGTTACTTGTAGTATCTTCAGTAGTACTGTCATGTCGGTAAAGTCCTACAATTTTATTATTGTCCCAGTCTAACCAACCATCTAACATTTGACGACCTCTATCTGCAGGACATGGACATAAATCAGGGAAATTAGGATTCTTATCTATATGCTCATCATTATTAATGCTCTGATATTTAGTACCAGCTCTGTGAAGATTACCAAATCTTGCAGGATGACTTTCAGTATAAAACTGTTTAAGAACTGTAGGTCTAGAACCCGTAAAGCACGGTGTTATATCAAGGTATGCGTTACGAGAGTTACATCCCATAACAAGAAGGTTAGGATTGTTAACAGGATCTGGTACAAATAAACCATCTTCATAGCCGTCATCTCCTAGACCAGCATCACTAGCATCACACCAAACTAATTTTGGACTGGCTGTAGATGCATCAACAATAACCATAAAGTTACCATTATAGTAAGAGTTATAAAATACTCTATCGTTTACTTCATCGTAGTAAAGTGTATATCTATACCCATTTCTATCTACTGAAGCGGATCCGGGATAGTTGTTAGAAGTATTTAGCAGCTGTTCTTCACCTGTTCTCCAATTTCTTCTTGGATATGTTTTATAGTGAGAAGCATCGTAATCACCTACATAAAGCCAGTCTCCAGCTGTTACAAGCCCATTAGTGTAGTAAGTACCCATACGATCAACACTAGCTCCATTGCTAAATACATATTGACTAGGTGGTCTTTCATTTACAACAGTAGTACCTCCAGCTTTTAAATTAGAGTAATCCATTAATGAATACCCATTAACATTATGACTCATAAATACAGCTTGAGAAGTTGCTTTATGAATGGCTACACCATGTAAGTGATCGTATGTACTTGTAGTATCTCTATACAACCCAGCATTGTTATGCCACAGTTTAGTAAGAGTGCCGTCATTATTTAACCTACGATAAGCAATACCATCACCCCATCCTGTTGTAATAAGAAGATCACCATCTACTTCATACGACATAAATCCAATAACCCTATCACCACCATCATAATCACCAGAACCGCTATTTACAATACAGTTACTCATACCTCTTTTCCATTGAGGTACTATAGCTCTCTGTCCTTCATAATCATTAGCAACAGCTCCAACAATACGTTGAATGTTTGTTCTTGCAAGTTCAACTGTTTTTATCATGATAATATTTCAATTTGTTTTGTACAGAAGTCTATTTCTAATTTAAGCAACTTAAGCATGGTATCATTAGGAATATCCATTTCTTGCTCTGATTCTAAAGCTTCTTGAAACTCTGCTAATTTTTCTTGCCAGTATTCTAACGTCTCGTCCATCTTATGATTCTATTACTTCTACCCAAAACTGGTGGTACTTATTCATATCTGCTGCTGCAATCTGGTACATGTAGTTAGTGTTATTACCACTGTATACAAGTGCAGCACCTGTTCTACTCAAACTTCCTGAACTAGCTTCTGCATCCATGTATATTTCAATATGATCTACAAAGCGTGATGCAGGCATATCGTACTGAATGTAGTAAGCTGTGTTTAAGTTTACAACACTCATGTTAACTACATCTATACCTGATGCTGTGTAAGCTACAGAACCTTCTGCAGGGTCAGAGTAAATACCATTCTTAATAGCATAAACTCTATATGCTTGATCTCCACTTACAGAGAACACCGCATCAATGGCAGTCATTGTAGCTACAATATCCTGTGTAGGAATATTTGCAATAAGACCGTAAGAACCGTTATTTACAGAAGACCATACTTGGTAAGAATCTACACCTGAAGTTCCTGATTGCTCAAATACTACTTCTATAGTCTCACCTACAATGTTTAAAGCATTTAATGTTGGCGGTGCTGGCTGTGGTACACTAATATAATTAGCAAAAGTTGTAACTGAACTACCTAAAGTAATTTTAGTAGTACCTGCTCTTCTGAGTTGTAAATCCTCATTATAAGAACCTATAATACCGGTGTCTACTCTAATCTCAGTATTAAAATAGAAATTGCTTCTGTCAGTTTGAATATGACAATGAGAAGTATTAGCAGGTCCAATTTCAACATAGCCTGAATTTGTACTAACTCTAAGCATGTTACTATTACCCTCATGCAATCTAGTGTTTCCATCATTTAGGTATAAGTCACCACCATCTACTTCAATGTCACCACCAAAATAAAGTCTATCACCAGTATTGGTAATACGGTATGAGAAATCACTAGTACCAGCATCAGTATCATGAAAGTCTATATACTTACCTACTTCTGTTACCCCATCTGTTCCTACCGGTACATATCCACCATTCCACCAATTACCTACAGTATTAGTAGGAATTCCAAGATCTGCTTGTGTAAGAGTTCTAGTACCCATAGATGTAATAACCCCGTCAGTAACGTAGATATTATCTATGATAGTAGCACCAGATGTATTAATATCTGAGTCAGTACCTATAATTGTATTATATGTTCCCGCTGTCTGATAACTACTAGGATTAAAGTTTCCAGTATGCCATACAGAATTCCCATCGTATGTAATACCATTATAGTCAATAATAGTTTTCTTAGTACCCGCATATCCACTAGCCCAGTTATCATTAGAAGCTGCTACTTGGAAACCATTTTCAGCATTAACATATACAAGCTCACCTGTTTGTGATCCATCAATACCAGCTTCTCCAGCACAAATTACTAACTGTTGACCAGAGGTATCGTTTATACTTAATGTATTAATACCAGCATTAAAACTTATAACACCAGTTACAGTATCATTTGCATCACTTCTTACAAATGAAGAACTGTTAATACCATCTAATAAATCAGAATCAGCAGCTTTACCTGACGTTGTTAAATAAGAACCTATAGGTTGATATATAGAATCAGCAACACCTTCTGTTATGTATCCTAATCCAGATACCCAGTTTTCTGTAGCAATGTTGTTGCTGTTATGCTTAAGCTTGCTTGATGCATTAGTTAAGAATGCAATACCATCACCAGAGTCATTCTGAGAAGATATAACAAGTACAGATCCAGAGTGACCTCCAGTAGCTGTAGTGTGCTGAATGTAAGCTCTATCACTAAAGTCGGTAGTACCTTCTTTATCAAAACCTGTAAAGTCAATCATTCTACCCTGGTTAGTAGATGTAACAGAACCTGTTAAAAGAATATTACCGTTAAATACAGAATCAGCATTATCACCATAAGCAATATTTAAACCACCATATGTAGAAAGACCGTATGCAGGAGTGTCTGACTCTCCTTGACCCCATCCCCCAGGATGACCTACACCCACTTTATGGTAAAGGTGCATGTACTCATTAGTAAATTGACCTCTAGCTCCTTTAAATCTTAAAGATTCTGAACCAGTAAATTCTACTCTAGTTCCTGTTTGGCTACCTCTTGCGGTAACTGAAGCTAATGTATCTGTCTCTGAGTAAGATGTTAGGTAAGAACCAGAAGCTTGTGCTCCAATCAATGATCTAACTTCTGCAGCACTAATCCCAGTATTTAAACTTGGCGTAGATCCGTTAGAAGTAATAGCAGGTGTTCCAATTAAAGGAAGAACCTCTTCATCTATTCTTTGATTTACTGCGTCAGCTGAACCTATACCATCATACAAGCCAGCGTGATTACCCCAACTGTGAGCAGTATTCCAATTGCTAATGTTTAAGTTATCCGCATATACACTACCAGATATAGTAAGATTAGCATTACCATTTGATGCTGGTTTAAGAACCATCGCATCATAAACAGTACTACCTGAAGGAGTAAATCTCCATCTCCACCAATCATTATTATTGTCATCAGTAAGATTAAAATCAAAATAAGTACCACTACCATTTATTGTAGTACTTATAGATGCTAAATCAGAAGCTTCAGCTGCAAAACCAATTGATGTAACACCTGTTAAAGAAGTGTGATTATGTGAGCTATAAGCATACCTTCCGTCTAAATCTACAGTTTGGTTAGTTGCTCCTGATACTGTTAGTGTCAATACACCATTACCAGTATTAAAGCTTGCACCACTTAAGTAGTAGTTATTATCAGAAGAGCTAGTACCTGCACCTATAAGACTTCTAATTTCTGCTGCAGAAATTCCTGTATTAAGAGCTGGTGTAGAACCATTACTTGTTATTGCAGGAGTCTGAATTATTGGTAGTACTTCATTATCAATTCTATTGTTAACTGCTCCAGCTTCACTTGCTGCAGTTCCTGCACTATCATAAAGACCTACGTGGTTACTGTAAGAAGTAAATGCGTTAGATCCAAATGTATATGTTTGATTAGTAGCACCATTAACACTAAAGGTTAATACATTGCCACTTTTGCTAATTCCGTTTAGGTAATAGTTTGTATCTGTAGTAACATACCCTTGAGCTTTAACAAACGCTGTTGTAGCTATTCTAGTAGAGTTATTACTTGTAGCTTGTGTTGGAGCTGTTGGTGTACCTGTTAATGCAGGAGAAGCCAGCGGAGCCTTTAATGAAAGTGAGCTGGTAACACTAGATGCAAATGAAGCATCATCATTAATAGCTGCAGCTAATTCATTTAAAGTATCTAAAGCACCTGGTGCTCCACCTATAATATTATTTACTGCTGTATCTACATATGTTTGAGTAGCTGCTGTTACACCACCAATAGCAAGAACACCTGCAGCGTCAATAGTAACAGGATTGCTAAATGGTCCTAACTTAACTGTATTATCAGAGAACGCCTCAATAACTGGTAAACCAGAAATAGTATTTACTGAGAATAAAGAATCAGATAGGCTATCTGTAATGGTAAATAGTCTACCATTTACACCATCTACAAAGAATGCTTCAGATCCGTCTGCTGTACTAGTAACACTTAATGATGCACCTGATACTGATAAATCACCAGTAACGTTATCACCTGTTACATTTACAAATCTTGCGTCAGACTCAGACTCCGTGTAGTATCTACCATCATGTGTGTGACTATCATTGGCTACAGTTACACTAAGAGTAGCATTACCCATGTTTGTGAACGTAGCAGAACCAGAAGCATCTCCTGATAATGTCAATGACATGTCATGACCTGTAGACAGCTTGCCATCTAAAGCAGTTTGTAAACCATCTACGTTAGATATAACATGGTTGTGACTGTCGTCTGCAACTGTTACAGTAAGTGTTGCGTTACCTAAGTTGGTAAATGTTGCACTACCTGATGCATCTCCTGCTAAAGTTAAAGTAGGATCAGATGTTGCTGTAGTTGCAATGGTAATGTTACCACTACCATCAAAGTTTGCATTACCCGTTACAGCACCACTTAATGCAATATTTCTAGCTGTTGCTAATTTTGTAGCAGTAGCAGCGTTACCAGTAATAGAAGCAGATGCGGTAATAAAACCATATGTATTGTTCCATCCTGTATTACCGTCAGTAATATAGCCAGCACCATTTGTGAGCTGATTATTATTTGTAGGAATAGAAGGAAGAACCTCATTATCAATTCTATCATTGACATCGTTTGCTGCTCCTAAACCATCATATCTAGCATCACCTTCTGTTTGAGTTAAATATTCTGAAGGGACTGCAGTCAAGTATCCTACACTAGCATGATTCCCCCATCCATAAGCAGTATTCCATTGTGAAGAATCACCATGTGAATCTGTATTAATTTGAGCAGCTACAGAAAGACCATCATCTACTCTTATATACCCACTACCTGACCTTAATACTAATTGATAAGATGATGATGTTTCTATCACACCATTAGTATGAATCTTAACACAATCAGTATCATTAGTACCGTGAATACTTACATAATCTCCAAAATTGTTATCATCACTTGGAACAAGGTGTAATACCCCTTCATTACGTTCATCTGGGTCACTATCCTCAGATGTTTCATGCATAATGTATCCAGGGTCATTACTGTTTGTACCAGCTGCAAAATATATATATGATTTATCTGTAGTAGTATCTGTAAAAGTATCAGCTATAGAAGCGGATGCATTTTCTGTAAATATGCTTATCTGAGGATTAGATGCTGTACTACCAAAGTAACCTCTGTTTGCTACAATATCAGCAACAGTAATAGAATTTGTTGTAGTATTACCTCTATCAGTAACAGAATCTAAAGTATCTGATTCAACTGTAAGATAGTTACCAGCATCTTGCTTAGTATTTATTAGAGGAAGTACCTCCTCATCTATTCTTGTATTAACTGTACCAGCTTCTGCAGCACCTGTACCTGCAGTGTCATATAATCCAGCATGATCTCCCCACCCGTGTGCAGTATTCCAGTTAGAAATCATCAAGTTAGTACCTGTTACAGTACCGTCTGCAACAATACTTCTTGTAAGCAGTGTATCATCAGAACCTCTTACTTGTAACCATGATGCTGTGTACAACGCATTAGATGCATTCCACAGCAGTGAATAAGTACCACTAAAATTATCATTAGCGTTCCAGTTAAGTCTATCATTAGATAGCGTACCACTTGTAATGTCAGCAGCAGAATGAGTGTGTGCAATAATCTCTGTTAAATAACCAGAGTCATTTGTAAATGCTGATATGTTAGTTGGAAGATCTCCAGTAACAACATAGTTATTGTCTACTAAAAACTGAGTAACCCAGGGCCTAGTAGCAATCCTACTGTTATTATCTGCATATGCAGCACCTGTAACGGTTAATGCTCCTTCAATAGTTCCAGCTCCTGTAGAGATAAAACCATGTTTAATTTTAAATTCGTTTGCCATTGTTTACCCTTTTTCCCTTTCCAAAGAGGTTAGCATTTATGT
>OEFV01000052.1_pt1 | contig 12204 bp, 11 predicted proteins | sample 1498691 | NCBI WGS metagenome assembly OEFV01 (sample SAMEA3275497, study PRJEB22092) | marine metagenome | biome: ENVO:00000447 marine biome; feature: Sheltered location near shore and weather station; material: Particulate matter on a 0.22 Um pore size filter | collected 2014-06-21T08:00:00+00...
TGCTGAAGCTACGCAACAAATGACTCTGTTGATTTCTGTAATTGAGTCAAACAACGTAATCCAAGGAGGCTAAGATGCCTGCAAAGAAAGATAGCAGACTTGACAGGGCAGGAGTTTCGGGGTATAATAAACCTAAGCGTACTCCGAATCATCCAAAGAAGTCTCATGTTGTAGTAGCAAAAGAAGGCGACAAGGTTAAAACAATACGCTTTGGAGAGAAGGGTGCATCGACAGCAGGTAAACCAAAAGCCGGAGAGTCAGCACGTATGAAAGCAAAGCGTAAGTCATTTAAAGCCAGACATGGCAAGAACATTGCAAAGGGTAAGATGTCAGCGGCATACTGGGCTGATAAAGTTAAATGGTAATTGACAGTAGTTATAATCATTTAGTCTCTGTTAAGTTTGATGACAATGGTACTAAAGTACTACACTGTGAAGTCCTTACTTGGACTCCTACGTTAAAAGAAAGACTACAAACAATACTACGTAGTCTAGGTAGATGCTACACTACTGTAGATAATTTTCATAGTATTAAATTTAATCTACTTCTTGGTGCTAAAGTTATTGGCACTCAAGAAGGCTACACCATACTGAGGTATAACTAATGGGTTGGAGTCCAATACGAAACATTCTTGATCCAATCAAAGATGTTGTTGAAGATGTCGTTGACCCTGTATCAGACGCACTGGCTAGCTTTGAAGACGGTGTACGTGAAGTAATTGAGCCTGTAGTTGATGCAGTAGACGATGCAATTGCTAACCCCTATGTACGACTGGTAGCATCTATTGCTTATCCTCCTGCCGCACCATACCTTAATGCCTATGCAAAACTAGACAGCGGTGAAAACTTGAATGCCGCTGATATCGCCGCACTTGGAGTGTCAGCCGCTACAGACTTAGGTAGTCTGGATATTGACCCAGAGATTGCTAAGGCTGTACAGTCCGGTGCTAAGATTGCTGATGGTGCTGATCCTATAGAAGTACTAGCCTCTGCGTATGGCGAAGACTTTGCTAAAGACTTAGGCTTAGAAGACCAAGTTATTCAAGGCTTAGGCGAAGATACTTATGGTATTGTGAAAGACAATATTGATATAGCCCGTGCAGGTTATGACATTGCCACAGGGAAAGACCCATCACAAGTTATTGCTGACCGGTTTGGTGACCAGATTGTAGGAGCACTAGGGTCTGATGATCCTTCTGTAAATGCTTATGGTTATGGTGCTCTTAAAACAGCAGTAGCTTTAGATCAAGGCACTGATTTTGACCAAGCATTGTTTGCAGGAGCCAAGGAGTGGAGGGACCGTGGTGGTGAGTTTGGGGACATTGATGCCGACATTGACATTCAGTATCCTAACCTTCAAGAGATTGGCACTATTGCCGGTGTAGACCTCAGCCAGTTTACTCCTGATCTTGCATTCATTGAAGACTACGCACGTGAGTTTGGCGATATAGAAAGACCAGACCTTGCATTCATTGAAGACTTTGTTCGTGAGAATGCACCGAATGTAGACATCAAAGGATTTGACTTTGAAGGCTACAAAGCATCGGACCTAGGACTTAATCAAATAGCTGACCTTGTCAACACTGACTTGAACCTCAAGGGTGTAGACTTGTCTGGTATTGAAGTACCGGATATTGACATTGACCTGCCTGACTTTAGCTTACCTGACTTTGACCTACCTCAAGTAGCAGGTATGGACGATAGTGATATTATGGTAGGACAACGAGAAGATGACGAGGATGAATTGGTAAGTGCACCGGGTACGGACATTGCACAGATGTTACTGGGTACTGACTCATTAAAGAATCCGTTATTACGGGGTTGACATTTAAATTATTTTATGGTAGAATAAGTTATGACCTATTTAGAACTTGTAAATGCAGTACTCCGTAAGCTACGGGAAGATGAAGTCACCACAGTTGCAGAGTCAGACTACTCTAAACTGATTGGTGATTTTATACACGATGCTATACAGTCTGTAGAGAATGCGTGGGACTGGACAGCCCTACGCCATACCTACAGTATTACAACTGTTGCCGGTACATCTAGCTATGCACTCAGCGGGTTTGGTTCTCGATCTAAAATTCTGTATGCTCATAATGAAACAAACAACACTTACATAAAACAAGAATCTCTACAGCGTGTAAGAGAGCTTGCATTAGGCACAGACAATGCACAGGGTACAGTGCAGTACTTTGCTGTTGAGGGTTTAGACTCTAATGGTGATGCTCAGATACGACTGTACCAGACACCAAACTCTGTAGAAACTTTATCAGTTTATACAGTGCGTAGGAATACATCTTTATCTGAGGATGCTGATAACACCTTGTTACCTTCACAGCCTATCATCCAGTTTGCGTTTGCATATGCATTGCGTGAGCGTGGAGAAACAGGTGGACAGTCAGCGGCAGAGCAAGTAATCTTTGCACAAGAAGACTTACGAAATGCAATTGCTTTAGATGGTAATCTTCATCCTGAAGAATTAATCTGGAACTATGTCTAATGGCAAAAGAGCTACAGAGTATTGCAATTCAAGCACCGGGATTCTATGGGCTTAACACCCAAGACAGTCCTACATCCTTGTCAGAACAGTTTGCTCTTGTAGCTGACAACTGTGTAATTGACCAGTTCGGACGTATTGGTGCACGTAAAGGATGGGTGTACGAGACTACTGCTGATACTGATAGCATAGTCTCTATTGACGAATTTGTTAAGGCAGATGGAACTACAGAAATTATTAGTTCTTCTGACACGTATATTTACAAAGGCACAACAACACTTACAGATATTACCCCGGCCTCTCATACAGTGTCCGATGGTTTATACGATCATGCTACTTTAAACGGAGTGCACTACATGTTCCGTGAAGGGTCTGATCCTATTTACTATGATGGGACTACTTGTGATGAAGTTAGCGCACACGCAGACTACAGTGGTACTGTACCTTCTGGTAACATTGTGCAGTCTGGGTTTGGTAGACTCTGGGTTGCCAAAACGTCAACCAATAACACTATTGTATACTGGTCAGACCTGCTCACTGGTTTTAAGTGGGATACAGGAAGCTCTGGTTCTATAGATGTTTCTAAGGTGTGGCCTGACGGAGCCGACGAAGTAACTGCATTAGCAGTGCATAACAATCTACTGTTTATCTTTGGTAAGAGACAGATACTTATTTATCAGGGAGCATCTGATCCTGCTACAATGTCTATTGCAGACACGATAGTTGGTGTAGGCTGTATAGCCCGTGATTCTGTACAGACCACAGGCACAGATATTATCTTTTTGTCGGACTCTGGAGTACGTAGTATCAACCGTACTATCCAAGAGAAGTCAGCACCTATGCGTGACATCAGTAAGAATGTCCGTACAGAGTTGACGACATACTTGCAAACAGAGACAGCAAATATTATTTCTGTTTACTCGCCTGAAGAAGCATTCTATCTACTGCATTTACCCACCACAGGAATCACCTACTGCTTTGATATGCGAGCACCGTTAGAAGATGGTGCACATCGTGTTACACAGTGGACTAATATACAGCCTCAGGCTTTATGTAGAACCCGTGGTGGCAACTTACTCCTTGGTAAGACTCAGGGTATTGCATTGTACGATGGATACCAAGACAACGGTGTAGCTTTCCAGATGAATTACTTCACCAACTATATTGACTTTGGTGCACCATCAAACCTAAAGCTACTTAAGAATTTAAAGATAACAATCATTGGTGGGAGTGCTACACAGGCTACACTCAACTGGGGTTATGACTATGCTTATGCTTACAAGAAGAAAACATTTACTTTATCTACTCAAGTAGTAGCTGAGTATAATATTGCAGAGTATAACATAGGTGAATTTAATGCAGGAGTCTTGGTAAACCGTCCTACAGTGAATGCTTCAGGCGGCGGTCAAGTAGTACAGCTAGGAATTGAAGCAGAAGTAGACGGTGCGGCGGTGTCCGTACAGAGACTAACAGCACAAGCAATTGTAGGAAGGACTATCTAATGTCAAACTATACTAAATCCACAAACTTTGCGGTGAAGGATACACTGGCATCCGGTAACCCTGCAAAGATTATTAAAGGTTCAGAGATTGATGCGGAGTATACAGCAATTCAGACAGCGGTGGCTACCAAGTCTGACACAGCATCACCAACATTTACTGGCACTGTGACAGCCGCTACCGTCAATGTCACAGGTACACTGACTGCCGGAACGATTGACGGAGGAACATACTAATGGCCTTGATTGACCAAATACTAACTGCCGCAGGCGTATCGTCTGGTAACATGGGCACAGCAACAAATGCTTTAGGTGCGTTAGGAGGCTTTGGTGCTTCAGAGTTAGGTATTCAACGGCTTGGAGACTTACAACAAGATATTGAATCACAAGCATCTCAGTATGCTACTCGTGGACAACAAGCATCTGCGTTCCAACCCTTTGCTGTTACAACACCTCGTGGTACTGCACAAATAGGTGCACAGGGCGGGTTAACTCTAGCACCAGAAGAAGGACTAGCACCTCAGGTTGCTGACCTGTCTATGCAACAGGCCTTAGGTGCACTACAACAACCTACTCCAACTGCACAGGGCTTGTTCCAACAAATGCAGGCTATTTCTGCACCAGAAGAACAGCGGCGTAGACTGGAGCTAGAGAACAGACTAGCGGCACAGGGCCGGTTAGGTACACAGACTGCGGCATACGGCGGTACTCCAGAAGCACTGGCCCTAGAGAAGGCTATCCAAGAGCAACAGGCACAGAACCTTCTGTCTGCTCAGACTCTTGCACCTCAGCTTGCACAACAGCAGGCAGGGCTAGGTAGCACACTATTTGGCTTAGGTGCACAGGCACAAGTACAGCCAATGCAGGGACTGCTATCAGCCTTGACTCCATCGTTAGAAGCGGCAAGACTGGCTCAGGCAGGACGTGCATCAGAGGCTCAGATCCTTGGACAGCTTGGACCAGAGGTACTAGAGTCATACGGTACACTTGGCAAGGAAGAAGCAGGACTACGTACTGCACAGCTCAACGCACTGCTTCAGGCACTAGGGTTAGGACAGACTTCACAGGCTGTACAGCAAGGAGCAAGTCAGGCGGCTACTACAGCTACGCAAAATACTTTAAGTAACTTACTGCAAGGAACAGGTGTAACAATCCCTAACATTCAAGGAACTGTCACAGCACAAACTGGGCCGGGTACGTATTTTCCTGACCAAGGCATGGGAGGAATTACCTAATGGCTGAACAATCATTATTATCTACGTTACTGTCTCCTACTCTTGCCGCACAAATGGCAACAAAAGAGGATGAAAAACGGATTCAAGAAATGGGTCCGTCTCTACTAGAAAGAGAGGTGGGACGTTCTTTGCAGATGGGTACTCGTGGTCTTGCCGGTCTTACTGGTACAGACATACGTAGCCCTGAAGTGCAAAAAGTTTCACAGATGCAGAGCGTTATTCAAAATGCTGAGGGTGCAGACATCTACGAGAAGATGGAGAATGCACTACCAGAACTAGAGAAACTAGACCCTGCAATTTCTATTGAGTTGGGTAAAGTAGTTACTGAGCGTAAGGCACAGGTTCGTGGTCTTGAGTCTCGTAACGCACTGGCTACATACTTTGCACAGCAGGGCTACCCTGTACTAGCAGAGGCTGTAGCATCAGGAGAAATGACTCCTGCAAAAGCCCTAGAAGAAATGCGTATGCGTAGGGAAACTGACATCAAAGAACGTGCAGAAGATCGCAAGGGCAAGGCAAAGCCAGTGACAGCTAAGCAGGTCACAGATGCCCTGCCATTCTACCAGATGGCTGTATCACGTGATGATACCTTAAGTGGTTTGGTGAATGACCTTGCTGACCTTGACTGGACAGACTATGTCATCCCGTTTGAAACTATCTTTGGATTCAGAGTTACAGATGATCCTGATACTGTAAAAACTCAGATCATTACTCTGGCTTCAGAACGTGCTGAACAAATTAAACTAGAACAGCCTGACATTCCAAGAGAGGAAGCGTTAGCAAAAGCCTTAAGTGAAATGAAGCAAGGAAGTTATGCGTCGAGTGACGTTGATAAGTTTGCAGGAGTAAACTAATGGCGGCACTACCAGAAGCCCTGTCAACCACTGCAATTACTAAGTTGGTTGAACAGGCTGAAACACCCTCAGAAGCTCCTGCTGAAACTGTACTCACAGACTATGACCTGTACAAGTCTAACAGACTACAACAGCTTGGTGCTATGCCGGGTGATCGAGTAGTTGATGGTAAACTTGTACGAGAAGCCTCAGAGGAACCTCGTGGTCAGATCATTACTCGTGAAGATGTCATGAATTCAGCACGTCTTCAGGAGTTAGAAGCTGAAGCCGGTGACATAATTGAAGACGGGAAGTTAATTAAGTCAGGCGAGAATGACCTACTGCGTAACTTTGCCTACAACTATACAGAGGCTCAGTCGGCTGTACAGAACTTTGCCACATACCTTGAGTCTAAAATTCCACTTGGTACTCTGACGTTTGACCTAGAGGATGGGTTGCAGTATGTCTCGCCTGAGGAATATTCGGAAGGTTTCATGGCAATGTCTCCGCAGGAAAGACGGGACACGATACTGCAAAAAAGACTTGCAGAGCTTGAAACAATGCGTGAAGACTTTGCACCTACGCAGAGCCTCACGGGTCAGATTGCCGGTACTGTTGATCCTAGTATTCTTTTGCCTCTTGGTAGAACACTACCTACTATGATTGGTGCAGGTGGTGCTCTAGGTGGGGCCTACTCAGCCGCTGAAGACTTGGCTAAGACAGGTGAAGTAGACCCTACTAAGGTGGCTACAGGAACAGCACTAGGTGCAGGGGCTGTTGGTGCGTTGAGCTTGACAGGCCGTGGTATCAAGAAAGCCTATGAAGTAGCTACCAAGCCTGTCAAGACTAAGATTGCCAAGAGCAAAGTCGATGAAGTACAGGCTATCATCAACCGTGAGGTAGCACAAGGTACTCCTAAGTCTGAGCTTCCTAGAATTATCCAAGAAGAAGCAGGGCTGAATCCACAACAAGTAGCTGAGGCTATCTCAGTCAGTGGTGTCAAGACTCGCATTCCCGGTTCTCAACAACGAGCACAGGAGCTAGTTGACAATCAGATTGCTGTGGACTCTGCTACTGCACGAACCAAGTCAGGCATCCTAGACAAGTATCTTGGCACACTGTCAACTCGTGTAAAGAATATCTCTGTGCCGGTCTTTACCAGACTGCGTAAGTATGAAGCAGATCTACACATTGAGACAGCCAAGAAGATGAATCGTGTAGAAGGATTCACTAAGGCTCTACTGAAAGCTCCTCCTGCTATGCGTGATACTTTGAATCGTCACCTACTCAATGGTGACTACAAAGCGGCAAAGCAACTGATGTCTACATACAGCCAGAAGGCAGGACTGTATATTGATGATGTACAGAAACTGCTTGACGAGGTGTATGATGAAGTGGTACAGGAAGGATACACCTCACTGCCTAAGAAGGAAGCATACTTCCCTCGCATGGTGAAGGACCTTGATGGTCTGCTTGCTTCCTTGGGTAAGGTGAAGAAGGACGAGTACCAGAAGGCAATTGAAGCCTACGCAAAGCGTAAGAATCGTCCAGTCAATACCATCACCATTGAAGAAAAATCTGACATTGTCAACAAGATGCTCAGAGGCTACCGTCAGACTACTGATAAAACTCCACGTTGGGTGAAGCAACGTACAGTAGAAACTGTAACCCCTGACATGATGAAGTACTACTACACACCTGCTGAGTCTTTGCAGTTCTACCTGCGTGGTGCAGTCAATGACATTCAACGCCGTAGGTTCTTTGGCAGAGCAGGCGAGAACAGTGACATTGGTACACTGGACCTTGACTCCTCTATCGGACGCTTTATTGCAGAGGCACGAGAGGCTGGTCAGATCAACGGCGACGACATGGCAGAACTAGGTGAGTTGCTGTCATCTCGATTCATCGGCGGTGAGCGTCAGATGGGAGACATTGCTTCTTGGATTCGTGACACAGGCTACGCAGGCACGATTGCTAACCCAATCTCTGCCATCACACAGCTTGGTGACTTGGCTACATCGGGTGCAATCTACGGACTGCGTAATACTCTGTCGGCTATGTTCAATCCTAAGCAGATCAAGATTATTGACATTGGTCTGGAGGATGCCATCACCAATGAGATGATGAACCCCGGCAAGTCAGCCAACCTACTACAGAAGATGTTCAAGTACTCAGGCTTCCAAGCAGTCGATAGACTGGGTAAGGAATCCACAATCAATGCCGCCCTGCGTAGATTCCAAGGCATGGCAAAGACTGAGAAGGGTAAGAATGAACTCCGTAAGAAGTGGGGACAAACATTCGGTGATGACATGGAGAGTGTGATCGCTGACTTGGAAAACAAGACAGTCTCAGAAAACATTAAGCTCCTTGCATTCAACGTCATCTCAGACCTACAGCCTATCACACGTAGTGAGATGCCACAGGGCTACCTTGACTCTGTCAACGGCAGGATGCTGTACATGTTAAAGTCCTTCACAATCAAGCAGTACGATATTGTACGTCGAGAGATTGTGCAGGAGTACAAGAAGGGTAATAAGAAGCAGGCTGTCAAGATGGCGGCTATGCTAGGAGGCTACCTGATGGCGGCCAACACAGGTACACAGACTACCAAGGACATCCTACTAGGACGTGAAGTACGTGCTGAGGACGTGCCTGACAAGGCTATGTGGGCACTGCTTGGTGTGTATGGTGGTAATAAGTACATGTACGAACGCTACCTTGAGCGTGGTGACGTGAAGGGAGCCGCTGTAAACTTGTTAGTCCCGGCTACTCCTTTGATTGATTCAGCTATGACACTGGGTAAGGGGATCGGAGAAGAAGACGACAGAGCTATGACGCAACTTAGGGCAGTGCCTGTGTTTGGTCCTATCGTCTACAACTGGTTCGGCGGTGGTGCTGAAGCCTACAACGAACGGCTCAGCAAGGAATAAAAAAAAAGCCCCCGTAGGGGCAACTGGAGATTAACTAAAATAATCAAAGACCTGTCCAATGTGTATCTTCAAGAAGGGAATATTAATAACCCACCCATCAAAGAAGTACACTTGGGCCTCGTCAATATCCTCACCGTCCTTCCAGCCTAGCACTGGCTGAGACTCGACAGTCTCGATTGACAATCCGAATACGTGGTGAAATCTAACTGCTACCATCCCCAATCATCCCCTTCTAGTCCGTGTGAATTATAGTCTGTTACTCGTTTCTCAAAGAAGTTACTGAGGCTACTACCTCCTAGAATCTCCTCCATCCAAGGCAGAGGATTCTCTTTAGCTTTCCAGTTCGGCTTAAGGCCAAGTTGCAGTAGTCGTCTGTCTGCGAGATAACGAATGTACTGTTTAACTTCTTCTCTCGACAGGCCTTCCAAGTCACCCATCTCATACGCCAAATCAATAACCTTGTCTTCCAGTTTGACAGCAGTACGAAACATCTCGTAGATAGCTTTCTTAAAATCATCGGTAACAACTCGTGGGTGTTCATCACAGAACTCTCTAAACAACTTAGCCATGCCTTCCGCATGTTGGCTTTCATCTCGTACTGACCACTCAACAACAGTGCACATCCCCGGCATCTTACCGAATCGTTGGTAGTTGAGTAGCATAGCAAACGCACTGAACAACGACATACCTTCATTCAGCACAGACCGTGCGATAGCCAGTGCTGTTCCTTGGTGGCTATGCACGTCAATATCGGACATGAACTCCACTTTTGCAGACATTTCATTGTACTCTAGGAAGGCTGTGAATTCTTCTTCAGGTAGTCCAAGAGTATCATTAAGGAGGGCATATGAGCGTTGATGGATGAACTCTCTACTAGCAAAGGCTGTGAGCATTGCCCTGATTTCATTGTTCTTGAACTTGGGTATATAATACTCCAAGTAGTTTGTCCCAACCGCAACGTCTGTTTGTGTGAACAACCGCAGAATCTGAGTGATATGGTTTTTCTCTGCTTGCGATAGGACATCTGACTTCCAGTGATTGACATCGGTTTGTAGTTCTAGTTCATCCTCGATCCAGTGGATGCGCTCATGCTCTGTGGCATAGGTCACAGCCCAAGGATACTTGAATGGCTTGTATGTTGTGTTACTCTCCAGTAGTGACATTTAGTCCTCCAGTTCTGATTGGTTCTGATATATAACATTCATCAGATTATTGTTGTGATATTGTAGTCTTTCTATCTCTATTTGCAAAGTCTGGAAGTGGTCAAAGCAGTCATTGAGTATTCGTCTATTGAACGGGTCACTGTCTTTAATCAGACTCAGACGATGTAGTAAGTTCTTTGTTTTCTCTTTCATCTAACCATGCCTGTAAAAATTGCTCTGGTGTTACCCCTGTGATACCTGCAACAAGACACCAGATAATACCTTGTTGACATATAAGCTCATGCTCTTGGTCTGTCATGTCAAACTGATAAGTGGCTGAGCCATCTTCATGCTCTTTGATTTCTGTCACGTTCATGTGTTCTCTCCTTTGCATAGGAATACTATGCATAGATAATTACATTTTATGTAATGTATTCCCATTTTTATGCGCTGATAAACGCAAGTTATAACTTTTTTATGCGCTTATAAGTGTACACGAATGCACTATAAAAGCAACATATGTGTACACTATAATGTCCATTGACGCTTAAAAGCAACATATATGGATACTATGTTATCCTTGACAACTTACGCAGACATCATCGTCTTCAAAGTCCTTCAGCGCATTACGATCTACCTTAGTACCAACCTTCTCAGCCGTAACTCCCGCAGTCGTGCGGAGGTAGTATAGACCTTTAAGCCCTTCCTTCCATGCTTTAAGGTGGACTTGATTAACGATAGCCTTGTCTGTCCCTGACGGGAAAAAAACGTTAACGCTTTGTCCCTGACATATGAACTCTTGCCTTTTGGCGGAGTGCTCGACAACCCATGCTTGATCCAACTCAAACGCAGTTTTAAACGTGTCTTTCTCACTTTGGGATAGGAACTCCAAGTGCTGTACAGAGCCTTCATTCTCAATAATGCTTTGCCATACCTTCTTGGTGTTCTGGGATTTCTCATTTAAGACTTCCTCCAAGTACGGATTACGTACCGTATGACTGCCAGCCCTAGTACGATGTACATAGCAATTGCTAATGCGTGGCTCGATAGAAGCACTACAACCGCATAGAATGGAACTGTTAGCATTAGGAGCAATAGCGAGCAAATGCATATTTCTAACACCAGTACCCACTCCATCAGGACACTGACCACGCTCCATAGCGAGCGAGTAGGTGGCCTCAAGAGACTGGGCCTTGATGTCTTTGAAGATTGCATAGTTCTCACTCGCCGCTTGCCATGATTCCCAAGCTATGCCTTTGCCTTGGAGGTATCCGTGGAACCCCATTGCTCCCAGACCGATGCTACGTTCTCTGTATGCTGAGTAAACAGCTTTTCCAAGTTCTTCTGGTGCGTTGTCAATAAAGTATTGAAGGACGTTGTCCAAGAGTCTGACAAGATCTCCAACCATTCCGCTTGTTTTCCACTCGTCGTACTTTTCGAGGTTGACTGAGGAGAGGCAACAGACTGCTGTGCGTTCTTCACTTGTAGCGAGATGGATTTCGTTGCAGAGGTTACTGCCATTAATTGACAATCCAAGTTTTCTTTGAGCTTCCGGTAAGCCTCGTCTGGCTGTGTCGATAAAGTTAAGGTAAGGACTGCCAGTTCTGAAGCGAGCTTCAAGGATTCGTTGCCACAGTTTGCGAGCTTCAACTGTATCTCTGACAATTCCTGTATTTGGGTCTGTAAGATTGAATTCTGATCCATTTATTACGGCCTCCATAAATTCGTCTGTGATGTTCACAGCATTAAATAAGTTAAAACATTTGCGATTGATGTCACCACCAGTCGCCACTTTAAAAGATATAAACTCCTCAATGTCAGGATGGCTTACGTCGAGATATGCGGCGTAGCTTCCCTTCCGTGTCTTCCCCTGTTTGTACGCAGTCATCTGACTGTCCACTACTTTCATGAATGGTATCGGTCCGGGAGCTTTGTCGCTGATCCCTCTCACGTCCCCCCAGTGCCCACCCACACCGCCGCCCTTTACGGAAAGCCATGCTACTTCACCATTATGTTCAATAAGACTATCAAGATTGTCACCCACGTAAGTAAGGAAACAACTAATAG
>OEFV01000055.1_pt1 | contig 11875 bp, 25 predicted proteins | sample 1498691 | NCBI WGS metagenome assembly OEFV01 (sample SAMEA3275497, study PRJEB22092) | marine metagenome | biome: ENVO:00000447 marine biome; feature: Sheltered location near shore and weather station; material: Particulate matter on a 0.22 Um pore size filter | collected 2014-06-21T08:00:00+00...
TTTACCATTGCCGACGAGGGCGTAACGGATGACGCCATCAAGCGCATCACGCGCAGGGTGAACGGCGGCTATCACGGTCTGGATGATCGAAGCAACCAGAGCAAGAAAATCCACACTTGGCTCATGGCCTAGTTTAGCTAAGTTAGCTAAGTGGCGAAGCAAGATCAAAAAGCCAGCGCGGCGGTAGGTAGGGCCGGGGAGCATTTAGCACTCGCCTACCTGTCGCTTGCAGGCTACATCTGCACGCTCTGCCAAATAAAAGATCACGATGCGTATATACAGACAGATACACAGACTCTCACCTTGCAAGTGAAGACCGCCAGCAAGACGCATAAGACTAGCAATAGATACGCATTCCACACGCCCAAAAAGAACGTCGATGTGTCAGACGTGTTTGCGTTTGTATCCATTGATTTGGGCGCTGTGATTTTCCGCCGGGGAGACGAGCTGACCTCTGTGACAACATACATTTCGCCAGAGGAATTTATAGATGAAGAGCGGTCAATGCAAAAAACATTCGACAGCTTCAAATAACCGCTTGTGACCGGGCGCGGCTTTGATTACAAAGTCTGAGTGGGTGGCTTTTCATCGCAACTGTTTTTTGGTTTCGACGCTGCTAAATGTGCCAACATTCACGGCCACCCACACGATTACTAGAATATAATACCCACCAGCGCCATCAAGCCAGCGCCGCTGATGAAGCCAAAGATGGCTCCGATCAGACCCGCCGCGTTTATCATGCGCTCTACCTCTTTGTCATTCATCAATCATCATCCTCAAAACAGTTATTCAACGGCTGAATGGGCTGCTTGCTAAAGACCCAGCGCCATTGCCTCTTGGTATAGCCCGGCACTTCCACAAAATCACGCACGCGGTAAACCTTGTTCGCCTCCCACATTTTCTTGAGATAGCTTGACGTGCGTGGCACGCTGTCTCCCAGCAACTCTGCGGCCTCTGCTGCCGTCACACGCTGGTCATACGGGATCAAAGAAAACAGGCGATTGCCTTGGTCAATGCTGTGCTGTTTGCTGGCCTCAGCTGCCTTAATCATAGACGGGGCCATTGTGGTCGGCCTGCGCGGGCCAGATGGTAGGGCTTCACGTTTGCGCTGGCGATACATGAGCGTTTCAAACTCCCACAAGCAGTGGCCGTATGTAATCTCAAAGCGCTCGTGCTTATTAGTAACGCCATTCAGCTTGGCTCTCAATCGCTCGGCTGCATCTTTTTCATATCGCGCTTTAGCAGATCTATTAGCGCTTGCTGCTCTTCCAGCCGCTGCTTCAAGTTTGGCCGCATCGCCGTCTTCTGCTCCGTCAGCATTATGCTGTTGTTCCGCTCTAGCCTTTTTATAATAATCTGAGTTTGGTCCGTATTCACGTTTCTTCCTTTCAAGTTTTATGTTCGCAGCCGAACAAATGCGATGTATTGTTGACGGTGATACACGCAGCAATTCTGCGGTCTCAATCTGTGACATGCCTTGCTGTGCGCAATCAAGAACGTGGCGGGTAAGTGCATCTGGATCGTATTTCATTGGTAGTCCTCCAAGGGGTCAATCTGGCCTATGCCGTTGCAGACTTCGCATTCTTCCATGTAGCTCCCAAAGTCGCCGTGCCAAGTTGAGCTTTGGCGAACCCAAACATCGCGCTCAACCTCGCCTTCGCCATCGCATTCTGGGCAGTTTATCCAATCTTCCATAACCTTCCTCCTTATAAATTTTTGCATTTGCCTTCGTTGTCAGTGAACCACACATGGCCATCGTTTATAACCATGTGACCAGCGCCAATAAGCGCGTCTACAGCTTGCTTATATGTTGAGCGCGGATTTGCGGCTGAGGACACCTTGCCGATGAAGTGGTCTTTCAGCGTCTCTTCAGAGATAACCCAATATGTTCTTGGCTCTGGCCACCCAACCCCTCCGGGGTTTGGCTGCCCGACGCCCTCACCGCGTAGCTGCGTAAACACCTTGCGAATTAGGACTTGGTTCTTGCCCTTGATGCGTGGCTTGTTGGCCTCTTCAATCTCGCTTTCAGTGGCCTGCACAACAGTACAAGTCGTAACGCTGTCACCATCCTCATCAACGCCAAGCTCAATGACATTTAACTTGAACTGAAATATAACGCCTGTTTCCATGTCACGCTGTTTCGTGGCTTTTGCCGTGCGCAGGCCGGTGTTCTCATCGTAATCAAGCTCAATCTCTGTGTCGGTCGCGGCGCGTAAACTCGAATGCCCCCTAGCACCAGCGGCTTTATCCTTGCCGGAGTGGTGAACAACGTCCAAGTGTGCGCTGGTTATCTCGCGCAGCTTGTCGCAATTGCCGATAAACTTTGTCATATCCTCTGGCGAGTTTTCGTTACCGCCAGCCATTGAGCGGCTGAGCGTGTCAACAAATATGCACTTCACCTGACCGTGCTTCCTCGACACCTCACGGCACAGCTTCTCAAGCACGGCCATGTCAACCTCGCCGTCAAGCAAGTTGACCGGGGCAGGGCGCACAGCCAGCTTCACATTCTTATGCTCTGGGTATTTTTTCCTTAACGCAACCACGCGATTGTGGAACGCCATGCCGCCCTCGGTTGCGAGGTATAAAACAGAGCCACCAATAACCTTGTGGCCATTCCACTCCTCACCGCAGGCAATGTGCCAAGCAAGATCAAGGGCGAAGAATGATTTGCCCACATTTGACGGGCCATAGATCACAGACATCTGACCCTCGCCAAGCCAGCCCTTCACAAGATAGTTGCGGCTCAGCTGCGGGATGGCCTCGTCCGGCATAAAGATTTGATCCATGACGCTCTGCACGGTCAATGCTTTCTTCGCCGCTGCCGGGCCTTGGTTTACCCAAACGTCAGAGTAATCCCATCCCTCCATGTCGGGCAGGATGTACTCAACGCCCAGCTCAGAGAATGCGCGCTCGCATTCCTTGCGCCCGGCATCGTCATTGTCGCCTGCAATTACAAGCTCGGCATCTGGCTTGGCTTGTTGCAGGTTGTCTATCACAGCCAAAATGTTCCCTGCATTTAGAGCAAACACGCATGGCTTGCCCGTGGCCTCATGCACAGTCGCGGCTGTTGCCCAACCCTCTGCAACATATGCAAACTCACGAATAGGTCCGCCAATCACGCTAAAGTTGCCAATCACGGGAAGCTGGTAGGAAAACTTTTTCTTGCCGTCAGCGTCAATGAACTGCGCGCCAACGCGCCTGCCCTTCACGTCAATGATCGGGATGGTCAGCGTATCGCCGTCAATCTTGGCGTTGTGCAGTTTAATCTTTTTCTTCTCAAGGTATGGGTGACTGCTCATGGGGTCACGCTCCGGCCATTCAATATCAACTCTCGTTACCTCCACTGTCGGCGTATGCCCCGGCTGGGGCCAGAGAGACATATCGCGCAGCCTGTCCTTGATGGCCTTATAGTCATTGCACTTACGGCAATGAACCATGACCTCGCCTTGAAACTCTTTAATCCAAAACCGATCCGTGCCAGCGCATGATGGGCATGGGCCATGATACTCGCCCTGCGCAGTCTTTTTCAACTCAAGACTGCGAATGATCGTGTTGCCAAACTCCGACCAGCGAGCGGCTGGAAACTTGCTTTCTCTGTTCTGATCGGATAACATTTGCTTATCGCCTTTTCATTGTGGTGGGTTTCTTATGATATTGTGTGGCCCGGCATGTAAGTGTCGGGCCACACTTTTTTTAAATAGAGATTTTTATAACCTTTATTTCGTCATCTCTATTTGGCTTCGCCTTCTTCAACCTTTTAACCTTTTTAGGCTCTTCGGTATCTGAGTTGCTCAGCAACTTCTCTGCCTTAATCATATCTTTTATCAGAGCGTCTGCATCCGACTTTGATATGGGCAGTGATGCAGATGGCGACCCACTAGCTCCACTGAGTAGGTGTGTGAGCTTGTTGATCCTATACATCTGATTTGGAGTTGCATAAAACATTTCACTCATGCTGTGATCCAAACGCAGTACATGCCATCATGCTTCCTCGTCGCCCCCTTGCGCCCGCGCAATTTCAGGAGTTTGTAGAAGTACCTTTGATGGTTACTTGCCCCGAATTGGACGCAATCGCCAACGTTTACTTGATCCAATACTGCATCATATTTTGATCCAGAGCCTCCCCGGCCGTTTTTGGCTCTTGGGATGGGCATGTTTTGAACGATAGTAACTTCCATTGTAGTTTCCTTTTCTGATTTATTTAAAACGGGATTTCGTCGTCAAGGCCAGCATGTGCTGCTGGCGATGGTGTTGAGACAGGTATTGCGAATGGATCGTCCACAGCTGCCACTGGCGTTGCCGTTACGCTGGACGTAAAGCCACCAGAGACCGAAGTGAACGGATCATCTGAGCCTTGCATCTCTGCAAGCTCCAAGACCTGCACAGCGCGCAGCCTAAGCGAAACGCCATTCAGGCTGCCTGTATTGTATGGCACAACAACCACGGCCACGTTGACCTTGCTTCCGCTGGTCAGCATGAAATCATCCGGCAGCTTATTGCGCTGAGCATCAACTTGCTTTGGTGGCTGTGTCTTGTCACCACCGTAAGCACCCTTCAGCTTGCACTTGCCGACGACTTCGCCATCGTCATTGCGTTTGTATGGAAGCATTGTTGGCTTCTCTGGCCATTTGCGCTTCGTGTCCAACGCCGCAGCGTTAGAATACGCCTCCATACAGATACGATGCAGCTCCTTTGCCTTCTCATCGGACATTACGAAGCTCATTTCGTATGCTGCGCCGTCATCAAACGCATCGCATTTCACTGACTTGTTCTCGTAAGTATCGAACTTGTAAGTGGAATTTAGGCGCGGGTAACGTGCGACGACTTCTGTAATCATGTGTTGCATTTTGCAACTCCTCTCAATGTTGTGCAGCACCCCTGCACTGGGATAGGTTAAAACGCTTCTTCACTGTCCATCCAGGCTGGCAAGTGGATCGTGTTCAAGTCAGGCCAATTCGTGACATATTCCTCAGTCTCAATCGCCTGCTTTATGTCAACCAATGCAGCAAGCATACGGTTGTGAGCGTGGCGCAAATACATTTCCGAAAGCTCATGGCACGCAGTGACGTGCGGCGCGTCCTTCTCGATGCAGATGAAGATAAAGTTCTCCACACGAATGCCGTTCAGTTTCAAGACGTGCATGTAAAATGCAGCCTGCAAATCGTATCCGAACTGACGCACAGAACGCTCAAAGCCCCTGGGTGATGCGTCTTGGGTCGTTTTGATGTCCAGTACAATGCCTGCGTTGCGCAGGAGGCCATCTGGGCGCGTCTTTAGGTCAATGTCAATGTCTGGCTCAGTGGCGAAGAATGAAGCCTCTGCCAGCATGTCAGGATTTGTGAGCAAATGATTTGCCATACGGTTCTTCAGGCAAGCCTCAGCCATTTTGTTTGCCAGGTCATAATCAGCCTCGGTGAGCAATATCTTGCCAGCAGCATCGCACTCATCTTTCGAGTCAGACCATGCCTTGCCGCGCCGTGTCTCAGGCCCGCGCACAACAAGGTCTTTCTCTGGCTCCAGCAAGTAAGCGTGAACCGCGCTGCCCAATGCGAATGCCGGGCTATCCTTGCGCTCAGCGCCGAACAAGTGCGCAATGCTTTTGTTTGCTGCGGTCTTAATTGCAGTCGAACCAAACGCATGATGCGCGTGATATTCCTCGTTCGACATGTCTTCCGACTTGATGATTGTCATGTTTTCCTCCGTTTCCTCATTGTTCGCATATATGTTTTGCATATGCAATACCTAATTCTGGGGGAACTTCTTTTATTTTTTAGAAGTTCTATTTTGTTAAGGGGCAATGACTTACCGAAGTTGTTACCCCTTTAACGGACAGGCTGGACATGTCCGGGCTTTGTCCGTGTCTGTCTGGCTCTCCGCTCAATCTCCTCCTCGATCCCAGCGCCAAGAGCCTTCAAGTGGGTATCGGACGATCCATCAATTATTGACCAGATCAAATTGTTTACCACCATACCCTTTAGCCAGATAATCGGAGACTCGCCTCGATAGATCGTTACTTGACTGTTATATGAGAAATTTTTTGCATCATCATAGAACTCGACACCTTGGCTTGAGTGGGTTCCGTTTATACTAATAGTTTCATGTTCGCAGTTGCCCGGACCAATCCCAATCTGCTTTGGGTTCAGAAATATACTCATCACACCACCTCAATAAATGTTTTAGCCGCAGCGGCCCACAATATCATTGTCGGCCTTTGCTGGCCCACGCGATTAAACACGTCTGCCTTTGCAATCTTGCCGGAGTTAAAGAGGCGCTGGGCTGCGTTGCCTGCTGTTTTGTGGTCAAGCTCAAAGTAATCCGCAAGCTCTGCTGTGGTGTGATACCCGCCAGCGGCAAGAATAAAGTCAAGAAGATTTGCGTCCAACGCTTCATTATTTAATGTTTGCGATTTATCTATGATTGCTTTTTCGCAAACTTCATCCTCTGGCGCTTCTGATAAGCCCTCATACCATTCGTTCAAATGCTCCATGCTGGTAATTTGGACAATCTCATTAGGTCTCTGCAACTTCACAGCCTGCCAGGGTGTGCCTTTGTCTGACTTGTCTTGATAGTTAGGCACAAGCACAGCGTTTATTTCATCGCCCGTCGCAAGGTCAAAGCCGTCAGCGATGTGAACTGGGATAAAAACCTGCCCTTGTGTTTCCGTATCGCAGGCAAATGCAAACCCATGTGCGTGCGCGTTTGTTATGATGATCTTATTCATTTTGTTTCCTTCAATTTAATGCTGCGGGCAGTCGCCCATAGTTTTTCAAGCGGCAATAGATTTTCCTGATCCATTGCCCAGCCTTTGCCGTGGCCCAGGTCAATCTCATAAGCCTGATCTAAAAAATGCGTGCGGGGTATGTAGCCCACAACGTGCATACGGTCAGGCGCTTGCTGGCACACCAGAATAGAGCAATCGGCCTTGAATGCCTCGCGCTTCTTAAACAAAAGCCGCCCGGTGGTATAGAACGTGGCTTTCACATCTACAGAAATATTATCCAGCCATACGTCTCGGCCATCATCTACGCCTATGGCGTGGATGTGGTCGAGATCAAACACCTTCGACACGGCAAGCTCTGCCTTTACACCCAGCAAATCCAAGTCAGCGTCAGACCTGCCCTTATCCCGGCGCTGATTAGCAACGCCAGAAGCGCGGGCCAATTGCCAGCGCATTGCGGCGGCCTGATTGCATTGCGCAACCTCTTTTTGCGTTAGACTTACAAGCATGGCGTGTCCTATCTAAAATGGTGGTTCTTGATCCGGGTGTGCCGGAACCCAACCCCCGAAAGGCTCCGGCACACTATTGGTTTGAGCATCCCGCAACGCTAAAACGGGGCCGAACATTTGCATCAAAAACGTCGGCAGATGCTCAGACCAAATCACTTGCGAGCCTTCGCAGCAGCTCGCGCAATTACATCGTCAGCGGCTTGCGCTGCGCGCTCGTCGTCGCGCATGTCAACCTCAAGCATGATATTTAAGACGCCCTCGCAAATGTGAGTGCGTTCTTCATGGTCAAGATCGAATGCCTCGAATATCGTGCAGACGACAGCGCCTAAGTCGATGCCCTTCACGCTATTAGGAAGGGAAACCAAGAAATCCTTGGTGCATTCGGCAATTTGCTTCTCACGTTCACTCATAACCCTTGCTCCTCTTTCTCTAGCACAATGCTAATGATTGAGCGGTGAATGCCTGTGTCGCCATCCAAATCAAGCCCATCTCTCACAAGCGCATGATGTATCTTGCGCCGGGCAGAAACAGATGCGCGGCTCAATCGTGTTTTCTGTGGGTGTGACCAGCTCCAGAACTGAGCAACGCCCATATAATCCGGCGAGCCAATAAACTCGCGGTCAATCTCTGTGAGCTTGCACAAAGCGTTAAACGTCACGTCAGGCAATCCAACCTTAATGCTCATCGACTTCGCCCTCCCATACAATGCCATGCTCGGCAAAGCGTTCCATTTGGTATTTGTTTGGCTTGGTGTGCAGAAGGCCAGTGATGCGCGGATAAATGCCGTCAAAATCCTTTGCCTGGCCGTAAGACAAGCGCGGGGCGTCGTTAGCGTCCGATCGAAGCGCGTAGGCAAGCGCAAGAGATTTCTTGCCGATTTCGCGCTTGTCTTCGTTTTCAGATGTGTTCCAGCTGTATTCTTCGCACAAGAAGTTAGCTGCGCGGCAGAATTCAATCACGTCGCTATAGCAAAAGTCCATCAAATAGTTAACGTCTTCAGATATGGATATGCTGGTCCAGCGCAATTCATTTAGCGCCTCACGCTCATCATCTGCAAATTCAGCAACAATGTCTGCGCGGTCAAGCATTTCTTGCTTGATACGCTCCCAGCGTGCGATTTCTTTTTCGGATGGTTTGGTTTCGTTTGTCATTTGTTAAACTCCATGTTTGTGTTGTGCCACCAGTATAAACATGGAAAAAACATATGCGCAAGCACATTTTTAACTGGCTCCCTATATTTTAAACATATATAAAGAAAACAGACACAAGAGGAGTTAAAACCATGTCGGACAAAAAGCGCCTAATCAATTTCGCAGAAGAATATGACCGCATAATTACAGAAGCCGCGCGCAGGTCCGGGCTATCGTTTAGCGCGTTCTGCCGGAGCGCAGCACTGGAAAAGGCGGCAACAATTGTGGAGCATGTACAGCAACCGAGGGCTGATTGATGCTTATCTACGGATGCGATCCGGGCTTTACCGGGGCCGTGGCGTTATACTGGACTGATACAGGCAGGCTGGAAGTGCATGATATGCCGGTGATGAAAAACCCAAAAGGCAAGTCAATTTTAAATCTGCATTCCCTGCTAGACGTGTTCAAAAACGAGGCCGACGAAAAGTGCATGTGCATAATTGAGCAAGTCGCGTCGAGACCCGGCCAAAACTCAAGCGCAGTCTTTCGTTTCGGCCAAGGCTTTGGGCAATTGCAAATGGCAGTCGCGGCAAACAAACTGCCGGTGCAATATGTGACGCCAGCAAAATGGAAGAAATATTTTGGGCTGATTGGGTCAGACAAGAACGCCAGCCGAGCGATTGCAATGGATCGCTTTCCGCAAGAAAGTGACTTGTTCAAGCTGGCCAGGCACGATGGACGGGCAGAAGCGGCCTTGCTTTGTCTGTACGCGGCAGAAAATATGGTTTGAGCGGTTTGGGGTGGGTGTATTAAATGTGTATTAATTGTTGGGCCATATAAACAAGGGGTTTGGCGGTGTGTTTAGTACAATTAATACACCTTTAATACAGTATTAATACAATGGGCGTATTTTGTATGAATGTATGAATGTGTCTGAAAGACACATTAATAATACATTCATACACCGAGAAGCGGGAGTTTAATATATGGCATACGATTGGGCTAAGTGGGTTAAGCATAAGATCGAGAAGGGCGAGGCGATTGTTCGCCCTGCAGGCTATCATAAAGGGGTCGAGCGGCTGCAGGGGTTTAGATCGAGGCTTGACGCTTGCCGGGATTTAGCAGAGCTAGAGGGCTTCGCCAATCGGCGCAGGTTTGATCCAACATTACCGCGATGGAACGCAACCGAGCGGGATGCAATATTGCGGCGCAAGTTTGAGATGGAGAATGGGAATGGGTGAGAATATAAGAAGCGCCGTCTTAAAAGAGGCCAGCGAATTGATTAACGGCCAGCGGCAATCAGACTATGGAACGCCGCAAGAAAACTTCGGTTGCATTGCGCAGATGTGGTCAGCCTATCTCGGGCCGGAAGTGAGTATCACCGCTGGCGATGTATGTCGCATGATGACGCTTCTCAAGGTGGCCCGGCTTAGGAATGGACCGCACCACGATAGCAGCGTTGATAGTGCGGGATATATGGCGCTCGGCGCAGAGATGGACCAAACCACATAAACTTGCGCTTTGGGCTTGTGTGTGGCTATAAATGCGCATGGCGCGTCGTTCCTCCCAAGGATGCGCCTAAACTGGCCCGGCGCTTGTCCCAATCCATGCGCCGGGCATATTTAAAGGGCCGGGCCTATGTCGTATCAAATAGACTTTCGCGTGTTGCTCACTTGCGTGGATGATGACGCGGCAGAGGTTGAGACCGGGCTTTTGGTGGACTATTGCGAAGAGAGGTTGAACGAGACAAGCCCAGCGCGGTTAATGCAGGCGCTTGGCGAAGTGTTGATGGAATTGCACGAAAGCGATTTAATCAACACGGGTGAGACCTTGCATTAAAAAAGCCCGGCGCGGTGGCCGGGCTTTGTGTTGCGTTGTGGGTGTGGCTTATTTTACGCAAGGCGACAGTGCGACGGGGAATGTCTCACCAATCTCAAGCATACAGTCAATGGCCGCAATCTTAGCTTCCTCCAATGTTGCAAAGCTAGATTTTAACAGGCTCCCATGTACGCGGCCAACAAAGCTATAGCGTCCAGATGGCGTTTTCATAATTGTCGTAACTTTAAACATTTGCTTTCCCTTTACAGATTGAGCGCTAATACAGCGCCAATGATAAGCCCGGCGGCAAGGCCAAGGCTCACTTGAATTAAGATTGCCTTGACTTGTTGGCGAACCTGTTTTGTTTGGCGGCGTGTCATTATGCTGCCTCGTCTTCGCGTTCTTCAAATATCTGCCACAAGCGTGCGCAAATGCGCGCGTTGATTTCGCCACAGGCCATTATGCAGGCAATTTCGTCATATGATTTACCATGCTCACCGCCATAGCATTCAGAGAAGAAATCTTCGCCTTGCTCAATGTTGCAGTTTTGGCAAATGGTATGGGCTTTGGCGTAGTATATGACGTACTCGGAACCGTCTGCGCTTTCATGCGCCCAATCCATAGCCTGCTCAATGTCGCTGGCATCGCGTGCAATCTCTTCCGCAATGTCGTTGCAATACTGTGTGAGGTCATAATCTTGCATTGTCTTACTCCGTGTTTGTTTGTGTTGTCATGCGACTGCATGTGAAGGCCGCGCCGTTAAGCGCGACTAACAGATGCGGTCAGTGCTGGCGATAGTATCCCGCTATGGCCGGGCCTTGGAAGTAACGGGATATAAATATAACGGTGTGAAAGTCGTCGCCGGGAGCCTTAACCGCACGAAACTTGACGCTATTGGGCAAGTGCTGGCGTAGAGTTGTGATCATACCGTTGAGCGTGTCAGACTCAATATAATCGCCTCCGAATGACGCGTGAGGGCGGAAGGTGTGAATTGCGTTGCTTTCCATTGTCTCAATCCTTGTTTGTGTGTGTCTATATATAATGTATATGCCGTCACATCGCATTGCGCAATAGTGACGTTACGTCACAAATTGATTTACCTCCACGCAACACACCGCAACACCGCAGCGCAGAGGCGCGCCCGCGTAATTGAACAAGCGTTCAATTGCAATATCTGGAATGTGGCAAGAGTGCGGCACAAGTGCGGCGCAGGTTAGGCGCAATACAATGCGCGCAGCTTGGGGTATCTATGTACCACAATGCTTAACATGTTAAACAAGTGTTCGCTTATATTCAGGATCGTGAATGTCAAATGCCCCCCCGGTCAAGCATTTGCGGGGTAGTGTTATTATTATACAATTCACACACACGGGAGCCACCCCCCGTACCCCCTTGCCAATCATATGCTACACAGCGTAAAATTATAAAAAATGGGAGTTTATCAAATGGCAGGCAAGGCGTTACAAAAGCGAATACTGTCCGATGTCACCAAGCAAGGCGGCGCAGAGTATTTGTTTGAATATTTTTCTTCTGGCGGCACAATGGCGCAGCTTGCGACGCACTATGAGTGCAGCCGGGGTTACGTCAGCACGGCACTGCACAAAATCCCTGAGTATTCCGAGGTAATAAACAAGGCGCGGCAGGAGGCAGCTGACGCGTTGGTTGAGCAGGGCTTGGAGATGGTTGACGCGTTAGATGGC
>OEFV01000056.1_pt1 | contig 11868 bp, 17 predicted proteins | sample 1498691 | NCBI WGS metagenome assembly OEFV01 (sample SAMEA3275497, study PRJEB22092) | marine metagenome | biome: ENVO:00000447 marine biome; feature: Sheltered location near shore and weather station; material: Particulate matter on a 0.22 Um pore size filter | collected 2014-06-21T08:00:00+00...
TCTATAACCTTCTTCTTCCAAATCGGACAGGACTCGCCATAGCCCCATCGTGGTGTGTCCTTGGACATTTTCCCAAAAGCACCAAACAGGTCTAATTGCCCTGACGTGCTTGAGGATGTATGGCCATAAGTGTCTTGGGTCTTTTTCTCCTTGTCGCTTGCCTGCGCTACTGAAGGGCTGGCATGGATATCCTCCAATGAGTCCGTGTACTTTTCCACGAAACTCTGATGCAGGGAAGGTTTTAAGATCCGTCCAGATAGGTGCGTTATCCATCCTCCCTTCTTCAATCTTCGCAACCAAGTTTGCTTGGACGAAGGTTTCGATCTCCACATTGCAGACTGTTCTAACATCCACGCCTGCTCGTCTAATGCCAAGTTCAAGCCCTCCGTATCCGGTACAAAAGCTGATAATGTTTTGGGTACTATCCACACAGTCTTCCCTTCCTGTCATACTCTCCGACCAAGCAATACATATCTCCATCCTCCTGCTTGACCTTCACAACACTCCCCAATCCAAACTCTCCGGGCTTTGCACGGAACTTGCCATGACTACCATCACTAAATTCTATAAATCTAAGATATGGATTCTTGGGTAACATATATACCTTTGCACTCACTATACCCTCCATACTCTGGGCAATCATTCCCGCCTTGATCACTGCCCTCTCCTGCTGGGCAGTCTCAATCATCTCATCCACTTCCCCCAACTCCTGCTCAACTAACAACTCACTCTCCAACTCCTCCAATTTAGCCACCATCTTCTTAGAGAACCTCTTCAGACTAAATGCCATCCTCGCGGTACTCGCCTTTACTCCAAGCATCTTACCAAATGCACTCTTACTTATCCCATGTGCCTCCAATATCTTTCCCGCCCTTTCCGTGTCCATGTGTAGTCTATTGTAGTTTATGGATTGACCTGTCAATACTTTTGTGCAAAAAAATAACTTATGGGTAATAAAGCCACTGTAAAAGCTCTACGCAAAGACCTTAAAAACGATATCATTGATTCAGCCGCCAAGATAGCTATGAAAAAAGCAAGTGCCGCAGAGGAAACAAGAAAACTACAGGCCAAGGCAAATGATCCAACACGTAAGCAAAAAAATATACAGGACTACACCAGGCACTTCCTACGCTATCGTCTAGAAATGTCAGAGCAGGAATATCTAAATGCAGTGTCCAATAAACTATCTGCCATTGTCGGAGATAATCTAAACCTTATCCATGAAAAGCTGGATCAAATACCTCCACAGAACCTAGCCTACACTCTTTCCGTACTATTCGACAAACTCATGACCATTAACGGCAGACCCACAAACATAACAGCATCTGCCAATGTTAAACTAGGCTCCTCAGATATGACCCCGGATAAAGTACGGTCCATCCTAAAAGGTGCAAAGAAAGCTACCCAAGCTCTGCCCAAGGAAGCTTCGAGTGAAAAAGTCATCGAAGTAACGGATGAAACGTAAAGGTAACCTCTACGAACAAATCTTCTTTACAGAAGCACTATCCCGTAACCTAGAAGTCTTCACCCCACTAGGTGACTACCTACCCCAGGACTGCCTGGTCATGAATCAGGCGGGTAAGGTATTCAAAGTACAAATCAAAGGGACTAAGGATAAATCAAAGGACTCTAACCGTACGGGATTTGGCAGGTATATGATCACAACCTCTTCCGGGACTTCCAAGAAAGTAACCCTTGATTGTACCAAGATCGATGTCCTTGCCGCCTATATCGAAGATATTACCTCCTGGTACATCATTCCATGCCTGGAGGTGAACCAAGCACTTCGCATATCTCTTTATGGTAACAATCCCAACTCCAAGGCTAAGCATGAGAAGTACAAGGAAGCGTGGGATCTGTTTAAAAACACATAAGCCACCTGTACGGGATTCTGTACACTAACAACCACCAAGAATACCAGCACCAAAATAACAAACACTTGGGGCAAAAGGGAAAACGCAAGAGGGAAAACGCAGAGGGAAAAAATTATGCGGGGTGGTTATGATAATACAGAATTAGCGCGGACGAACGCCGGACCCCCTCCCCCCCCATGATTTGCTTTACAGGTGTAACGCAAAAGAATCAGCAATTGATTCCAAGTCAACTGCTTTGATTTAGTGCTGATTACCAACACTTTACGCAAATGAATGCCAGAGTTTGGCGGTCAAGTGCTAGGTTTTAAGCGGTTTCGTGGTATCAATCGCAAGTCATTTCGCTTGGTTCGAGTGAATGCTTTACAATCTGCTTTACAGGTGTATAGCAAAATAGTGGTAGGGTGTCGAAATGCATTTCATCTGCATTTCATTTGCACTTGCTTGTGATTCATTTGCACTTTATCTGCACTTACATAGTTTCTTTATTACAAGCGTTTCTGCATTTCATGTATTTATGGTAGTAGTGCATTTGATTGAGTTATTCCTTTTCATCCGTTTGCAATTGATCACCTGGTAGCGCAATTGACTGTTTGCGAATGGCCATTACGGCCATGAAATGGCCCATTTGGCCCGTTATAATAGGGAAGCGTTACAAGTATTATATTAAGGGAAAGTAAAGAAAAAACGATTAAGTGTTTGACAGGTGTATGTCAAGTGTAGTTGAGTGACGTTGTGCGTATTTTGCGTACATAACAAAGAAAAGAAAAATACTATGAAAACTTACTACATATATAAAAGGAACCGTAATGGTGCGGCTTTTCAGTTGGGCTGGGCTTTTACTAAGAAAGCTTTGAATGAAAAACTTGAACGTTATTCTTTTTGGAAGCAAAACGGGTACGACGTCTTTTTTATTGAAAGGTAAAGATATGAAAACAATTTCACTTCCTAAACTATCCACTCCCGGCAAAATCGATTTAGCGCGGGCCGCGCTGGCAAATGACTTGCCATTAATGGCCCAGCTAATTGCGGCTATTCCAGGAGATGCAAGCGAATGTGGTACGACTAAATACTACGCAACGCGCTTTCTAGCTTGGTTTGAAGATCAAAGCGGGCCTTTGTATTTTTCCGTATTTGCAAGTGCGGGTAATATGAAATTGCCATTCTACGCTTTTTCAAGTTTGCCCGGTTTCGATTGCCCGGGCGCGGGAGCTTGTTTGTATGGTGAAAACGAATTTACGCCGGATAACTTTGGCAAGGGCTGGTGTTATTCGTTCACCGGTTGGCGCTATCCGGCGGCGTTTTTCCGTCAATTGCAAAACAGTATTTTGTTACGGTCCAGCGCGGGCCGGGCAATAGTTGCAAGTAAATTTGCAGACATACCGGCGGGCCGGACCGTTCGCTTGTATGTTGACGGGGATTTTGCTAATTTGGCAATCTTGCGCTTTTGGATGGATCAGTGCAAATCTAGGGATGATTTGAAAGTATACGGTTACTCTAAATCATGGGAATTATTTTTAACTTTGGATAAGCAAGGGTATTCTTTCCCGGCAAACTATTTACTCAACGTTTCGAGCGGGTCCAGGTACAGTCCAAAGGTAAAGGATAAGGTTTTGCAATTAGATTGCACGCGCGGCGAATTTGTGGCGGTTCCTGTTGCAAGAAAATGGATTACTAGCAAAGCTTATCAAGATAAAGGAAACAACGGTTCGAAAGAATACCGGAAGGAAGTTTCAAGCCAATTGAGAAAAGCGGGCCATGAGAAAGTCTTTGCTTGTCCGGGTGCGTGTGGCAATTGTATTGCACGCAAACAACATGCGTGCGGTTCCGATAGGTTACGCGGTGTTGTCATAGGTATTGGCATACACAGCTAAAAAGGATAAGAGAAACGGATGAATAAGGAACAAATACGCGCTTTGCTAGGTCAACTCATAAGCTTGCAAGCCATGATAAGAAAAATGGAAGAAAAAGGCTTTTCCTGGGATACAATGGCCGAGATAAAACAGGATCTAAATATCATCATAATTGATCTAGAGAAAGCACTCGATTGACCCGGCTCTAATCCAAACGAGAAATAAGCATTTATTTATTTAAACATACTACACATATACACACATGAATACAATATTTGAACTAATCTTATTTTTCCCCTGGGTCCCGGTTTTTGCAATGATTGCCTGGGATCTCATCCAATACGAGAAAGGTGGGGACCTATGAAACACGCAAGCGACATTTTCCCTCAAGCGCTGGCGAACATACTCGCCCAGTTCAATGATAAGGAGAAAGAGAAAGTGCTTGATCCAATTGACCATGAAATGGTCGGAAGGATCCGTTCTAACCGTAAGAGAAAGCGCGCACACGTGAGGCTCACGGAGAAAGAGAAAGTGCAGTTACATTTCAACTTCAACTAAACCACAAAACAGAAAGAAAAATACTATGAAATTCACATTAGAAATTAACATGTCAAATAAAGCATTTGAGGACCCAAGCGAATTGGCGAGAATAATCAAAGAACAAGTATTAAATCGCATTGATATATCCAATAAAAGTTGCGGTGGAATTGACGGGAAAGTTCGCGATTTTAACGGCAATACCGTTGGTCAATGGGATATCCCATTCATACCATCAAAGAACAAGGAGGACGCATAATGGAAGCGACAAAAGAGAAACACGCCACATTTTGGAACAAGGGATTGCCGAAAAATAACGACATTGGACAATCATTGGAAGTAATTTGGGAAGTCATCCATGAATGGAAAGAAGACTTACAAAACCATGAGAAAGATGAAAGGCAGGAAGATATAGATAATGTGCAGACTGCTATGTGGTGGATTATGGAGGAGCTTGGGTATGATATTAATCATGACGAGATCCTCGCCAAGGTAGAGGGGGGTGAGGGATGATTCGCTTCGATTTCGACACAATAGACGGCACTTGGGTAGCCTCATTACTTGGAAGTTATCGCAAGATGGCAGATGGTACAATGAGGCAAATGATTATTAGAACTGCATCAGGAATCACAAAGAAGGAAGCAAAGGAGAAACTCAATGAGCAGTAAAAACGAATCCGACACAATAGCGCGCTTGTGCTTGGGCCTTGTCATCTTTCTGGTGATGAGGTTCGCGCCCAAGGCGTTGGAGTGGTGGAATAAGGAGAAATCGGCAGGAAGGCCCTAGAAATCGTTTTGATGGTGAAATCTGTCTAATCTATCATACCCTACCCCTAAAAAGCACGATTTGATGCCTTCCTGAGCTTCTATCGTGCTTTTTTGTTTCCATCTGTAGTCTACCAAGGCTTGGTATCATCCGTATTACCTAGCTTAGTGCCAAACATACCCGTATCCTTCTGAAAGCCTAGTGTAACATTGAGATCCGTCTCGCCTCCACGGTTCTTTGCCACATGGCAGTTTATGCGGTCCATGCTTTCATTCACCTTTTCCTGCACGGATAGGAGAAACACGCAATCTGCATCCTGTTCTATGGACCCTGAGTCCCTAAGATCGGAGAGTTGAGGCTTTCTGTTATTAATCTCGCACTGCCTTGACAATTGAGAAAGTGCCAGAATTGGAATCTGTAATTCCATACTCATTTGCTTGAGACTACGAGAAATGGCTGTGATCTCCTGCACTCTGGAGTCATAACCCGGAGCGGATAGTAATTGCAGGTAATCGATCACCGCCAGCCCAACACCTCCTTTCACTCGCTCCTGGGCTAAGAAGGCACGGAAGGAGTCAAGTGTAGCCTTGTTATCATCCTTGAAGGTAATCGGCCATCCTTGCATCCTCTTGGTGCTTTCTTCGAGCTTCTTGCGGTGCGCTGGTAGCAATCCTCCTTTCATCCTTGGCTTGGCAACGCCTGACTCACGGGAAAGGAGTCTGCCTGCACACTCACCCGCTGACATTTCAAGGGATGCATAACTTGCACGGAGGCCACGCTTTGCAATCTCATGGGAGAAATGTATAGCCAATGCACTCTTTCCGATTCCGGGTCTTGCGGCTAAGACATAAAGCTTACCAGGTTGGAAACCTCCGCTAAGACAATAATCCAAACGGGCAAAGCCTGTGCTTGTAGCGGATGACTCTCCAGAATCAATGCTGAGAAACTCAGAATGTGCTTCCTTGGCGGCAGTTCCCACTTTCACTTGTCCTTTCCCAGAGGCCAAGGCTTTTGCCACTCTCATGTTAAACTCAGATGCAATCTCGGAGGATTCTTTTCCTTCATTGAGTAAATCCTGAGAATGCAGGATTGCTTTTTCCACATCCTTTCGATTCCTGGACTCAATGATTTGGTCAACATATCTTTCGACTGATCCTCCACCATACTTTTCCGCAAGCTCTATAGCTTCATGAGAATATTGTGGGAGTTCAATGGCAACATCCACCTCATTGACTTCACCACGCTCTGCGATTAATCGAAATATCGATTGGTGCGCAGGCGAGGTGAAATCATCCGAGGTTAATCGTTCAACTGCCAAGGCTGTGGATAGATTAGTATCATCCCTAAGACATGCAGATAGAACTGCCTGCTCTGAAATCGAGTAATCCATCAAAACTCTTCCTCGCCCGGAAGGATGACTTCTTTCAAAGTAATATCATCTGATGATGTCTTGGAGTTTAATCTTTCCTTGATCCATCCTCTGCAAGCATTGCGGTAGGTTGCGATCCAATCTGCTTGAGTATGACCCTTGCCCTTTGCCCAGTCTAAGAAAAAAGAAACAGCCGTCTCATGATCAAGTCCATTCTTCTTGGCAATGTCCCTTGGTGGATCAAAATCATCAGAGATCTGCGTGCCTCGTTTTTTCTTGGATGGTTTTCCACTAACCGCGGATTTTGCGCTATATTTAATATTAAAACAATTGGAACAATTGTCGCGTGCGCGCGAGGGATGCCGCAGATACTCCACCAGCAGTGGAGTTATGGTGGAAACTGCGGTAACGCCATAAAGATCACAATGCTCTTTTAATAGATCACCAATCCATTGAGGAACCTTGATGCGCAGTTCTGTCTTTCTTTGTACTTCGTCTGTCATTATAGTCCTAATAATGTGCAAATAGCACCTATGATTATGTAGAAGAAAGCTACCCCACAGACTGCAAAAAGCAGTCCATGAAGTAGTAATCTTGCTATGTTTTTTATCCCATCCATGACACTTATATTGGTCTTACTGCGGTGGGTATTTTTGGATCTGATCCAAGCACAAATCTTGTGATCTTCTTACCCTTTATCCAATTATTCCAAGTAAGAATACCACCCCTAATAATGAAGTGTGGAGGTATCTTTATTTGATCGGACATCTGCTTGATTAAAGAGTTCCTGAAGTAAAGAATTGGATTCCCTTTGTCTAAGCCTAATCCTGTCGATAGGATTCGCATAAACTCATCCGACTTCTTGTCTTCATCAAATGAAACTACCTCTGATTCTGTTTGCCTGAGAATATAATGCAGTGAAGCAATCGGTCCCGGCTTTACCTTTAGACTCTTATAGAAAGTCTTGGCGAGAGTAGCTGATGAATCTAAGCCTGGATATTTATTAGCTACATCTTCAACCTCATGATTACTAATGATCACCCTTGCGCCCTCTCCGAGTTGATTGTAGCCAAGAGTGCCAACCCTTTTGATCTTCTCCAGAATGCCTAAAGCAGTGTATATAACTGAAGTATTTGTATATCCTGCGATGCCTAGAACATCAGATCCGTTTCTGCGCTTACCTTGGTCTAGTGTCTTGAAGGCACTACTATCCCCTAACTCAACTACAAGCACTTCCAAAGGTATGCCTGTCTTCACACATGCGGAAAGTCTGTGCTGTCCATCTATGAGAAGATTGTCTGCGAATATGATGGGTTGCCCGTTAAGTACCCAATGCCCTTCTCGCATGAACTTAGTGTATAGTTTAACGGTTGCCATACTGATAGCACGGTTCTTCTTTCTCGTATCTAGTATTTGTTCTGCCATTGCTGGATCAATGGTTCGTAGTGCTACATACAATCCTCGACTTGGGTCATAGATGTAGTCGCTTGGTTCTAACTCTTGGTTTATTTGTGGTATTGCCATAGTATTATTCTTTCCATGATTTATTGTTTAAGAGAGCTAACAAGTCGCTTAATCGACAGGTAAACATACTCTCTGAATTATTTTTTCTGTGTATGACGCAAGGAGCTTTTTCCCTTGCATCACGAATTGATTGTGTCATTGCACTGTAAAGATTCAGTGCCTGAACATGCTTTGCCTCGATGTGAAACGGGAAGTCACTAACTACATCAGGGGAATCTGATCCACCAGAGAACTGTTGCCCTCTGCGTGAATCAGGGAACCCATTTTCAGATAAGTATTTAGCCAACTCCCTCTCATACCTCGCACCTTTGGATCTACTATTGATCTTCCCCATCACCACAATCCTCTTCAAAGGTAATCATCAGATCAGGATCACTCACATTATTGAGATCCTCTTTCCTCAGATGTGCCACCATTTGCTCTAGGGCTGCGTGCATGACAGTGAGCGCGCCAAAGGTATCCGCTTTTGAAAGCTTCTCGCTCGCAAAATCCAATGCTTTCTTTGTGTTGTCCAGGTAGTTCATGCCGCCTTTCCCTCCGAGTCCCGCCTTACTGCATTTTGAAACTCAGTAACGTCCAAGGTTCTACGATTACCAACGGTCACAGAAACAAGCTCGTAATCTTTTATTATGCGGTAAACATAATTTCTGCTCACTCCAAAACGCTCACCTAATTGTGAGATGTTTAAGCGATTACTTGTAATCTTAGAACCAAGATCCAACTGTTGCACTTCATCTGCATAGCTGGGCCAGATGCCACTAGATTGGCAAGCGGCCCATATTTGGCACGCCCTCTCCATGTTACCAAACTGCTTATTAATGTCGCTTTCCTTAATAGTGTAGGCGGCAGTAGCATATGGTGCAGTCTTTTCAACTGCTAGGAAGATGAACTGCTTGGGCTTGAGTCCAAGCATTTGCAGTGCGTGCATATACCAGCACGCCTGGAAAAGGTATCCAAATTGACGCACACTTTTTGTGAATCCTTTGGGACTCGCATCCTGTGTGCTTTTTAAATCAATCACCACACCCGCGCCGGGGATAAATAAGTCAGGACGAACCTTACACTTAGCACCTTCCATCTCAAAGAATCCTGTGCCTTCCACTACCTTATCAATGTCCGCCATGTAGTGTTTAAGAATAGGATTATCCAATGCACTTCCCGCCATTTCCAAAGCAAGATCATAATCAGCAGGTGCAAGCCATTGTTTGTCCGGCTCATTCTTCTGCATAATCTCAAATGCTTCTTTGTAATGATTAGTTCTGGAGCTTTTCCCATCAATTTCTGTAGGCTTTACTGCGAACTCTTCATCTAACTTCTCAGGCTCCAATGTTGCCGTATGGAATGCACTCCCAAGAACAAGCGTAGGACTGCTTGGCTTGCGGTTATTCATTTCATACCTCACCTTTTCAGGGCATGACTGCAAGAGGGACCACGCAGTCGAGCGACCTAACTCGCTCGACCCGTGGTACTCGGCATTTGATATACCTAGCTTTAGCATTGCGCCATCTCCCGTTTAATGATTTCGCGAACCCATGAGGACAGACTTTTCTGCTGTCCCTCTGTATGCTTGACTAGCTTACGCTTTAAGCTGAGTGGCATACAAATAGACAATGTCTGGTTAGGTTGTGCGGGATTCATCTTCTCGCCTTCGCAATAGTCTTTACTCTTGTACCTTGGCATCAGAATGGGTCAGGTCCAGGATTGTCATCTTCCACCACGGGTGGAGTTTTGGGGGCAAATGGATCACCGCCATCGAATAATGCTTCGAGGTTTACATCCATCTCCTTGACTGCGGCATTGATCTCGTCACCACGCTTCTTGTGCGGACTTGGAGTCATTGCATATGTGGTGTCAAACTTCTCACCACTGCGCACAATCTTCAGATCGTAACTTCTTGGGTCACCCCAATCCTCATCCTTTGCCAAGGTAATTAACTCCTTACGAAGTCCAACCTGGGTAAGCTCAAGGATCTGCACTTTCTTCTCCTCGTAGTTCCATACGAGCATTGCCAAGAACTGCTTTGGCTTATCTTCGAAGTCCATAGGTGCAGTCTCACCAATCTTCCAGCGGTAGGGCTTTCTTCCACCATCAGCGGTAGTCCCCCAACCTTGCATACCTTGGATTACTCCGCCATCATCGGAAGATCCTACTATGCGAAACTGATTCGCACCTTGCGTTAATTTCATATAATTACCGCCACCACTCGAAGAGTTTTGCGGAACATCTTGGATGTTATCTAGGAATCCCATATTATATCTTTATGTATTTTGTTGTTGTATTGCAGGGTAGTTAAGTGTTTTTATTGTCCCACTATGGGACGAATAACCTTAACTAAGCCGATTTCTCTGCGGCTTTCACCGAGTGTCAGAGATAAAGTAAAGGCAGTTAGTGACTCTACAGGGCTGCTTCAGGCACAGGTGTTTGACCTAATACTCCAGGCAGCTTGTAAGGCGCTTGATGAGGGGGCTGAAGAAGATTCACTTCCCCTCCCAATTCACTTCCGGCTGGTAAAAAAGTAAGTAACTCTTTTATCAAGTTCTCAATACCCACCTCTGTGGGTACTTCAGCCGTTATTATAATCTTACCCGTGCCTCTGTGTTCCAAGCACAGTCCATCCATTTTTGAGGTGGTATGAATTGTAGTCATGTGTAGTTATTTTTATTATGGTTTTATAACGCATTGTTTCTTTGGCAAGAAATTTAAGTCCTACTAAAAGCTCCGCTGGATCGTAGGCATTCCAACATATACACGGGAGGTAATTTCCACACTGCTGTGACCAAGCGCTTTGCTCGCCACGAATGCATTGTTTCCATTCTCCCGCATCACTCTGTGTCCACAGTATTTTCGCAAACGATGAACAGGGCGATCATCCACCACCCCGCAAATTCGTCTAAGAAAAAATGGAAACTCACGGGTAATTCTGTCTTCCTGCACAGGAACGATTAAAGCATCGTTCGATGTTTTATAGGAGTTAAGAAGATCCCACCATGAAGGATCACATGGTCTATCCTGGTATTCACCACCACTTTTAGGGTCATGAATACGGATAAGTTTGTTTCCATCAAAGTCTTCGCGCAGATCATCAAACCTTGCCCGCTGGATTTCACTACTGCGAAGACCCAATCCGTACGCTAATGCGTACATTAAATACATGTCCTTATCGGACTCCTTGAGTGCCTCGCACTTCGAGCGGATACTATCCAACTCTTTACGATTGGCATCAAATGGTGTGACCTGCACGCCCTCTAAGGAAAGTGCAATCCAATTATTGAACCATTTAGTATCAATACCTAACTGTTTGTAGCGCTTGATCCACGCCTTACTGAAAATACTTCTCGCCTGACGCATCTCATTACTCCCGCGCCGAGCTACCCAATCATCGCAGATCGGAATCCCCGCTCCCGTTACACTAGCAAAACAGGTTATGTCAGCACTATCCAACTCAATGCCGTAGTGCTTTAGGATGGCCTCCATGCGCAGAATATTGTTATTTTTTGTCCGCTCATTAGCCTGTCGCTTTGCTACAAGCGTTTGCGTTTTATAAATTTTGAAGAGTTCCGTAATGGGCAAGTATTCACGCACACCTTCAAAGCGTATGAATCCGTTATCTGACATTGGGGTAACGGATTTGTGTAAAGTATTACTGTTATCTTGTAAAGCGTACATGGCGTTTTAGGTTGTGATTTTATTATTTTTAAAGTGTACTATTACACTTCACAACCAACGCTAAATGGTACCGGGCCGGGGACTCGAACCCCGAACCAATTGATTAAGAGTAAGTTGCCCAATTAACAAAAAGTCAACTGCTCCTAATCATGTGAAGCAGAGTCAGTAAAAACGACTGACTGATACCATTGCAAGCTTTTTTTTATTTTGTGCAAAAAAAAGAACCGTCTCGGTTAAAAGACGGTCCTTAAAAGAAAAGAAAAGGTACTATGAAATACCTTAA
>OEFV01000057.1_pt1 | contig 11830 bp, 14 predicted proteins | sample 1498691 | NCBI WGS metagenome assembly OEFV01 (sample SAMEA3275497, study PRJEB22092) | marine metagenome | biome: ENVO:00000447 marine biome; feature: Sheltered location near shore and weather station; material: Particulate matter on a 0.22 Um pore size filter | collected 2014-06-21T08:00:00+00...
GCACCTGGCAAGCGTGGAGCCAATGGTACGGAGTCGCCTGCAGTAGCTGTACCAGAGATGGTCAAGTTACCGAAGTCAGTTGCGTCCAAGTGGTTTGCTGTGAGCAATTCACCAGTCAAGTTACCTGATGTTGGGTGCTGTGCATCACCAGAAGTACCTGTGATGAAAGCGCCTGCAGATGTGTGACCTGAGAGGTAAGACAGTACGTCTGCGTCCATAGCGTCAGCCATCTTATAGGCAGCACGATCAGCAGCCAAAGATGTGAAGTCTACGTTTGCAAACTGCTCTTCAATGTCATCCATTTTGAAAGCAAAGTAGTTAGCTTTGTCAATGGTGAGCGAGAAGTCAGAGTCATCAAGCTTCTCTACTGAGATACCTGTGTGACGCTGCAGAGCGTTGACTGTTACGTCTGGCTCTTTTTGAATGCGAACTGTGTCGCCTTGGTTTGCAATCTCACCAAAGTAAGAGTTGTTAGTGATTGCGTTAGTTACAGCTGCACGGCGAAGTGCAATCTGTGCTTGTTTGGAGTAGATAATCGGGGAGAAGTTCCCGTCAAAACCACCACCAGCGGTTCCAATAGCCATAATAATTCTCCTTTATAGATATGGCGTGAAAGTTAGACACTACATATCCACATTAAAAGAGGCTCGTTGTCTTAGGGTAGTCAGCAGTGCTATCAGGATGGCCGTCCTTCAAGCGCTGGGCCTATACTTAGAGGTAGTTCTTCGTGTGGCTAGTGCTTAGTTAAAAGCATGTACAAGCAGTTAGTGCCTGACAATGTACATGCCTATAGTTTTACCTACAATTAAAGTAATGTCAATCTATTTCTTTGACATATCGTAAATAAACTTGCCTTGACGTTGAGCTTCAAAGATCTCTTCTGAGCGCTTTTCGTACTCCTTGATAGACATCTTGGCTACCTTGGATTCACTCAAGTAGCTTGCAGAGCTATCTTCGCTAGGCGTAGTGTTTCGTTTAGTCCTTACTGAAGAGGCAGCAGACTTATCAGAGCTAGAGCCTTTGGTAGGCTTTATACCGTTGTCACTCTTATATAAATCAATAACACGTGCTACTGACTTAGCGTCCTCTGAGTTCTCGTAGAGAGCATCCTGTACCCACTTAGGTTGTTCTTCTGCCCAGTCGTGGAAGGCGTCATCACTGCGGATACTTTCAAAGTCTGGGTGTAGGCTTAGTAGTTCAGCTTCAGCACGTTCACGCTGAGCTTGGATACGCATACCTTCAATCTCTTTTAGTCTACTATCTAGTTCTGTTGAACGCTCACGTGACTTCTTATCTGCGATAGCTTCAACGATACCAGCTACGTCAGGGTACTTCTTAGCCCATGCTTCGATCTCTTGGTCTGACTTAGGTAGTACCAACTCGTTCTTAGCTGCAGCATTTAGTTGTTGCTCTAGCTTCTCAAACTTAATCTTCCACTCTTGCTCTTTGTCTTGCATGTGGCGGCGAATGTCTGAGTAGCGTTGCTTAAACGTTTTTTCTTCAGAGCTTAGCTCAGTAGTAGCTTCTTGTGCTTTGGCTTCTGGCTTTTCTTCTTGTTGGGTACTACTCTCTGCCTGAACTTGGGGTTTGCTAGGCTGTGAGCTATCGGGTTCCGCTTGTGGGGTTTCTTCTTGTTGTTGTTCTGCTGTTTCATCTTGAGTAACCCCTGCCTGCTTAAGCAGTTCTTTTAGTTCTGCCTCATCCCGTTCTACACGGGATAAGTTACGCTTGTGTGATACGGAATTAGTTTCGATAACCGCTGATTCTGTTGACATAGTTTGGTCTCTCTTATGTTGGGGCCAGCCGTAGCTGGGTAGCCTTATAGTTATGTTGGTAGTCTAGTAGTTACTTCTTCTTTTTCTTCTTGGAGCGTTTAGATACGAAGCCGCCTGCGTTCATACCAAACTGACCTCCTGCTCCACGAGTTGCACCCGCCTTTTCTGCAGCCGCATCTGATGCAGACTGAACATCATTGACCGAACTCTGGCCTGTAGACTGTACAGTCTCAGCAATAGATTGACCTGAAGCATCTGCTGCTGCAGTGATTGCATCTGCTCTAGCTCTAGCCGCCGTAGCAGCAGCATCATGTTGATCGCTCTTATCTTCTTTTAGTTCTGCTGTTGTCATAACAGGAGAAGAAGTGCCAGACGTGTCATATTTAGGAGGCCCATCCGTGCCGCTTGCTTTAGATATGTTTGCCTCTCTAGTATTAGCAACAAGAGATGCAGTTTCGTCTTCGTTCAGGCCGAATATGTTTTTGAACTTACCAATAACATCATTGATAGAAATATCAAATATACTCCCTGTTTCTGGTGGAGAGTAACCTTTTTCCTCCATTACACTAAGAATATTCTTACGTGTCTTGTTTGTAGCCCAGGAGCCAAACGCAGCAAACAAGGGGTTAATGGCAGTCATACCAGCCATCATAACTGATGCAGTCTGGTTTCTTGCGTAAGCTTGTTCTAGTTGCTCTTTAGACATTTTTGAGTAATCAACAGGTTTTGCAGCTACGGTGGGCGGCGTGTCATCATCGTCATCTGTACGTACTACGGTCTCTGTAGTTGTAGCTACAGGCTCGGTGGTGTAGCCTTCAGCTATAAGCTGGTCATACTTAGCTTTCTCTGCAGGTAAAGACACCGCCACAGCTATACCGTCAGGAGAGTATAGCATAACTACAGTGGACTGTGGGGCTTGTGCAGTATCAATGATCTGCTGGCTTAGGTAACCTGGAGCAAAGGCTGTACCCATACCTTGAGTGAACTGAGCTTGGTAAGGGTTAACGCCTGACGTAGAAGCGTTGGCAGCACTTACATCTACACCGTCCTGCGCATACAATACTTGACCGCCTTTGTTGTACTCTCCAGTGTTACCTACAGCCTGAGGTGGAGGTGTAACCATACCGCCTACAGCCATGCCCATCTCTTGTAGCATTGCAAGCTCTTCTGGTGTTAAAGCACCCTCAGCTTGGTTGTCCATAGTTTGACTTACTGGCTCACCACCAATGCGTCCATCAGCTTCCATCTGACCCATGCCACGCTTGGCTTCAGTACGTAGATCCTCAAAGAACTTAACACCGTAGTAGCGTGTAACATCAGCAGGTACAACGTACTCGCCTTCACTCAACTGAGCAGGGACGTCATCACGTACCTCTTCTGCCATTGAACCTGGAGGTACTTCATTGCCACTTACAGGGTCTACAGTAGTACCGTCATCTGCGATACCACCCTCTTGAAGTAGCATCTCCATTTGTTTAGCTTCATTGGCTTCCATTGATTTCGTCCCTCATATATTTCAATCTACGTAGTGAGGCGATCTCGCCTTGAACCCTGTACATGTTATCAGGTTGATTCTCTTGCTCTAGTCGTTTGTGTGCAGAGCTTATCTTATCGTCTAGGTACTCTACGTAAGCGTCCCATAGTTGCTTATCGTTGACTAACTTCTTTAGTGCGCCGTTCATTTAGTTCGCCTCTGTACTAACCCACCCTCGTTGAAGCGTAGCTTAATGTTTTTAGGGTCTATAGTCAAGTTAGAAATGTCTAGGAGCGTACCTTGTTTAGTTTCAAACTTAGGGTCCATTGTAGTGTAACCTTTGGCACGGTATTTAAGAGGCATCTTACCTACTTCAATCTGATTGCCTAGCTCACCCTTAAGTTGCTTAAGTACCTTCTCGTAAGCTGCTACATATGTATTATAGAAAGCAGAACCTTTAGCTATTTTAGAAGCTACCTCATCATCAGAAAAACGCTTCTCTGCAAGCTTCTCTACAGGCGGTAGAACAACCTTGTTAATACCTCTAGACTTAGCATCTGCAATGATAGCTTGTAGTGACATACGAACCGTATCAGTTATACGGCTTACTGGTAGTGCTTCTTTAGACGTAGTAACCTCTAATGTACCTAAGTGATTGCCAACTTTTATGTATAGATTATCTGACAATTCTGCCAATTCATCTGTGGCGCTGCCTACTTCATCCGATAAAATATCAAAAGCTACGTTAGGAATACTACCACTGTCACCAAAGACTAAATCTTCGTTAACGCCACGCTCTTTTGCTGCCTCTTTAAATATAGATAAACGCTCATCTCTACTTAGCTTTTTATTCAATCTTGTAGGGATAACTACGTCATTAATATAAGACTTAACTTTATTGATAGGTGCATCAGGGAAACCACTGCCCTCAGATTCAATTAGATACTCAATCTCATTAAAATCAAGGTCTAAGTCTTTATCTAGCTCTTTTGCCTTTGTCTTTTTAAAGGTGGGTAGGTCATCTACTACATTCTGCAGTGGATCGGACTGTAGTTCTTCAATTAGAATGTATGCCTTACTTTCTCCTCTAACAATTTCAGGTCTAGCATGAGCAGGCATAGGTATAGTACCTTTACCTTCTTCTGATATTAATTTAGTAGGAAGATTATCTACATAGTCAAAGCTATCTGGGTTGCTCTGTTGGCCCCAACGAATAGACGGACCCTCACCCGCCTCACTTCTTAATATAACGGGTATTTGTGATGTACCTCTTTCATTTAAGCCTAATGCGTTTATAGCCATAGCTCTATGTCTACCTTCGTGTCCTACAACTTTGCCTGTTCCATCACCCTTATTCTTAAAGGTCAGGGAAGGTATAGAACTAAAGGGAGTGTTGCTTTCTAGTAGAGACATAGTGTTTTTTAATTTTGATTGAGAGGCTTCGAGAGGCTCTCCAGCTATACTTTTAGCAGCCTTTAAGAAGTCATTGATAGGCATATAAACCAGTATCTCTCTTGACTTATCATTTTGTTTCTTAGCTGTATCTATCGCATCACTACTAAAGAGAGAGTTCCCACTTTCTTTAAGAAGACTTGGTTCTCTTACACTATAACGAGTATGCGCAATGCTGGAACTGCCCATATGAGTCTTAATACCTAAGTCCTCTGAAGCATCCAAAGAAAGCTCAACGTAGTCTTTCTGATTATCAACTAAATCACTCTGACGCTGGGTTGAACGATAGCCCTTGTCTTTTTTAACAGCCTTTACTGTTAAGCCTGACAAACCTTCTTTAGCGCTCTCAGCTGTGTATAACTCACCCGGCTCTAAGCCTAAGCCACGAAACTCCATCTCAGCTTTACTGACCTTAGGAGCACGTTTACGTACAAACGCTTCTACGTTCTCACCACGTGTACCTTCTTTACCGATAGGCGCTTCATCAAGAGCACTCTCAAGAGGGCTATAGAATCTAGCTACAGTAGGATCACTAGGATCAGCTACGTCAGTCAGTACCTCATCAGTCTGCTTGAACATAGGATTGAACTTAGGGTTATCCGTAATGCCCAGCGCAGAGCTAAGCTCCTTAGCTAACAGTCTAGTGATACCACTCATTAGGCTACGTTCCCACTAAATCCTTGCTCACCGGGTTGAGGCGCTGTGCCTGTACCCATCTGCGCTCCACCTGATCCTGTAGTGTCTTGTACGTTTGCTCCCGCTGGTGCTTGACCTTCTGGTCCCGGCGCTGGGCCTTGCGGTTGTGGGGGCTGTGGGTTCTGCTCTTGGAACTTCTTAAATAGCTCAGCTTGAATAGCAGCGTCCTGCATAGAGTTAGTCACTTTGTCTGGGTCTAGGTCCATAGACTTAGCGATCTCACGAATGACGTAATCCATCTTAGCAAACGGTGCAAGGTTAGGATTAGACGCTACCTGCAAGAACTGCATCAGACGCTGTGAGCGTACCTCGTTAGACATCAAGCTTTCAGTACCTGACGCTTTAACTTCCAAGTCACCCTTGATAGTTTCATCGTAGTCAAACTGCATGTTGAACGAGAAGAAAGCTTTACCTAAGGGTCCAAGCAGATAGTCATCTACGTTCTTAACTACACTACGGATACTACCGTTAGCTGCAGACATAAGCATAGAGATACCTGAAGCTGTACGCCCTACACCTGAGACACCAGTTTGACCGTGTGCAAAGCTAGGGAAACCTGTACTCTCATCAGCCAAGACACGAGCCTTGTCAAAGAGTTGCATGTTCTCTTGTGCTACGTTAGGGAACTTAGTTCCGAAGATAGCCTGACCCGGAGCACCGCCTTGGCGCCTAAAGATCTTGCCAGGGTACACACTCATGTCCTGTCCAGGTACAAGGTTAGTCTCATCAACTTCCATAATAAGGTTACCAGAAAGCGCAGCATTGTCAATAGCCATACGCATAAAACCATTCATCAAGGTCTGCGTATCGTCCATGTTCTCAGCGATACCTACACCAAAGAAGCTATATGGATTGTGCTCGTAAGGAGTGGAGTAGTAAGGAATACGTGCTGGTTTGAAGGGGTTAAGTACCATACGTAGTACTTCACCGTTACATACCCAGATGTTACAGCTTACTTCGTTTAGATCACGTAACTCTTTAGGGATCTTAACGCCATTGTCTTCTAGGATGTCTACATCAACGAAACCCCAGAACTCCATAACTTCCCAGCGCTCAGACTGAGCAGAGATGTCATCGTCTTCCATCTTCATTTCCCAGTGCTTACGCACGTAGTCTGGGCTTTGAGCGATAGCGTTCTCAATAGAATCATCACGGAAGTAAGGGCGTCCCTTCAAGGAGCGCAGCTGATTGCGTGACATCTTGTGACGCTCAACTACGTACTCTGCGTCATCCATTGAGGTAGACTCAGGGTCAGGGTAGAAGTTCCATACAGATACGTGGTTACACTCAGGGACAGTCTTAACGAGAGGGGAGTACTCACCGTCTTCACCCCAGCTAGGGTACTCTTTATCTACAGCGAATGGACCCTTCATTACGCCTGTACCAAGCAACGCCATCTCGAAAGCCATTGAGCGCAGATGCTTGGATGCACCACTCTCATTAAGCTGATCGTGGATCTTCTTCTCCATCTTCTTAGCTGCTACCATCGCAGGATGGAATGACACTGTAGTAGGAGTAGTACCGTCACCTTCGATGATCTTATCGCTAACAGGAGACAACTTAGTCTTGAGACCCGCTAAGCGCTCCTGTAGATCAATGATCGTTTCTCCGGGTAGTAGCTTACCGTCATCACCTAACAGCGCTGTAGGGGCTGCTACGTTCTCTGTGACAGCCCTTCCACCTTCACCCGCCTTATCGGCATTAGGATCTACGTTAATGTGTACAGCTTCAGCTACACCATCTGGTAGTACAGTAGGGTCTACTGCAAGAGGGAACTTGTTGTTACCGAAGAGTACATCTACGATCTGTCCGTAGGCTGCAAGTGTTTTAGTCTTAGTTACCTTAACAAATACACGTGACTTCTCTGTGTCAGTGAACTGTACGTCTGAACTGTAAAGCCCACGGTAGTTACGATAAGCACGTAACCAACGCTCTTCATCTACAAGTCGAGCATCCTCTGCACGTCCGAAGCGATCCTTAACGAAGCTAACTACGCTATTAACAGACTCAAAGAGTTTATCGCTGCCGTTTTCAGCTGCTACTACTTCATCTGTGTCGAAGTTTACGTCTTCAATGTCTGCCATATTTTAATACCCGAATGTTGAGTCTGAAGCTTGAAATCCAGAGCGTTGATCTTTAGCTGGATTGTAATCCCATAGAGAACTACGTGGTCTTGTCATTATACCATAACGTAACGCATCATACAAGTGGTCTTCTGCATTAGTATCTACATCTTCTGGGTTTCTTTTGTCCAGTGGGATAGACGGTAGTTGTGCTATTGTGTTGGTACACGTAGAAAAGAATACTAACCTAGGTTCCTCTGTCATTTCATCTACTTGAAGTCTGCGGTGTAGTTCGTTCTTACCAGATATACGTGAGCCTTTTGATCTATCTGAAGGACGCCAGCGACATCCCTTCATGTTCATCTGCTCAGCTAGTGAAGGACCAGTATCACCACGGTTATGCCATAGTGAGGAGTCAAGCACCCCGTAGCGTATAGTACCATCCCTAGCTTCAGCTTCTAAGATCATATCAGCTAAGTCTGTAGCTGTAACCTTAGAGCAGTACAACTCTCTATAAACTATGAGTTGCTCTGAAGGTGTTACTGCTAACCATACAACCCCAGTAAAGGAGCCATACCCGTAGTCACACGCCCTGAACTTAGTCCAAGAGTCTGGAATATCAAAGGGTTCAACTACGTGTATGTTCCTGTTGAACTCAGGGAAGGCTGCACCTTCGTTGACATCCCAGTTACCCTCAAGTAGTTGCTTCCTTTGATGCTCAGGTAGAGACAGAAGCATTGCTTCGTAGTCGCCACTCTCAGCTAGGTGAGGGTTATCGAATAGGCTTGCAGGTATAAACCTACGTTTAAACAGTGGCTCACCTGCTCTACTGTGACCCGTAGGGTAGGTAAGCGTTTCACCTGTCTCAATGTCTGTAGCCCAGAAAGGCGTGTTAGACGGGGCAGGATCAATAAACATTTTCTTGACCCAAGAGTGGCCTGGGCCACCAGGGTTGGTTGTAGCCCTCATGTAGAGGCCTAACTCCTTGGAACTACTACGTAATCGAGACCGCATGTAGTTCCACCCATAGGGTGACTGCCATTGCGTAAGCTCATCGAAGGCTACGTAGTTAAACGCCTGCCCTTGATAGCGCATGACGTCCGTGTCTTTGTCGAGGTAGGACATCCAAAGACGTCCTCCTCGGGGTGTGGTCCACTGAGATTTACGTTCAGACCACTTTATACCGGGTATTGCTTTAGGGTACAGATCTTGGCTCTTCTGTATGAGTTCCCTAAGTTCTTCTGTAGTGTGACGTACAAGTAGGCCACTAAAGTCTGGGTTATTCAAGTCACGTAGCGGATCTGCTAGTGTGGCATACGATTTACCTCCACCAGCTGCCCCACCATATAGTACCTCACGCTCTGCAGAGGCTAGATATTGTGTCTGAGGCCCAGGGTTAGGCTGAAAGACCACCTCTTGAGCAGCAATAGGGTCAAACTCTGCAGGTTTAACTTGGGCGGGTACTGCTGTCTTGTTCGTCTTCCTCGTAGGTGTAGTAACCGAGTCTTTCTTTTTCGAGGATCTCGTACTGCCTGAGCGCTTTTTCGAGCCGCTGGGCAAGCTTGCGTTTAATTGCAGCAAGTGACTTACGTTTTCTTTCGACATCTATACGCTTTTTCAACCCCATGTGTGAGATATACCTGCCTGACTGTGTTGATAGCCAAGCACTGACTTCCCTGTAACTATACTGCTTTAGATGCTTCTTTGCAAGTACTAAAAGCTCTAATTCTTTAGTAATAGGTTTAAGCCAGTCCTCATCATCCGGGTCTATCTCGTAACCAAACGGTACTTGAGGCGATAATCGTGGGATTCTCTCCCATCTCTTTACTTTAAAGTCAGGCTTAGGCAACATCCAGTAGCCTATGCTCTCACGTTCTTTAGTCTTAGTTACTCGTATCATCTTGCTCTTTAGGAGGGAGGATAAACAAACCACCTGAGGCTTGTACCTCCACACGCTCCGTCTTTACGATACCTGCACGATCAAGTACTTCTTTGGCTGCAGCCATCTTCTCTTTTACGCCTAGCTCTGTAGGGTCAATAAGAGCCTGTCCGAAAGCTACAGCTGCCTTAGGCCCAATACGTGCCATGTACGTCTTAGTCCCATCGAAGATCTCATCCTTAAGAGAATCAATGATAAGCCTCGTAGGCGTGTTATCGCTGTAGCCAGCAAGCTTCTTAGCTTTCACTACGTCACCGCCAGCCTCATCGAAGAGTACCTCTAAGAACTTAACTTGATTCTCTGTAAGTTGTCGTGCCATTACACTACTTTCTTATGTTTCACTGTCTGTTCCGTAGAACCGTTGCTTGATCTCACCACGGGTAACACCAATATCTTTAAGCTGCTTGTCACTCATATTATTCAGTAAGTAATAGTCTGCTCTCATCTGTTGTGCTCTTGCAATAGATGCACCAATATCAGATAAAAACTTAGCTACAGCTTTAAGAGTGCGTTTGGTTGTAGCAATTACGGTAGTTTTAAACTGGCTTGGGTAGTCGTATGTTAAGTACATTATGTAGTCTCCACTGTGTTATGCCGTTCTTGGCATGTACAGTTATACTACAAAACAGTAAGGTTTAGAACTGCTATATTGGAATACCCGCTATGTGTTATCCAACAGGTACAAACGTCTCAGTTACAGTAATGATAGTGTCAATATGCCCAGCGGAAGTAGGGACGTTTTGTATCTTGTCACCTGGCTGTAGTACTAGATCAATGTTTGTGAAGGTAATGTAATCGCCTGCACCTAGACTCTTGCCTGACAGAAAGTGAGACGTGTAAGAATCAGCTGCTACGTACCATTCTACATCTACAGAGTTTGTACTTCCACCGCCATTAACTATGTGGATGAACGTAACCTCAGCTACACAGTTAGCAGGGCATGTATATACAACCTCTGTAGCAGTGCCACTGTTGTGACCATACACAGAACGCATACGTGCTGGTTTGCCCTGATTGAGTACACTCATTTCTTTTTAGCAGCCTTCTTAACTGTCTTTACTACCCAAGCTTCATTCACATCAGGAGTATCGGGGTTGTCAGCAATGAAATGTCCATTTTCATCACGTGCTCGTACCACTTCCAGATCCTCATCTTTAGCTTCTACCTTTTTAGTTGCCTTCTTAGCGGGGGTCTTTTTAACAGGCGCTGGGCTTGCAAGGTCTGCTTCCTGGCAGATAGTATTAACGTTAGCGTCCTTACTCTGTACGTTACCGTAGTTGTCTTCACCAGCAGACTGGTTACCCATTGAGTCCCACACGTAGCCGTGCTCATCTACACGGTAGCCCTTAGCTTCCAGTGCTTCTTTATATTTGTGATAATACTTCATTACTTCACATTCTTCACTGGACGTTCAGCAGCCATAGAAGCACCACAAGGTACTGAGCCGCCTTTGTTGTAACCCATCTTCTTAGTCATACCACCCATACCGTAGCCTGACTTCTTAGCCATACCGCCACCCATATAGCCCATCTTCTTAGCTACTTCAGGTGCTTCTTTCTTAAGTGCTTTCATGCCTTTGTTCATCATAGTCTTAATCCTCTTCCATCATATCAATGTCTTTACAGTCCCACCCTTGGCAGGCTTTCTCTTGGCTACACACAAACTCAAACTTAGTACAAGCACCCAAGCCTGACTCAATGTTCAACGCCTTCAAAGTACGAGCACGGTTGTCGAAGTACTCACAGTTACCACAAGTCTTAAGGGCTGCAATGTCAGCATCCTTATTCCAAGCTTTACCTAGCTCTTCTGCAGTAGCACCATACATCCAGTACTTCTCTGCACGGTCACGGTTCTTAGGGTCTACCTCAGGTGGCTCCCCTAACATCAAACTCATCATCATAGTACTACTTCCTATACTTAGCTGTCTTCTTAGCGATACTCTTAGGCTGGGCTACAAACTGTTTGCCTTGCTTAGTACCCTTACGTTTAGCTGCACTTGTAGCGGCGTACTCTGCAGGAGATAAAGCATCTCTAGCTTTCTTAGGGAGGTAACGCTCACCTGTAGCTTTCTTACCTTGAGTAGAGGGCTTACCTGACTTAGTACCCCACTTTTCATTTCCCCACTTCTTAAGTGACTTCTGTGGTGCTTTCATTATGACGTGTAGCCTCCACCTTTAGCTTTGTATTGCTTAGCTACCATCTGAGCTTTACGTGCTGACCACTGCCCAGGCTTACCGCCCTTACCGCCAGCCTTCACTTTAGCTACAAGGTTCTTACGCATTGTAGGCTTAGTGTAGTTACCTGCTGCATTAACTGTTGATTTAGTCTTAGCCATTACGCTGACTCTCCTATTTCAAAACACAGAGGTACTGCAATTACACCTTGGCTTACTAAGTATTCAGCCATCTTTGTTGCATCAGCGTTACACGCA
>OEFV01000058.1_pt1 | contig 11707 bp, 12 predicted proteins | sample 1498691 | NCBI WGS metagenome assembly OEFV01 (sample SAMEA3275497, study PRJEB22092) | marine metagenome | biome: ENVO:00000447 marine biome; feature: Sheltered location near shore and weather station; material: Particulate matter on a 0.22 Um pore size filter | collected 2014-06-21T08:00:00+00...
GGCCATCAAGAGAATAGACCTAGAATACTTAAGGGTGGCAAATGGCTGACGATATCAGATTAGTAATCGGGGTTGATGACCGGGACTTAATTAGGACTCAAAAGGAACAGAAGAAGTTTGAGCGTAACCTTCTTATCATTGAGTCTGCCTTCCGTAAGGGTGACATTACTGCCAAGAGATATACTGCGGAACTTAACAAGCAAGCTAAACAGTTGTCTCGGCTCGGCGGCAGCTACAATAAAGCTAACTCTGAGGTTCGTAAATACTCAGCCTCCTTAAGAAAAGCGACTGACGACCAGCTTAGAATGACGCAAGCCACTAACATGGCTGGTAAGTCAACTAACCGATTTGGCATGTATGCTCAACAGGTTGGTTATCAGGTCGGTGACTTCTTCGTACAAGTCCAGTCTGGAACATCCGCTCTTGTGGCCTTTGGTCAACAAGGTACACAGCTTGCTGGCTTACTGCCGGGTGTCGCTGGCGCTGTAATCGGCATCTCTCTTGCTATCGGGACTATGCTACTCCGCTCCTTCTTGGAGACTAAGAAAGCCACTAAAGACGCATCGGCAGGATTTGTAGACTACGAGGCATCACTTAAGTCTGCCAAAGAAGAGACAAAAAGTATGTCAGAAGAACTTATGGTTCTTGAGGGCAACTTTAGGTCTGTAGCTCACGCCGCATTAGATAAAGCACTTCGGGACGCTGAGGCCGCTCTTAATAAAGCTGAGACAGCCGAAATCAAAACTAGGCGGCTTTCCGACGAAGCAAGGGAACAGGGTCTTCAAGTATTGAGAGATGCTGTACAAGTAGCCCAAGATAACCTTGATAAACACCTTGAGTTAAACACGACATTAAGCAAAACCGCATCCCTAGAGGAAGCAAGACTTAATAGCGTTAAGTTGTTCTACGAGTACCGCCAACGTGATGCAGATGCAGCAAGGAAATTAGCAGAGGCTGTCGAGGAGATAAAGAAAGAGCAAGAAGACCTGAATAGGGAAGCAGGTTTACTTGAATCTAGTCTACAGAGAGAAATCTCTATGCTTCTTATAAAGAATCAGTTTGGAGAGAAATCTCTCGCTGTTAAAAGACTTGAGTTACAACAACAAGAATCTGTATTTAAGGAATCTCAGGGTACCTTTGAAATTGAGAAGCTCAGGGAAGGTTATAGTCAAAAGATTGTAGATGGGCTGTTAGAGCAAAGAAGGGTTGCTTTTAACCTAAAGACAGATTTGCAGGGTGCGGCAGATGCTTCCCGTGAGATAGCAAGACTTGCAGCTATGTCTGATAAAGAATACCAGCAGATGTTGTATGGTCAGGCGTATGCACAGTCTAGGATGGCTGCACCTAAGACTCCGGTAAAAGCTAAAAAAGAACCTGCCGTCAAAGAGACAGACCTAAGTAAACTGCAGAAACAACTTGACCTAGAGGACGCACTCCTTGGTAAAACAGAAGCTAGACAAAAGGTCATACAAGCTCTTGGTGTAGACTTTGTTAAGAATAACCCTAAGACTGTCGCTGGTCTTGAGGAACAGATTAACAAGAACCTTGAGCTAGTGCGGGTAGAACAACAGCGTATAGACCTTGCTAACACCATAGGTTCAGCTATGGAAGATAGCTTAATGTCTATGGTAGATGGCACTAAGTCCGTCAAGGATGCCTTCCGTGATATGGCAAGAGACATCGTAAGACATCTCTACAAGGTTCTTGTCATCCAACGGGCGATAAATGCTATTGGTGGCATCATGTCAGGCTCTAGTAACCCTGTTATGCAGACTATAGGTGGTGGCCTTCAGTCTTATGATGATGGTGGTTACACAGGCAATGGCCCACGCTCAGGTGGCTTAGACGGTAAGGGTGGCTTTATGGCGATGATGCACCCACGGGAAACTGTGATAGATCATACTAAAGCTAACCCAGGTGGCGGTGGTCAAAACGTAGTCATCAACCAGTCGTTTAACTTCCAAGCCAATGGTGACGACAGCGTTAAGAAGATCATTGCTCAAGCTGCACCTCAGATCGCACAGATGACTAAGAACTCAATGCTTAATGATCGCCGTAGAGGTGGCACAACTAAAGCTGTCTTTGGTTAAAGGAACAACAATATGGCACTAAGCTACCCATTAGCTACACCAACGTCTATCGGGATTGAGAGCATTGAGCTAAGGGCAGTTAATGCTGTAGCTACCTCTCAGTCCCCCTTTACCTATAAGCAACAGATCATTTCCCACGGTGGACAGAAGTGGGAAGCCTCAGTCAATATTCCCTCGGTACATCGTGATAAGGCTGCACAGTGGAAGGCACTGCTGGTTGGACTTAGGGGGCCAGTCGGTACATTCCTCTTAGGTGATCCTGACTATGCTACACCACAGGGTACAGTTAGCTCATGTACACTCACGGGTAATGCTGGAGGTGAGAGTGCTGCTGTCGTTATGACTGGTACATTACTAGCGGGTGACTACATTCAGCTTGGGTCAGGATCAGCAGCTAAACTCCATCAGGTACTCTTAGATCAAGACGGAGATGGAACCCTAGAGATATGGCCTTCGTTACGTTCTGACTATACGAGTGAGACAGTTGTCTTTAATGCACCAAAAGGTGTCTTTAGGCTTGCTAACAATGTGACCTCATGGTCAATCAATAATGCGTCAACATACGGCATCTCGTTTGAAGCTGTCGAAGCTGTGATATGATAAGGATATACACTAATGGCTGATAAGAAAATTACCCAACTTACGAATATCACAGGCGCTAACCTTGTTGATGCTGATGAGTTCGTTGTTGTCGATATTTCAGCAGATGAGACTAAGGCTATTACCCTCGGTGAGCTAAAGGAAGCCTTCGATAGTGGTTCAGGGTTCGTAAGGATCACTGGCGATACTATGACTGGTGATCTTGCGTTATCTGGCGCTGACGTAACCTTCGGCGACAACGACAAGGCCATCTTTGGTGCTGGCAGTGATTTGCAGATTTATCACGATGGTGGCAATAGTTATGTTTCAGAAGTTGGCACAGGCGATTTACGCTTAGGGGCTGCTAACATACGAATTGGCGACAATATTAGTGGTGCAAGTTATATTTATGCCACTCAAAATGCTGAAGTCACTCTTTATCATAACAACTCACCCAAACTCGCCACCACCTCCACAGGTATTGACGTAACTGGCAATGTAACAATGGCGACTGGCGGCTCAATTGTAGCGGGTGGTGTAAATGACCTTGTACTAAACGCAGGCGAAAGCGGCACTCCTGATATCTACTTACAATCAGGCAGCAGCACAAAAGTTAAAATAGAAGGTTCAAACGGCAACGTAGGCATTGGGACGAGTTCGCCTAGTGCAAAGCTAGATTTACAAGGAACTGCCGCTGGCAACGAAATGTTAGAGATAACACACAGCGGCGCATCTCAACCGTGGAAGTTTATCTCCGGCGAAAACGGCGTAACAAATGAAGCATTCATTATTGACAGGGGTGCATCTGGCGAATGGTTGCGTTTCCACGCTGGGGCGGGAACTGTATTTTCTTATGATAATACAGAACGTATGCGCATCGACAGCAGCGGTAATGTAGGCATTGGGACGAGTTCGCCTAGTGCAAAGCTAGACATTAACCAATCATCTGCTGCTACAGGCTTAGAGGTTTATGTAAACGATACAGGCTCTAGTAAAATTGCTGACTTTAAAGGGTATGACAATACTCTAGGTGTAGTCAGCCGTATGGCTGTTCAAGCAAATGGCAACGTAGGCATTGGGACGAGTTCGCCTACAGGTAAATTGTCCGTTTCTGATCCAACATACCTATCAAGTGCAGCTACGCTTGGCAGTTCAATTACGCTTAATTCAGAGAATACTGCATCTTGGTTAGGTACAAGGGAACTTATTTCCTTTGAAAGCGTTGGCAACGGCGCAGATCACAGAACTGGCACGCTGTCTATCAAACTTAAAAAAGGTAACTCTGATACAACTTTGACTGAGTACATGCAGATCAATTCGGTTTTAAATTATATTACCCTTAGCACTGCTGCCTCAGAAGCCATGCGCATCGACAGCAGCGGTAATGTAGGCATTGGGACGAGTTCGCCTTCAACTAAGCTACAGTCCAAGGGTGGTAGCATCACAACTCTAACAGATAATGCAGGTCTTATTGCAAATGCTTCTGCAAGTTTTGTTGTCGATCACGGAAACAATTATGGCCTTTACACAGGATATATAGCTGCCGCAGGTGATGCAATCGGTATCGCCGCAACAAGAACACTGGGTAGTGCTTTACCTCTAAGCTTGCAGCCCTTTGGCGGCAACGTAGGCATTGGAACGAGTTCTCCAGCCACTCAAGCAAGTGTGCAAAACGCATCAACATCTCTTGGTTTAGAAATAGACACTACATCAGGTTTTGCTTCTGGCCCAACTCTTCGTGGTTATTATCGTTCAGGTAGTGCTTACAAACCTATAGCAATGACAGGGAGTTCAGTACACTTTGGCATAAATGACGTTGAGAAAATGCGCATCGACTCATCGGGCAACGTAGGCATTGGGACGAGTTCGCCAGCAACACCTTTACATATCAAAGATAGTGATGGTGGTTTAGTACAAACTATAGAAGCAGGTAACGGTGGTGCTGCTTATACGAAATACATAAACTCTACGACAGGTAGCGGTTTTTATACTGATGGTTTGCTTGTTGGAATAGATACAGACGAAAGCGCAACTTTCTGGCAATATGAAGCTAGCCATATGAAGTTTGGCACCTCTGGCTCAGAACGTATGCGCATCGACGCATCGGGCAACCTGCTTGTGGGTAAGACGAGTGCAACAACTTTTAACACTGAAGGTATAGAGTTAAGAGCTAATGATATTATATGGGCAACGAGAACCTCTGCCCCTAGCGTGGAGTTAAATAGGCTTACCACGGATGGCGACATTGCAGTCTTCTACAAAGACGGCTCCACGGTGGGGAGTATTGGGGTTGTCAGTGGTGATGTATATATTCAAGGGCCAACTAATCACTCTGGTATTCAGTTTAATACAAATGGCATCCTTCCATTAAGAAATGGTGCAATAATAGATAATACGCTTGATCTTGGCGGTGCATCTTATCGTTGGGATGACATCTACGCCACCAACGGCACAATCCAAACTTCTGACCAAAACGAAAAGCAAGACATTGCAGAGCTATCTGACGCAGAGCAACGTGTTGCTGTAGCCGCCAAAGGTTTGCTGCGTAAGTTCCGCTGGCGTGATGCTGTAGCAGAAAAGGGTGATGAAGCCAGAACGCACTTTGGTATCATTGCACAAGACCTGCAAGCTGCATTTGCGGCTGAAGGATTAGACGCTGGTGACTACGCCATGTTCATCTCAAGCACATGGACTGACGAAGAAACTGGCGAAGAACGTACACGAATGGGCGTAAGATATAGTGAACTTCTCGCCTTCATTATTGCAGCTATATAGGAGTTTATAATGGCTATCACATACACTTGGACTATCCCCACATGCGAACACGACATCGCAACAGGTGGAATTAACGTAGTACACTGGCGCTGCACAGGCGTTGACGGAGATCATTCTGCGTCATCCTATGGCACAGTGGGCTTAACACCTGACCCTGACGCATCTGACTTCGTTGCGTATGCTGACGTGACTGAAGCACAGGCGCAGGGCTGGGTCTGGGCCAGCGTATCACAGGAAGATACGGAAGCTGCTATCGCTGCAAAGATTGATGCGATGGCAAACCCAACCGAAGCCTCGGGAACACCTTGGGCTGCTTAACCCGCAACGTAGTGAGGACACTGCGAAGCACTTAAACTGAAAGGAGATCGACATGACAACTGAAGACAAAAAGGTTATCATCACGATTAACGAAGTAGACTACACAGAAGACCAATTAACTGATGCACAGAAACTAATGATTAACCACATCAACTCTCTGCAACAGAAGATCAACTCAGCAGAGTTTAACTTAGATCAACTTAAGGTCGGTAAGCAAGCCTTTGTTGATATGCTTACAGCTTCAACCGAAGAGACCCCAGAAGAAGAGTAATAAAGGTAGGTTCTAATGTCCCGTGATCTAAGTAATACTACAATAGAGAGTATCTCTGAGGATATCGTATATCCATTCTTTGCGGCAGAGCTAAGATTTGACGATAACATCATTCGTATGTGGACAGGTCAGGGGACATTAGTTCTCGAAGATGGGACTGAATGGATTGGCCTTGGTCAACTCTTAAGTATATCCTCCATCGAAGAGACCTCAGAGATGTCCGTAAAGGGTGCTACAATTACCCTCAGCGGTATTCCCTCGGAGCTACTATCTTTAGCCCTGAGTACCCCATACCAAGGTCGTATCGCTAAGATTTACTTTGGTACATTCCTAAGAGATAGCCTACTCCAAGAGACAGGCAACTACATTCTCCTAGAGGGTGGCGGTAGAATTAACCTTGAGAGTATGTCAAAAGGCTTTAACGAGCTATTCTCGGGTTACATGGATCAGATGAACATAGAAGAGTCTGGGGAAACGTCAAGTATCGAACTTGCTGTTGAGAACAAGCTCATCGACTTGGAAAGAGCTAGAGTAGCTAGGTTTACCTCTGGTTATCAGAAGTCAATCTACCCTGATGACGATGGCTTAAACTTTATCGAAGACCTACAAGACAAAAAGATACCTTGGGGTAGAAAGACTGCGTAATGGTAACATATCAACAAGAGTTTCTAAGCCAAGTGCAATCCGACATAGAACCTTTGATAGAACTCCACTGGGAAGAGATAGCACTAAACCAAGATAAAATTAAGTTAAACCCTGACTGGGACGCATACTCTGATCTAGAAACACAGGGTAAACTTAATATATTTACAGCTAGAGAAGATGATAACCTTGTCGGGTACTTTGTCGTTATCTTAGGCACTAACATCCACTACAAAGATCATGTGTTTGCTAGTAACGACATCATTTACCTACACAAGGATTACCGCAAGGGTTTCGCTGGTATCCGCTTAATCAAGTTTGCTGAGAAGTGCCTTAAAGAAGATGGGGTATCTGTACTCCTGATTAACACAAAGACACATAAGCCTTTCGATAAGGTTCTGGAACGGCTGAAGTTCAAGCCTATTGAACGTGTATATTCTAAGTTTATAGGGGACTGACATGGCTATAACTGTCTTAGCAACGCTTGCTAGTGGTGTTACCTATACCGCAGCCGCTGGTTTTGCATTTTCCATGACTATGGGTACTTTCTTTACCAACCTTATCCTTGGTGCTGCACTTAAGGCACTTAGTCCCAAGCCTTCTATAGCTGGAGCTAACCGTGGTTATCAAACTACAGCTATTGGCACAGCACTAGACCATCAGATTATCTATGGTAAGATGCGTGTTGGTGGCGCTCGTATATACGATGAAGCTACAGGTGACACTAACGAGTATCTCCACCGGATCATTGCTGTCGCTGGGCATGAGATTACATCTTTCGATAGAATCTATATCAATGATTCCTATGTTGACTTTGGTGATATTGACGGAGATGGGAATGTATCCACAGTAACAGATGCAGATGGAAGTTCTTCTGATCGTTATGATGGACACCTTCGTATTAATTTCCACTTGGGGTCTCCAGATCAAACTGCTGATACAGACCTTGTAAGTGAGTCTGCACACTGGACTAACACTTGTAGGCTCCGTAATATTGCATATATGTATATACGGATGAAGTATAATGCAGACGTTTATCCAGATGGTATTCCAGAGTTTACAGCCATAGTCAAAGGTAAGAAGGTCTATGACCCTCGTACATCAACGACAGCATATTCAGATAACCCAGCTTTGTGCTTGAGAGACTATCTAACAGCCCCCTACGGTGTAGCTGAAAACACAGCTAACATTGATGATGTTTTGGTAACTACTGCTGCTAACGTGTGTGACCAGACTAACACAATCGCTGGTACAACACGTTATACTTGTAATGGTGCTTTCACTACCTCAGTTACTCCATACGACATGATTAATAACATGCTTACCTCTATGGATGGTAGCTTGTGGTATGCTCAAGGTAGCTGGAGAATGAAGCCAGCCTACTGGACTGCACCTGTGCTTGATCTTAACGAAGATGACCTTCGTTCTAACATAAGTGTATCTACACGTCACTCTCGTAGAAACAACTTTAATACGGTCAAGGGTACATTCCGTGGTGAAGAGAGTAACTGGCAGACCACAGATTACCCACAGGTAAATAGTGCTGCGTCTATTGCTGCGGATAATGGACAAGTATCTACTGCTGACGTTGACTTACCATTCACAGATAACTCTATTGAAGCTAGACGTATCGCTAGAATTTCTCTGGATCGAAACCGACAACAGCTTGTTGTTAGTGCCTCCTTTGGACTAAAGACGCTACAGGTTCAAGTTGGTGATAACATCCGCTTGACTAACTCCCGTTTTGGTTGGACTAACAAAGAGTTTGAGGTTGTATCTTGGAACTTTGGTCTTACTGATGGACTTGATCTACAGACACAGATGACCCTACGGGAGACTGCTGAATCTGTGTACGATGAAGTTGACGATGGTGAAGCCTATGAGCGTGATAACACTACCCTACCTGATCCCTTTAGTGGATTAGCTGTAACTAATTTGGTCGTTTCCGGTGGTGGTCGTACCCAAGGTGACGGTACGTTTATTAACTCTGCTATACTGTCGTGGACTGCTGCAACAAGCTCTTTTGTATCACACTATGATATTGAGTGGAAGGCTTTGTCAGACAGTAGCTACTCAAGCACAACTACCCCCAATACAACTATAGAGTTATCTCCTTTAGTTGATAACATAGAGTACATCTTTAGGGTTAGAGCGGTAAGTATTAACGGTGTTAAGGGAGCATTTGTCACGGCCCAGTTTACAGGGGGTGGGGATGTAACGGCACCGGGTCTACCTACAGCAATTACTGCTGATGGTGGCTTCAGGTATATCACTGTTAGCTGGACTAACCCCGCTGACTCTGATCTTAACTTTGTTGAGATTTGGGAGAATACCTCTAATTCAACTGTTGGTGCTACTAAGGTTGGTATCTCTGGTGGTAATGAGTTCATTCGTTCCAACTTAGGGATACAGGAAACCAAGTATTACTTCTTAAAGTCGGTAGATTACAGCGGTAATACCTCTGCATTTACTACTGGTGTATCAGCAACAACCACCTTTATTGATGACGATGACTTCGCTAATGGTGTCTATAGTTTGTTCACCGATCAAGGTTTATATGCCATTGAGGATGTTTCATCACTTCCCGCTTCTGGTACATTTACAGGTGAAAAAGTCTTTAACACTAGCGATGCGAAGCTATATAGCTGGACGGGTTCAGCTTGGGAATCCGTTTCTGCGGATGTTGGTGATGTAAACTTCAATGAATTACAGGGTACTATTGCGGCAAGTCAAATACCAAGTGGCACTATTACTGAGGCAAAGTTAGCAAGCGATAGTGTAACCGCCGCAAAAATATCTGCCAATGCTGTGGGCGCAAATGCTATTGCTGCTGGTGTTATTACTGGCGACAAGATCACTGCCAATACGATCACAGGTGGTCTGATTGCTGCATCAGGCATTATTACAAACTCAGCGCAGATTACCGATGCTGTCGTGACTAACGCTAAAATCGCAAACGCTGCGATTACATCTGCAAAAATACAGGACTTGGCAGTAACCAGCGCAAAGATTGGGAGCTTGAGTGCCGATAAGATCACCGCTGGTACAATAGCCGCAGCACGTTTCATAGGTTCAGGTATTGCCCACATTGGGGCAACTGCTGTGAATATATCCGCTGAGTTGGGTACAACTAACCTCAGTGTGTCTGTAAGTGGGCTACAGAGCGGGACACAACTTATTGGCATTGCGGGTGTCTCTGGCTACTCTACAGCGACCAATGGTAAAAGATCGTTTACCACTACGGCATCTTTGTCGGGTGCAGGGGCTAGTGGGTCAGTTTCAACTATAAATGGTGTGCAAGACAACAATGGCGTTGCAATAGGTGGTTGGCTTGGTGCAGTTGTGTCTGGAGTTACAACAACTACCGGGACTGCTACATTATCCGTGACTATATCCCGTATTGCGGCAAGCGGTGCTTCTGGGAATACTGCGTTTAAAGGTTCAATAGTTATTCTTGGGGTGCAGGGTTAATGGCTGATTACATTATTTATACCGATGAAGTCGTGAACATGAGAGTAAGCTGCATTGAAGCTGATGCACAAACTATGGCAACAGCTAACAACGCTTCTTATGCGGTAGACACCTTCGATGGCTACGAGCTAAATCAGCTTGAGGTCGTTGATGGAGTATTACAAGTAAAATCACAGAGTGCGCAAGACGCAGAGGGCGCAGCCAAGTTAATGGATGATCTCCGTGGGGGTCGTGATGTCTTGCTTGAGAATAGCGATTGGACACAGTTTAACGATAGCCCACTAACAGATGCTAAAAAACAAGAGTGGGCTACCTACCGTCAAGCCCTTCGTGACTTACCAGCGAACACAGAAGACCCCTCGGCCCCACTGTGGCCTACTAAACCAGAATAAGGAATAGCTAATGCCCTACAAACTAGGTACACGCAGTCTACAGAGCCTGTCAGGCGTTAACCCTGATATGGTCGCTGTAGTTAAGAGAGCCATTGAGATCACTGAGGTTGACTTTACAGTCATCGAAGGTATCCGTCACATCAACCGTCAACGAGAGTTACTCAAGGCTGGTAAGTCAACTACCTTGAACTCACGACATATCACAGGTCATGCCGTAGACATGGTTCCTTATCCTGTCGATTGGGAAGACCTAGAACGCTTTGAGCTTATGGCTGAAGCTATGAAAGAAGCAGCAGAAGAACTCGAAATTCCTATCGTATGGGGTGGTGACTGGAAGAGCTTCTATGATGCACCTCACTTTGAACTTGACCGAAAGACGTACCCATGAGCAGAGAGATGATTAACAATAATTTATCAATAGGGTTAATCTTAGGTCTCATTACTCAAGGTGCAGCTATCGTATGGACTGTATCAATGATGATGTCGGACATCGAAAGTAACCGTGACGACATCTTAGAAACACAATCTAGGATCACAAGGCTTGAGTCTGCTGTTAATACTCAGGCTGTGTCGATGGCTAGGATTGATGAGAACATTAAAGCTATTCGTGGTGCAGTAGAGGCTATGGCTAACAGGGGGCGGTAGTGGGATGATTGATCCATTCACAGCTATGGCGGCTGCTACTACCGCTTACAATGGTATCAAGAAAGCTGTAGCCGTAGGTAGAGAGATTAGTGCTATGGCTGGTGCAGTATCACAGTGGTCTAAAGCTGTAAGTGACCTAGACTTCTTGGAGGAAAAAGCTAAGAACCCTCCCATGTACAAGATGTTTAGTGACAACCAGTCTAATGCGTTAGAGATATGGTCTCAGAAGCAGAAGCTCAAGGAGATGCGAGAAGAGCTTAAGGCACACATATCTTGGACGTATGGCCCTAGTGCATGGGACGAAATAGTACGAATAGAAGCACAGCAACGTAAAGAGCAACGTGAGCTAGTCTACAAGAAGCAAGAGTTCATAGACAACTGCATTAACTGGGCTGTAGGTATTACAGTAGCACTAGCAGGTGTAGGGGCTTTAATAGTCGCTATGTACTTTTTAGGTGTAAAACAGGGGAAATGGTGATGTGGTTTTTAGTTTGGTTTCAAGTTATGAATAACAACATTGAGCA
>OEFV01000059.1_pt1 | contig 11460 bp, 8 predicted proteins | sample 1498691 | NCBI WGS metagenome assembly OEFV01 (sample SAMEA3275497, study PRJEB22092) | marine metagenome | biome: ENVO:00000447 marine biome; feature: Sheltered location near shore and weather station; material: Particulate matter on a 0.22 Um pore size filter | collected 2014-06-21T08:00:00+00...
GCTTCGTGTTTCGCCTGTTTCTCTTCCGCCTTGTTACTCAGGTAGGTCTTACCTAGATCTGCTACGGGGCCGAGAAGGGAAGTGAATATGCTCATAATATATACCCGTTAGTAAACAATGCTGTAGCCAGGAATAATTCTGTCAGGGATAACTTCCCACCCATCCAGTACTGCTGACTCTGCGAGGTCATAAGTTGGGCCTAGTAACGGCGCTAGTGGAGTACTGCCCCATTTGTCGGCGTTCATCATTGAGGTGGCAATTGACATGGGCCCGTTGAAACCAGATCGATCAAAGATTTCAGTCATATACTGGCCCCAATCCATACGATCAGACCGGAAATACCTGCCGCCACTCTGATTGACGCCTGGGAGTACGCCTGCAATCAAGTACTTAGCTAGCTCGCGCAACTCGAGGCTGATCATGGCCAGTGGCATGAAGGCAACACCAGCTAGTGCCAGAGTAAGTCCAACACCACCTAGCTTCTGAAGACCTGTCATCCCTGGCTCAGCCGCTCGTGCTTTGGCTTCGCGGATAATGCCGCCACCAATAGTTTTGGAGAAGGAGTACAAGAAGCTCTTTAGCTGCCAGATCAAAGCGAAGCGCGGGTCGTTCGCCCATGAAGGACGCTCTGCAGAGTTTGGACGTAACATCGAGCTTTCTACGAATCTTGTCAATCCGTCTTGGACTCGACGCCCTGCATCAGAGTCAAACGACCTACCATCTGCTTCCCACGCTTTTACATCTGCCGCTGACACGCCTAAGTCTCTTAGGTAACGCTCCGATCGTGGGTTACCACTGTCATTTACTGCATGACGCAACATGAACTGTACGCCCATGTTAGAAGCGAACTCTCGGGTAAAACGGGTAAACCAATCAAGGCCAATCACTCGGAAGAACTTATCGCCAATAGCCCGCGCTTTGGGGTCCATATACTCATGGTCAGCGTCGGTCATCATCATGTTTTCCATCGTGCGCTCTGACGTAACGCCTAAGTCCTCACCCAGTTCTTTAGCTTCTATTGGGTTCTCTATCGTGTCCTTCATTGCTTTCCACGCCATACCAAACGCATCAAAATCTTTGCCGTTCAGCACAGCTCCGCCCAGCTCCGTAATCGAGGACACAGTAGCGAGAGGCAATAGCGTGACCCACTGGAACAACTGTCCCCAGCTGTTTGCTGCACGCAGTTTTGGCCCAAGAGGTTTGCGGCTGTAGCCCATGTGCCTCTCTAGCATCGCAACAACTTCCTCTCGATCTACCTTAGACAGCTTGTCGAGTTCTTGCTGCAAAAGGTCAGTACCGTCAGGCGCGCGAGTTGCACGAAGGAACTCGTTACGAGTTGATTGGTCGCGTATATATTCCTGCAACGCTTCCGCTGGGGGTAGCATAAACTCAGAGAGCTTGTCAGGATTTATACTATTCGTTAGAACTCGAGCAGACTCAGCAACAGCCGACGGGTCAGTAGCATCAACACTTATTTCGTCGTCGTCTAAAATACGTTTTTGCAGCTGGACAAGATTATGCACGATGTCTCGTATCTTGCTTGCTGGTATCGATGGATCTTCGCGAAGCAAAACACCTACAAATTTTTCTGGGTCATCTACTATCCCTGCGAGATCGAGGGCCACAGGGAAAAAGTTATCTCGCTTACCAATCGTGTTACCTGGAGTCTTCGAGATGTAGTTATCATACAGCTTGCTCAGGAACTCTCGCACCTTAATTGCGTCAGCGCCAGCTTCGCCATATTCGCTTAGTTGCTCAGTTGAGATGTCAGAGTCTCTCGCAAGCTCTAAAATTTTTGTAGCTTCAGGGGTAGTCCAATCAGACCCAAGAATCTTCCGCACGTCATTCATCATGCGCTTACGGATTGCCGCTTTACGCTTTACGAACCCCATGTCTGAACCTTTACCTTCAGATTGAGCCGGTATGTACATCATGTCTGCGATCTTGGTGCTAATAGTTCGCAGTACGCCGTCCTCTGTACGAACAAGCTGTGTAGCTTTGCGCACAGTAGGATTACTCAGTACTTCGTTAACTAATCGAGACAAGGACTCAACACCTTTCTCAAACTTAGACTTTGGCATTGCGTCTTCAATAGCTCTGACAAGAGCCTTCTGCTGGAACGTAGCTTCTTTCGTACCGACCTTGTTCTTCGCAGCAGTCCAGTAACGGCGCTTGTTCTCAGTGAGCGAGTCCATATACTCAGTGAACTGCTGGCTCTGTGCGTCTTTACCGAACCTACGTCGCATCTCTTGCGACATGCTCTTGAACATAGAGACGAGCTTGTCTGCAACTTTCTTAAAGTGGCTAGCTGCCATATTCTTAGCTGGTAGGGTTTGTTTCAGGTATATATTCTTCGCGTAGATTGCTACCTGGTCGGAATACCATTCCTCAAAAGCTAGCTCGTTGTTAGGGTCTTGGTAGGCAGCGGGGGCATCCTTAGCCGCGCGAGCTTTCTCGAAGTCATTAACTAGGCGGCGGTATAACGCTGAGTTTTCCAACGAGCCAGCCATCTCTTCTTGGATCAACGCATGCCCCAATTCGTGAGCCGTGGTCAATGCTGTCTGAAGCTGGTTGTCTGAACGGTTGTCTACAAGAATCACATGCGCATCGTTAAAGCCCATGTATCGGCCTAACGCGGTTGAACTATTCATCAGTTCGTCGAGTTGCTCACGCACAGCCGCTGCTACGCGGGGGTCTGTAAACATCTCGTTGAACTTACCCTCAGACATCGCAGCTAGTTCTTTGATACCAAGAATAGAAACAGGTTTCTGGAGACGAAGTTTTTTCACCAACCCAGATGCAACTTGTGAAGCTAAGCGACCGATGCTACCCGCTGGGTAAGTCGCGTTCATTGGGTTGCGACCACCTTTACTCCTGGGCTTCGCGGATGAGTAGCTTTGCTTCTGTACCCGACCAGCTTCTATGTTCAAGCTGGAAAGAGGTAGGTCTCCCAACTGCTGCCGCGCATCCTCTGTAAGCTGTTGTTCAGGTGACAAACCGGCGATTGAATCTAGGTCAGATTGGTCTCTTTCAACGGTCTGTAAGGTGTAATTTCCATCCTCATCTTGTTCGATGACTACTTCGTTCAGCCCGCCAGCGTATTGTTTGTCATTGACCGCCTGCTCCAGTAGCTCCTGGGGCATACGCGCGTAATACTCGTCGTTAAAATCAGCTGCGGTTGCTTCGTTGGGCTTAAAATCCGTGGCGTTGAAGGCAACTCTTGCTCGCTCAAGGTCTCGTGATACCTCGGCGTTATCTACGGCCTCATAGGTGCGAACTTGAGGGGTAGAGCGACCGCCACCTTGCGGACGGTTCAACTGCCGTAGAGATGTAGGGTTGGTTTTTGTGCTACCAACTCTTATTCGATAACTTTGTATACGGGCTCTCGGGCTAAGCTCGCCGAAGATGGACTCACCTTCTACCTGTATATCGTACAGGTTATCGGGGTCTGCCAGCATTTCCCCAGCTAAAGCCGAATATGCTTGCTGATCCGTAACTTCAGCAAAATTTATACCTTCTCGTTTGGCTACAATCCTTCGGCCCGCATTAACAAGGTCCGCCAGAATTGCGATAGTCTTTTTGCCATCTGGCGCGACAACGGTGACTTTAGCCTCGGCTTTGTCTTTGTTGTTGAAGTCATCGTTCTTTGCGACGCGGTCTGCATCTTTTACTGACTGCGCAATGAACTCTCCAATGGGTAGTGCCTGCTCTTGACCCCCAATCGAAAAAGTTTCCGTGTCTGGGGTGGTCTCGAGGTTTAATTCGTATGCACCGTCTTTGCCCTCAGTAATAGTTACCAGAGCAGTAGGGTTCGCCTTCTTAGCTGCAACAGCCGCCTTCATCAGGCTTTCACTCATGCCGCCGAAGTAGTCACTGTCCCAGTCGATGTCCATCTCATCGCCAAACTCTTTTTTAAAGGCTTCCTGAGTAGGCTTAGTGTTCTCGTACTCTCTCTCCGTATTTCGAGGGGCGTACTCTTTGAGTTTTGTAACCTCTGGTTCAAAGATACCGCCGCCTTCGTCGAACCCAGTAGTCTTGCTACCGAACCCCATTTCTTTGTTGACCTGCTTAGAGTCTTGGTCATTCATCGGACGAACTACTGGGCCGCGCTCTTTCTCAACACGTCGCTTTCGTTCTTCCAATGCTTGCTGGGCAGACACGACATCGTAACTACCGCCTTGCGGCGTTAGCTTTTTTGCTGCCTCGATTGCTGCTGCTCGATTCTCTTCAGTCGTTAGCTCTTCAGAGACTATGCGCCCTTGGCTGTCTTTAACTACTACCGCTAGGTTGCCATCTTCAGTCTTAACATTGCTGTACCCAAGTGCTGCTTGGAGGATTGAGTCAGAGGCTTCGCCTGCGATTACGTCAGCGACAATCTGCTCGCTGGTAGAAACAATTGTTCCACGTCCAGGGACAAATGCTGCGTATGTTGGCGTGTCTGAACCCTCGACTTTTACGGGGGTAATAGTGTTCTCTTTTGCGCCGAACACAGATTGGTTGCCCGCTGACCAGACTGCTTGCTTGGAGCTGGTAGGGTCGTTCATTGCATCCACTTGAGCCGCTATATCGCTCTGCGCTTCGTTAGAAGTGTACCCGCCGAATATCTCGTCGCCGTACTGCTCTTCGTTGACTTGCTGATCAACCTCTGCCTGGCGACCTTTCTCGATGAGCTGGTTCGCTTGGTTAAAGACGCTACCTACGGTTCCACCAGCACCAGCCGCTGCACCACCACCAAAGAAGCCTGCGAACGCAGACTGTGCCAAGCGCATTTTCGCGTCTTGGGTGGTGTAAGTATCGTCCATATCCATACGGTTGAGGACACCAATACCTTCTTGCGCAACTTCAGTAGCACCTTCCATAACGCCGCCTTTAAGCGCGGTGCCACTAATATCTTTTGCTAACTTACCGAACAGTGATCCTTCTTTGACAGCGCGCTTCTTAGCAACGTTGCCGATTAACTTCAGCATGCCCGCTTCAGCCCCAACACCTAACAAGGCTTGCGGAGCAGCAACAAGGGCTGCTCGTCTTGCTGTATCTGCATTGAGATCTTGCCCAGCTTCAAGGGCTTCTGACAAGTTGCCGCCAGCTAGTGGTACGTACTCTGATGTACCTGCGCCGACAAACGCGCCTGCTTTAAATACACCCCAAGCGGACTGTGCGAGTTCTCTTTCTGCGGCATCAGCTGTCCCGTCAGCGGTGTTCTTCAGCGCATCTTTTACGATACGGTTAGCTACAGCCTTACCGCCTTTGCTGAGTGCTGTCTTGCCAAGAACAGCTGTGATACCACCGATACCGCCACTTGCGATACTTGATACAGCTGAGGGAAATATTTCGCCGGTCGACTTACCGATCTGCATGAAGAAGCCTTCAATGGTCGGCTCATCAACAAATTCGGAGAACGTTTCCATTGTGGAAACGGGGATAGCAGCTTGGGTTTCTTTGATACGGGCACGACGGACATTAGTCTCCGCTGCTTCTTGATTGCCGGTAGCAGTATTGAACAGGGCTTTGAAGTACTCGACATCCGCGTCGAGTGCTGCAGTACCCGATTTACGGCCCGCGCTAAATGCTTCGCCGATCGAGTCCGGTGCAATAACGCCGGTTGGCTCTAGGTCAAAACCAGCTAGCTCGGCGTCACTTGGTCCGCCGTTACGTTCAATGCTATCGCTAGATGCAAAAGTACCGTTCTCGTAGAAGGTCTTTAAAAGATCATCCATATTTAACCCTGTACTGCTGCTTGCTTGTCTCTAGCGCGCATGTTTGCAATACCTATAGCTCTGACATTTTCATAGAAGGACGGGGCGAGGTCTTTTAGTTTTTGCAGCCCAGCATCTTCGTCAGTGTAATTACCGTCTGCATCTGTGTAGTAGATTTTTGTAGGGTTCTCTGGATCGTCAACAATGATTCGACTAGCATCAAAGTCGAAAGGGTCAACCACATCTGTGGTCTCATCGCGACCTATTAAATCTAATATGGATTCCCAAGGGCCTCCGGTTTGATCTCCCGCAAGTGCAGCCATTGTTGTACTCATGACTGATTTGAGCCCCACGACCGCGTTGCTGATTTCAGCGGCTGTTAAGTCCGAGCGCTTGAGGTATATCTGAAAATCAGACATTTCTTTTGACTTCATGACCGCGCTCGCGGTGTCGGCATCCAGGTTGTTCTCGTCGTAGTTTTCGCCGAAGTACCTTTTGTTCACGCCAGAAACTACCTTCTTCGCTTCCTCGTTAGCCTCTTTTATCCAGCTGCGATACGCGATTCGTGCGTCCTGCCCTAGCTTTTTATACTTGTAAGTACGTTCAGCGGCGCTATCCGATAAAGCAAGCTCGTCTTTGCGAGTCATACTTGGGCTGTTCTCGACGTTATCAAATATGTTAACCATCTCCTGCGACATACGATCTCGTATGGTGGCGTCTGGTGAAGAAGCAATAATAGCCGCGCGAGCGATTGCTGCGTCTTTGGCGTTCAAACGTTTGAGGTCGCGTATTTCTTTAAGGCCCTCACGTCGTAGTTTGTCAGCAACTTTCTGAACTGTCGCTTGATCAACCTTAATAGTCCCGTCGTTAACACCTTCTGCAATCTGTTCTGTTGTTTTGCCTGCTGCTTGTTCCGCTACAGCATCTGTCGCAGGGTCCGCTGTGAAGAGAGCTGGCTTGTCTTTATCCAGGTACGCGTTGATCTGCTCAAGCTCGCGCTTTTTATCTTCATGTAGCCTGCCCGCTACTTTAGCGTTCATGTTGGGGTTTAGGCTTTTTGCACCCGCAGCTACTTGTTTTTCCAGCTGCTCTTTACGCGTCATCAGCTTCTCGGTTTGCTGGTTTTTGAACCAGTCAGAACCTTTTCTTTCGTCTGCTTGTTGACCCAGGGGATTCTTATTTCTCTTATTGCCGGCACCTTCTATGTTTCTAATAAGACGTCCGCCTGTAGTGCCTCGGTCTACGCTTTCTAAACTCCAAGGCTCAGTAGGCTCAGTAGGCTCAGTAGGCTCAGTAGGCGCAGTAGGCGCAGTAGGCTGAGGTGCAGGCTCACTATCATCAGTTGAGACTGTTGGTTTTGGTACGCCAAGGTCAGCGCCAATAGCTGCAGTAGCCTCTGGGCCACCAGCGGCGATAGCACCTTCAACGCCTCGGACGAGTTCAACGTTTCCAGTTTGTTTTGCGGTATCAACAACCTGCTTCTCGTATTGCTTCTCCGTTAAAAAATCATCTCGGTCGTCGTTCAAACCCTGCTGTCTTGAGTCCGCATCAATCAGATTTAGATTGGTGCGCATTACGGTAGGGTCAAACTTACTTGTGTTAGTCAGAACTTCACGTTGGAACTGAGTATTCGCGAGTTTGCCTAGTTGACCAGCTTCGAAACGAACTACAGCAGCGTTGGGGTTTCTGCTTCCATCTTCTGTAACAACACCTAAAGATCCATCTGCATTTCTGACAGTTACTGCGTAGCCGCCTTCGGGGAGTGCTTTTACACTCTCTGCGACAGACCCCTCAGGTAGATTACCGAACTGCGTAGCAAAACCGAGTACAAGCTGTTCTGCTTGGCCGTCCCCATTCTCGATACCTTGCCGTATTTTGTCGATGTTTAAGCTCATGCGGTCTTGAGCAATGTAGCCGCCAACATCTAGTGTCTCGTAGTACTTATCGTTATCAGCAATCTTTTTTTCTGTATTAAATTTGACTGTGTCTTGAGCGCTTTTAGTGTTTAGCCGAGTGTTTTGGTCTTTGTTATAAACATCATTGATGTTGAACTGGCGAACGCTCTCGTCGTACGACTGGTCGTACTGGCGCTTCTGCTCGTCGAATTTATCTCGATTGAGTTTGTTAGTCGTTCGTTGTTGATTGAACGCCATTGATGTCTGCGCACCGCCTAAAATACCTTCTAAAAGGGACATAAAATTCTCTCTTTAAAATGCCAGTGCCATAATTGCCATCGAGCCCAACGAACCGAGTGTGCTGTACGTCTGAGCTTTGGAAGCAGCCTTGGCTGAGTCATATGCGTTCTTTCTTTGCGTAGCGTTCGCTGCCGCAGAGCCCATCTGGCTTAGGGATGATCTATTCACGCCTTGGCCTATATTGATTAGATCAGCGAGTTTTCGCTGGTTTAACTCATCCTGTGCAATCGTCGCGTCGTTGACCGACTGGATCGCGCCGAGGGTATTAGCCCGCTCTAGGCCGCGAGTTTGCTGCTGAATTTGAGCGGGAGTAAGTTGTGCTCCGTAACGGCTAGCATTACGGTCAGAAATGCCCTGAGCCAGCCCTGATGCAATACCTGCGTTCTCTCTTGCAGATTCAATAAGGGACGTGTCAGTTTGCGACTCTTCGATCATTTGTTCCTCGAAGTCGCGGTAGTTGTTCACGTAATCTAAATATTCTTGTCGAGTTATGTTTGCATATGTTTTGTCAGGGTCACTTACGGCTGGCAAGCCTAATCCATTCGTACTACTCGTAGCGAAGGCGCCAGGGTTTACAGTGCCAAGCCCTTGACCTCGACCTATCTGCATTGCGCGGCTTGCATCTTCTTTCGTCACGCCTATCATTGGATTTGCTATAGTCATCATCCGCCCCCAAAGATATCTGAATAACCTAAACGGTTACCAAAACCGGACACTTTATTTCCAGAGTCATCCACAGGACTGAAAAATGAGCCTTTGACTGTCTCTGGCGCGCCTGGCCCCGCCTGTCCTTTTGGCATAGCGCCTTCTTTTGTGCCTTTAGTGCCCATGTTGCTTAGACCTTGCATCAGCGCCGCGCCCGCCACCTGGCCAACTGCGGTCATCTTAGCGTTAGCTACATCCTGCTTGTTCTTCGCTCTACTCAGGGCCTCAGAGGTGGAAAGGTTTGCGGCCTGAGCCATGCCAGATTGGGCGTCTGAGGCTTGGCCTCTAGCGGTACCCAGTACATTCATTTGCTGCTGGTTTCGTATCTCTTCGGCGGCTTTATCCGCAGCGCCCAATTGCCCCTGATAACCTGTTGCCAAGCCTTCGGCACCCTGACCAGTTAACGACTGTTGCGCTAGTGGGCCGGTGGTAAGCGCCTGCATAGTGTCGGCATTAGCCCGCCCGCGCAGTTTTTTATCAACCTTGTCAGTCAGCGAGTCATCTCGCATCTTTTGTAGCAGCGGATCGTACTTCTCTTTGAAGTACTTATACTCAGCCATCGCAACAGAAGCCGACGCTTTCTCGCCTTCTGACGCTTCGTAATCTTTTTGTTTTGGTTTGCTTCCCATTACACTTCTCTCGTATAAACAATGGTGTCTAATTCCCAGCCTTGTGAAAGTATGTAGTCTTTCAGCTCGGGGACTGCTGACCTGACTTCCATTTTCACAAAACCTTGTTGTCTTGCTTGCTCAGCAAAAAAATCCTGGTGCTTGGTTACTAGGTTCATGCCTCGCTTATAGGCCCAAGCCAGCCAGATCAACATTGTTCTTTCCCCAGTAAACGTGTCCGTTTCGCCCGTTGTCACAACAAAACCATGTTCTGTCGTCCATAACGTAGCTGCTCCAGATTCACAAGCTGCATACACATCACCTGGTGTAAATGTCAGCATAGGGTTAGCGTCTAGAATTTCTTGTATTGCGGGGAGCACCCACTGCGCATTGCAGGTGATGTCCGTTGCAATAGGGTCGCTAACCGCCCATGCCATATCTGTTACGTCTTGTGCGCCATGCGCCTGAACTTCCACCATATCGAACCTTCCTGGCTACGCCTGTGTCCGCGCCTCGAGCCTTACGCTCTGCGTTTTCTACACCTTGGCTGAATAATTGGCCGTACACGCTCGCGCCTTGTAGATCCGACCAATCTTTATTGGGAATCCGCAGGAGTCTAAACAGAGCGCCGTTGATTATTGTGTCTCGGTAATCGTTCATTACACTGTCGTCGCACGCCGTGCTTGTGTGGGTCGGCTTCAAGACGGCTCGGATAATTGTGCTTGAAACGCTTGTGACAGTAGGTACGGGGGCTAACCACACTAAAGAAGGGCTCTGCTGAACGTAGTATTCAGGGACGCCATTACCTTCTCGCCATTTGGGCAGGCGTTGCTCTAAAAGTGCCGATGTAAGTGGTTCGATGTCTTTGCCCGCGTGGGTCACCCACAAAATCCTCTGGACCGTCGTGCCTGCTGGGGCCTCGAGGTCATACTCGTAGATATTTGCGACGGTGGTTAGCGGGTCAAGCTCGGCTTGGTATGCGCTAGCTTTTTCACACAGCTCGATAACCGCTGACCGAATATTATTCTCAATCAGCGTGTCAGGGCACCCTGGAACCATAGGTAGTATTTCAGGGAGTAGCGTCTCATAAGAAATCGCCATTTTTTATGCTCCCATAGGGGCTCTTCGTTCCATATTCGGGTTGGTTACCGCATCGATTTGGCCCTTACCTGTTACAGAAGTAGTAAAGAGCTGGAAATGGCTTGAGGCGCGCTGCTGGTTACCAGCGTATTCGGCGTCCTTCATATAAGCCATGTACAACACGTAGTTCAAAACGGCATTGGCGAAGATATCGGGAATCGATAAGTCGCCGCCCTGCGTGACAGCAGTTGGGTTAGAGCTGTAAACAATCTCTAAGAAAGCGCTACCGTTAACTCCAGGGTACACGTAGAAGTTTCTCGGATTTTGCTCTTCGTACACGTAATGCTTAATGATATTTGTGTGAGCTGCGTCTCCAGATACTGTGGGGTCATGCCAGTCAGGGGTTTGACCATTCAATACTTCCGCGTCGACAAGACGTACCGCGCGCTTACCTGTGCCGCCTGACGCTGCTGACATGTTGCGCACAACCTTTAGAAGGCGGTTACCGCCAGAAGGGATAGACTGCTTCGTGCCGGTGGCTAGAGTAATAGTCTCGTTAGTCGCACTAGCGTCTGGCTTCAGTAAAGCAATCTCACGCTGTGCGTCGTTAATCCACAAAACCAACTCGCCAACAACTGGCCATCTGACGCCCGTAGTGTCTTGTAGTACTGTCTGTGCTCTATCAATGACGCTTTGAACTGTTACTGACATCGTGTTTTACCTATGAGTTAAGTATTGATTCCCAAGCGGCTTCTCGGGCGTCGCTGTCGATCGTTGTGCCCATCGCTTTGTTTACTGCTGTAGCTTTGGGGTAACCATCGGCTTTGAAATTCTTTGGGTCACCTTCGTCCATCATTTTCTCAAGGCAGGTGACTAAATCTGCGTCTGGTTGTACAGCTATCTGTACTTCCAAGACTTCTTCGAACTCAGCAACCTCGGCTGCCTCTTCTTCAACATACTTGGCGTTGTATTCTTTGGCGCCCATCTGGATCGCTAACAAGCCTATTTCGTCTGCAATTTCGCGGGGTACACCGGCTTCGAACAACACGACGGTTCCGCCAAGGGTTGCCACTCGTAATGGCTCACTGCTTACAATCTTCATGATTAATACCTTAAAAAAGAAAGCCCCCTCCGAAGAGGGGGCGATAGTCTTACTGTGCGGAGTCTAGAGCGATG
>OEFV01000060.1_pt1 | contig 11231 bp, 12 predicted proteins | sample 1498691 | NCBI WGS metagenome assembly OEFV01 (sample SAMEA3275497, study PRJEB22092) | marine metagenome | biome: ENVO:00000447 marine biome; feature: Sheltered location near shore and weather station; material: Particulate matter on a 0.22 Um pore size filter | collected 2014-06-21T08:00:00+00...
CCGATCTGCCACCCTCGTCGCGCAAATACGACAATCCGTAGCCGAAGTGGGCCCCGTCGCGGTCGATGACCACGCCGCCGTCAGCACCGCCAACCAACACATAACGACCACTGAACATCGCATCCAACATTGTGTAAGGCAAGTCATATCTTACATTTTCAATATGATACACTGCTTTATTATAAGCTTCCTCAGCTCTGGAAATCCAATCTACAAAAGTTTCTTTAGATACGCCAAAGTTATAAACCTGTTCATACTTGTCTATAACCCAGAAGCTGTAAGATATTTTATCAAAAGGTATATTGTAGATTTTGTTTACTAAGATAGCATAAACTCCTGCTTGCAACCAATAGTTGTAAAATTCTATAGACTCACTGAATGTTGTTACAGTTTTACCAGTAGTCTTTACATCTATAATCTCAGCATTGTTAAACTCATCTATAACAAGTCTATCAATAATACCTTTAATACTAAAATCCTTATAATAGTTTTTAAACTCTAATGGGATCTCATTATATACCTTATAACCATCTGACTTAGTTAACTCAAGGTGAGCTGCAATAGTAGCTTCATCTCTCATTATTTGTGCATAAGCTTTACAGCGTTCTACAGTATCTTCATCTACTAAGTCTTTACCCTTTCTGTTAAACAAGAATGCAAAATAGTTTTGAGCATCATCTGTAAGGATTTTGTCTAAACGTTTCTCATCCTCTTTAAAAGATTGGTATAGATTCTGTGACTCTAACTCTTTAAGTATCAACTCTGTATGATTACTTAGGTTGTTAGATCCAGTAAGTACTTGATTATAAACACCATGTAGTATCTTGAGTATGCTTGCTGTTGGCACCTTACCTGGTGCAACAACAAACATATTATCAAACTCTTCCGGTTGTAATATAAAGCAGTGTACTAACTTACCCTCCATTAGATAAGATTCTATCTTCTCTTCACGTTCATTTAGAATGTAGTGTGAATAGAAAAGCTTAGGAGAGAAAAGCATTTTGTTAATTGAACTGTAACTAAGATCTGACTTTATCATATTCTTCTGGTAATTTAATATCCTCTGGGTTAATAGTTAAGTTAAGTAGCTTATACCTGTTTGATATATCTTTAGCAATATGATTTAGAAATATCTTGTATCCCCATGCAGTAAGATTACCGTCTTCAGATAGTTTTTTCAAAGTACTTTCAATGCTAGCATACGTAAAGTTTCTATAATCAGATTTAATTATTCTACAGTTTGCTGAATTTATAGCTTTACTGTAATTAATAGAGTTCTGATTGTTAAGCAAGATGTAAGCAAGCACATCTTTGTTTTTAGAAAAGTTAGTACTAGCCATAGTAATTACTCCTAATTCTACATCATCAGTAGTACCAGATAGCATTTTACAAATAGCTTTAAAACTATTTTCATCAACGTAGTTCTGACCTGTTATCAAATCTTTTACAGCATCTTCAGTAACAATATACTTGCGTGATTTCCAATATACTTGAAGCTCTTCATAATTACTTTTACTAATAAAATCACTCTTGTATTTAAAATCATCAAAATATCTAGCTAGTATATTTATAGTAGCGGGATCAGAAAATCTTGTTGGTCTAGGAAAGTGCATTATGTCATGAGTAAGCATTATATTCTCATTAGCCACAGTAGAGTACTTATAAATAATTTGCAGGCTTAACTTATAATCCTCTAAATCATCTAAACCTGAATAACCAAACCTTGATCTATTTATACTGGCATCTTTTTGAATAGCAGTGTAGTTGTCTATTACATAGTTTAGAGTTTCTATTGCAAGGTTTCTACTTACTACAGTGTATGATCTTCTATCATAAGTAAACAAACTTTCAATGTACTTCTTACTAAGAACTGTTTTACTATAGATTCCATTCTTTCTCTTTTGCGTTATTTGAAAGTTATCCTTTAAATAGTTTACATCATCTCTAGTCACCATTGACTTAGGCATTACATAAATGCTATCCTTTTTTTTTAGTTTAGCATTAGCATTGCCAACACCCTCAACGAAGGTGTTGACAGAATCTTGAATAGATTTATCAAAAATATAAACCTCTTCCCCACTAATCCGGGTTACTTTCCATACTTTTTCCATGTGCATGTGCTTTTAAAAGTTCTTTATATTCTGGCTTCATTTCAAACTTAACAGTGTATATACCTGGATTATGCATTACACGGATGTTTTGCTGAATTACTTTGTAGACATCATCAAATATTTCCGGTGTTACAGTACCTTTGGTTTTACAGTACATGAAAAAACTAGAGGCATCTAAGTGACAATATTTTTCGTAGTACTTATCAACAAAGGTTCTTACACTTTTCATACGTCTGTTAAAATACCAGCTAGCACTTTCAACATAAAGTGTTCTACAAAATTTCCAAGTTAACAATAAGCTTTTCTCATAATCAAAAGTTCCAATCATGTGGTTAGCTAGTTGGGTATCATCCTCATTACGAGACATCAGCATTTTCATTACAGCTTTGATATTATCTTCTGTAAGCTCTGTAATAGAGCCAGATGCTACACCTAAGTCATAAGGATGTAATACTTTATTAGGATACTTATCTAACGCTGCGGCTGCTGCAATAGAATACTGCTTATAATAACTAGTATATCCATTTTCAGTGTCTATTAAACGTCCTTCAATTTGCTTGCTAACAAGATCTTGGTGTTGATGCCAGTTACGGTATCTAGATGCCGAAGTTATAACCGCATTTACATCACCAGTGTATCGTGACTCCCAACTAGCTTCAAAGCTTATCTTATTAAAAGATGAATGATCAAATACAATGTAATCTGCCTTATCCAAGTCTTTAGTAACTCTACCCTTAGCCATCTTTACATACTCTCTAATGTTACCTGTTGGTGTACTAGGAGTAGTAATAATGAAATAGCGCTGCTTATCTTTTAACGTAGGCTTACCTACACTCTTGTACTTTGGAAAAGGTGTATTACCTTTTTTATAAAGTGGCTGAGCTTCAGTATTTATTAAATATTGAGCTTCTGTTCTCCAATGTCTGTAAAACTTAGGGGAGAACTTAGTCTCCCCATGTTTTACCAAATCTTCATATGTTGTCATAATTATTCTGTTATCATTTTAGAAATTTCAGGATTCATTACAAGCTTCTGGAACTTGGTACGGTTACCATTAATGATAGTACGTGCAATCATGTACTTATTATCAATTGTAAAGTATTCAGATGTAAGAAGCATTGTAAGTCTGTCAATTAAGTCTCTATCTACCTTATTATTTTTTGCATGCAACAGCGTGTAGTTAGCTAAACGTGTTGAAAGAATAGATGTAATAGCAGCAGAGAGTTCCCCTTCATCATCTTTTACAGAAGAAGAAAGTTTTCCTTTCATAGTCTTCTCTTCAGACAATAACATTTCTTTAGGGTGGATTAACTTATCTAACCTGTTGTGAATGAATGTAGTAAATGTACTTGCAAACTCTTCACCTACAGAACCTTCACCAATCATTTGAACCATTGGTAAGTTATCTGCAAAGTTATCAAAGCTAGAGATAGCATTAAAGAATGTAGTAATAGATCTAGCATTACATTCTGGTGTTACCATTTCTGGATAACGCAGCATGAAATTAATACATCTAGAATCTACACCTGCAGCTTCTGCCCACTCAGCCCATGTATCTGCATTGAACTCTAGGTTTACAGAAATGAAGCGTGTCTTCTGTGCTGCATCAATAGAGTTAACCATGTAGTTACCATCATCTGGGTTACTGGTAAGAATGATATGCCAGTCTTGTGGTAAAGACCAAGAGATATAAGTCTGACGATCAACTAATTCCATAACAGCCTGAATAAATCTAGGGTCTGCACGGTTCCAGTCATCAAGAAGAAGAATACCTCCATTAGTTTTGCCTGCAATCCACTCAGGTGGTAAGTAAGAAGTTCTTTTCTTCTTAGTCATTTGCCATCCATTACCTAAGAATATCTTAACTGCCTCAGCATCAACCCACTGGCCTACTTTCTTAGTATTACCTGTAGCTTTAAGTACTGCATCAGCAGCATTAATAGCAGAAAAGTTAAGAGTCTCATTGTTTTTTACAGCAACTTCTTTGATCATGTAGTACTCCTTAGTAGAGAAACCTACAAGGTCACCTAGCTCCTCAATCTGTGCAAGATTAAGCTTTACCAGATCTAAGTTATGTTGCTCTGCAATTTGATAGATACTGGTAGTCTTACCAATACCTGATTCACCTACAACTTCAACTGCTACTGGATGGTTTCCATTAGCTTGAAGCATTCTGTTAGATGTAATAATGTGATCTACGAAACCTTTAAGTTCGTTAGTGTTTAATGTTACTTGTGCCATAGTAATTTTAGTTTAATTTAATTTTGTAACCGGGTAATCTGTTATTAATACTTGATTTGCTAGAGTGACACCATAGTGTTCTCTTAGGACAATTGTCAGGTGGAGGTGCCTCTCCATCTGTTAAGTAAATTAGTGTAGTATATTTTCTACTGTTATCATTATAGTAATCAATAACAGGTTGAAAGCTAGTACCACCTCTACCATGAATCTTAAATTCTCCTTTAGGATTAAAAGGTTTAACACTATGTATAGCAGTATCACATTGAATGATATCAATGTAAGTACCTGTTTTATACATATGGTGTATTTCATTAAGAAACTCCTTAACCTCTGCATCACTTACAGATCCAGATGTGTCAATAGCAACCAACGCACTGTTTCTGTACTTAATTTTAAGACCAGGATTATCTGGATATCTTTTATTATGCTTACGCCTAAGAACTTTAGTGTAAGATTTTATAGAAGATCCAATGAATCTTCTTAGATAACCCTTCCAATCAAATTTAGCAGGTTCTACATGTCTTAATCTTTGAATGATACTAGATAGTTCTCCTGGTATAGTACCTTGAGATTTCTCCATTTCATCTGCAATTGTAGTCAACTGATGATTAACCTGTTTCTGTATAAGCTTAGCTTCAGCTTCAGATAAATTTTCAAAGTCTCCCCAATCATGGTTAGGTAATCCTTCACCTTGACCTTCACCTTCACCCATCATATCTTGTAATGATTGAGCGCCATCTTCTCCTTTATTATTCTCTTCTTGTAATAGCTCATAGTACTTCTTAGTACCAGCTTTACGTGGAAGAGTTAGCTCAGGAAAGGAATTCATGGTTATACCACCTTCTGGTAACCATGAACGATCAATATGCTGATTGATTTCTAGATCTGCTGCTATGTTAAATAGCTTTTTATCTGGATAAGAATCCCGCATTATTAGGTGTCCAAAAGCAATATGTAGTAACTCATGTTTAAGTAAACCTTTTCTGTGTAGATCACTTAGATTAGTGAAGAACTCAGGATTTACAACAAGCTTTACTCCAATACCATCTTTAGCAACACCAGCTGTAGGCACGTCACCACTAAAAGATCTATTAAGTCCAGATAGAAAGTGCCCATAGTAGGGCTCACTGAACAATAGTTCTTTAGTAGTGCGTGACAGTAGTTTTAAATCTGCCATGCAATAAATATTTAGTAAGTAATTATTCTAGAATACGAATGTATACGCCAGGGTTTTCCTTGTCGTAACTATATTCTCTAAAGTAGGGAATCATAATGGTACAGTTGTCATCTTCTAACCAACCGTTGTGTACCATTTCATCTTGAATTGTTTGTGCAGGATTAATATAATCAAACTTATGTCTGCTACCTCTGATAAACTCCATCTCTATTTTAAGAGGAAGGGGTTTACCTTCAATAGCTTTTAAAAAGTCTTTTTGATATTTCTGCCAAACTGGTTTAGTAAGTGCTTTCCATTTCTGTACACCTTTACTTACAACAAAGTACTTACCTGTCCATTGACGGCTGTTCTTTGATGATGGTACATTGTAAGGAATGAAAAACTCTTTCATGAATTCAAAGATAGGGCTTTTCTTAATAATGGTGTAAGGTTTCTTTTAACCTCCTCAGTTCCATATATGGCGACACTATCTGATAGATCTTTCATCATATGAAGTACAGTGGGTTTAATACCGTATTCTTCATAATATTTGTTTCCAGCTGTTTTACCAGCTGCGTCACTATCAAATAAGGTTACAACACCTTCATATCTCTTAAGGAACGTTTCTATATACATAGGCTTGATCATAGTATTTTCACTATCTGGTGCGATAGTTTCAATATTATTATAACCAAGCTCATGTAATGCCATACAGTCTTTAAGAGATGAGCATATTACCAAATAAGGTTTTTCATATGTAAGTTGATGTAGTCCCTGCAGGTAATCCTGAAGTTTCATAAACTTATACTTTTTACTTGATGGTTGGTATACTTTGTAAAGTTCACCATCATCATTAAAGTATCCATACATATGTGAGTGATGTATAGTAGAAGACTTAGTTCCACTGGGTGTTTCACTCACTAGAGTAATAGACGCTAGAGGCTTAACATTAAATCTTTTAAGAGTTGTGCTAGATATTTTAAATAAATCTAACCAATACTGCTCATCAATTTTAGTCCATCCTCTAGTCTCTACATTATCTACTTCTAGCTTTGTTTGCTGTTCAGTATATTCTCTTTTAATAGTTTTAGTACCATGCTGAATAACGTAAACGTTATAATCATTAAGCACTTTAGTTATTGCCTGAGAAAATGTTAGATGCTCTACAGCCATTAACAAACTGACACCATCACCTTGATTGTTTGTAGAAAAACACTTAAACCTATAGTCGTTGTATTTATCTTCAAAGTAAAAATACATAGAAGGTGTGCGCTCTGCTGGATTAAACATTGACTTTACTTGAACCCGTTGACCATCAAGTGGTTTAGGTAGCGTATAGTAATATTCAAAAATCCACCGTGAGGGTACATCTCTTACATCATTTGTTATGTTTCTTGTAGTTAGCATTGGAACGTATAAACTTATAAAAAATAATTAGACAAAAAAAGAGAGGGCCTAAACCCTCTCTCTCTTAAATTATTCTAGCTAAGTTTTATAGTCCAAAGCTATTGTTTGGATTTCCAGTTGGTGTATTATTACCAAACTCTCCAACAGGTGCAGACTCATTTGCTTTTTCATCAGCTAATTCTTTAGCCTTCTGAGTAATATAAACATCTTTGTCTTCAGCATACTCAAATAATTCACTAGCATCTAAGCTGAATGATTTACCATTTCTACCTTTAGGCTGAGCTAAATCTAAGTAATACTTGTAGTATCCATTAGATGCAGACTTCTTAGCACCTATTACCATGTGTAGGTAAGTATCATCACAAATGATGTGCTTAGCCATAGCAACAAACTCTTCAATAGTATTAGCTTCAATTGCATCAATCTCTGCTTCTACACCTTTAGCACTTGCTAGAGCTTTCATCATGCGTAAAATAGATACATCACGGTTGATCACTGTACCATCTTGTAGCTTTCTAGTAGAGAAACCATAAGGGTTCAATGAAACAATACCAATCTGACCTTCAGCAACACCCATAGACTTATCATCTCTGTTTCTGTCCCATCCTTGAAGACCTTCAATAGGTTCTGTTTCAACACGGATGTTTACATTTAGTCTATCTGGATTTGTTGTATCTGTATAAGGAGGAGTCTCTGCATACAAGTCATAAATTTTAACTCTTTGAGTTCCTGGCTTAATTAACGGGCTAACCTTACCTGATCCACCGCCTACTGTAATGTCTTTTGTACTTAACATAATTTCTAATTTTTATTTATTCTTCTTCATTTTCGTATCTAATGATACATTCTTTTACTAGTGCTAAATCATTTGGTATCTCTGGTTCAAACATACCTTCTGGTGCTTTACATGTATTTTCACCATTGTTTTTGGTTTCAAATATATGTTCTACTCCTTCTTTAGTACGCTTTACTTTAGAGAACAAGACCATTGAAAACAATCCTTCTAATGTAAGGGCGTTGTCAATCATCTTACCAATAGTCTTAGCTTTAATTTTTCTGCGGCCATCCATATCAACAGACTCTTCAGCATGTGATAGGAATACTACAAATATATCATCAGGCAACTCAGTTAGAGTAAACTTAATGATATCATAAATCTGCTTAGCAAGCTTTACAAACTTGTCGTAACCTTTAACATCAGCTTGATTCATATACTCAAAGGCCATAAGATACTGAAAGTCATCAATGATGATATTCTTTATCTCTGGTTTAGCATTAAGCAATTTAATAATGCTATTATGCAGACCTAGAGGAGTATTTTGCTTACTCATGTTCATAGATTCACCGTCATACTGGTACTTTTTCTTCCAGCCTCTGAACGGTAAAGGTTTGTTTGCAACGTTATAAACAAACGTTTCTGCAGGATCTAAAGATCTAATAGCAGTAGACTTACCACTACCAGATTCTCCAATAATTAATACACCTTGTGCCATTAGATATTGTTTTCTCTATTAATAAATTCATTGATTCCTGGTAACACACTAACTGGTTTTCTATGCACTATAGCATATAGATCCTGAGCAGTTAAGTCTGTAAGTTTTGTTTCCATACCTTCATCTTCAAGATTTTGAAATGCTTGTACAGGCTCAATAGCTTCAAACTTAGGTTTAACACCAGATACAGCACTCATATCAAACAAGGGTAATTCTTCTTGTTGTGTTGGTGCTTTGTATCCATCCCAAAACTCTTTTCCTTTACCTATTATATTAAACTCTTCCATAGGAATAGCATACTTGGTAAATGAACTTCCGTTCTTACTGGTGATTACAAACTTCTCATATCCTTCAGAGGGGTCATTCCAATAAGGATTATAAATCCAGTGATAAAGTGTAAAATTATCAGCTTCAATTGGACTCATATCTCTATAGTCAATGTTTACAATGTAAACCTCTCCATATTTTTTAGCTACCTCAAATTCATTTTCAAAAAATGATGCTGCTAAATATGGATCACCTGAACCTTCATTACGTATAGGTTTAGGTACAAAGTATGGACGTTTTTCAATGCTGTCAAAGTACGCTTTGTACATTTCAAACAGCTCTTTTTTCTTTTGTTTTCTTTCTTCTGTTGTCATGATTTAAATGGATTAGCTTTTACGAAAGCTTCTGGAGCTTCTTTTGATTCTGGTGGATGTGTCATTTCATTAAATTCATAGTTTTGATAATTAGCTTTTAAGTGGATAATGTCTTGCTCTCCTGATCTATTCTTTAGAACATGCATAGCTACATATGTTTTATTATCAGGTACTATCCATTTTTCTGGACCATATAATTTTAAATTAAAATCACTGGGTCTATTTAAAATGGCTAGAAAATCTGCATGCTGTAATAATGCATCTGCTGTAGAAATATCTGAAGTTTGTGGAAAGTTATCTGCTTTGCCAGCTACTTTTCTATAACCTTCTTCAATGTTACGATTAAGCTGAGATAATGTGAATACAGTAATGTTATGGTGCTTTCTAAGCTCCGTAATAGTTTCACCGTATATAGTTATTATTTCATGATTACTTTGTCTTCCTTCAGCTTTAATTAAAAGACTATGATCAACAGCAATAATTATTTTAGCATCTTTTTCTTTTTGCCATTTAACTATCTCAGCCATTATCCTGTCCTTAAGACTTTTTACAGTTAATGGATCTGTTTCCATTGCCCAGTCTTTAGATTGCCAACTTTTACTTATAAGTCTAGCTTTTTCTAAGCTAAGTTTAGGGATCTTGTTACCCTGAGTACTAAGTAAGGTAGACTTATCTTGTTTAAGCTGTGCTTGAATAATTCTCAAGCCAGTTGCAACAAGTGGCATTTCAAAACTAAAGTCAAGTATCTTAATATTATCATGAGGATTTAGTTTAAGTGCTGCATTTAGTATTTGATCTTTAATTAATGTTTTACCAACACCTGATCTAGCACCTATAACAAAGTGACTTCCCCAAGGTATACCATCAACTGCTAAATTATTTAGCTGATCAAATGGTGTAATCAATGAAGGAGCTTTACCCTCACTGCGTTTCTCTATGTAGTCAATTGCTTGTTCTAAAGCATCTGACATTGTTACTCTTTTTCCCATAGGTTTAGTTTTTACTGTCTTTAATTTTTTGACACCAGGTTGCTAGTGTACTATGGCCACTCTTAGATATGAAGTAAGTTAAATCCATAGTGTAAGTAAAGTTCTTTTCTTCCTCTTCACTTATGTAATGAACTGTTGCATCATAAGCTATTTCAAAATCAAACTCTTTATACTTAACAAAGAACTGTCTAAGTTTAGCTTTAAGATCTGTAACGTTACACCTTAAGTATCTACCATCAGCTCTTTGCTTAGGGTACATCTTATGCATGTGTTCTGCTAATGTGGTTAAGCTTGTACTGTCAACTCTTTTTGCAACCTTAGGATTAGTTTGTTCAATGAAATAAGTATCAACGTGATTAACTACGCTTCTGCCTGTTTTTGTAACAACCCAGATACCATTCTCCTGATATACAAGTCCTAAAGTTTTTAAGTAGATATAATCTACATCAAGTTTTCTATCTATAGTAATACCATTTGCAATATTGAATAGTCCAGCATAATCATTAGGACTCAATCTTTTGGTAACTAAGTAGCTAAATAATTTAATCTGATTCATATTAAGTGTATTGTTTATAGCTGTTTAATTTATTTCTGAGTCTACTATTTTCATCATTAATGATTTTAAACTGTTTAATCATATGATGGTACTTGTGTTCAAAGTCTTTTGATTCAGTTGTAACCTTGACTATAGTTTCTTCTAGTGTATTAATGTGAGCTTTGTATACTCTAACTACACTTTCATAGTTCATCTCCTTATCACTAAGACCTGGTATATCAATGTGCCTAAGATCATAAGCGTCCAAAGCATCTTTAACAAATTTTTCTACAGTATAAAATATAGCCTTATATGCTTTATCAAACCTGATATTAGCTTCATGACATTTCATTGCATGTAAAACCGTTGCATGATCGTTACCAAATATTTGACCTATGACTGATAGTGAAAGACTTCCATGAGTTCTCATTGCTACCATGGTGGCATGTCTATATCTAATATTATGTCTAGCTCTAGAAGAGGTTACAGCATTTTCTACGGATATTCTCTTCCATGTGTTATGCATTACTTTACTTTCAGTAATAACATCTATTTCGTCTATTCTATAAGATTTTTTCATTTTGGTAGTTTTGTTAGTGATGTAGGTAGCTGACAATATTATATCTTACGATTTATATTGTGTAGTAATCTGATCTTT
>OEFV01000062.1_pt1 | contig 11022 bp, 10 predicted proteins | sample 1498691 | NCBI WGS metagenome assembly OEFV01 (sample SAMEA3275497, study PRJEB22092) | marine metagenome | biome: ENVO:00000447 marine biome; feature: Sheltered location near shore and weather station; material: Particulate matter on a 0.22 Um pore size filter | collected 2014-06-21T08:00:00+00...
TAAGTCTAACAGGCTCGAACGGTGATAAATTTTTTGTAGAGTTTAAAGACCCTAGTTTTTTACAGACGTATACTCCAGACGCATCCACAACGGGCGAGCCGCGTTATTATTCTGTTTTTGACGTTAATAATTTTTTATTAGCTCCCACGCCAAATGCGGTATATACGGCGGAACTACATTATTTTTACAGGCCCGCAAGTCTTACGGCAGGTGGAGAAAGTGGTACGACATGGCTGAGTGAAAACGCGGAACTTACTCTTTTGTACGGAGCTTTGGTAGAAGCTTACCTCTTTATGAAGGGTGAGCAGGACATGATGCAATATTATGACAAGCGGTTTCAAGAGAGCATGATGGCACTGAAAATGTTGGGCGAAGCGAAAGAAACAACAGATGAATACCGTACAGGAAAAGTTATAAGGCAGAAGCAATAATGTTTGAATTAAATGTGAATGTTCCCCAAAACGAACAAGTGGTATTAGTTAATACTACTGACGGGCGTGGCTTCACCCCAGAAGAACTTTCTGAGCAATGTGTTCAGAAGTTGATCTCTGTATCTGATATGGCACCCCCAGCTATCAGGGATCAAGCCCGTGCTTTTTCAAAGCACATTGAGACGCTTGTTGCATATTATATGCGGCAGGCTATTCGCAGCGACCGAACTAGTGTATATAATGCACTTAATGATGCGGGGCATCCCGACCTAGCCGATCTTATAAGGAGACTTTGACATGGCTTTTACTGGTAACTTTATGTGTACGTCATTCAAGAAAGAGCTTCTTGAGGGCGGACATAACTTTCTACTCAGCGGCGGCGACACTTTTAATCTCGCTCTGTATGACAACAGTGCTTCGTTTACCGCAGCGACGACAGACTACACGGCTACTAACGAAGTAGGCGATTCTGGTTCGTATGCTGCGGGTGGTGGCGCTTTGACACGCATAGACCCTACCTCTTCTGGTACGACAGCGTTTGCAGACTTTGCTGACTTGACGTTTACGTCTGCTACCATCACTGCCCGTGGAGCGTTGATCTACAACACAACCGAGGGTGCAGGCACGGGTACAACAAACTCTGTTGTGGTTCTAGACTTTGGTTCTGATAAGACCTCAACATCAGGCGACTTTCAGATTGTCTTCCCAACTGCGGATGCGTCTAACGCGATTATCCGTATCGCCTAAACAGTTTAAGGAGAGCGCGGCATGGCCCTTGTTGTCAAAGACCGAGTCAAAGAGTCGAGTACGACTTCTGGCACCGGAACATTAACGCTAGCTGGCGCGGTAACAGGCTTTCAGGCTTTTTCTGCTGCGCTCTCCAACGGCGACACAACCTACTATGCAATTGCTGAATCAAGCACTGGCGCGTGGGAAGTAGGTCTTGGTACATATACCACATCTGGAACGACACTGGCTCGGACAACAGTGTTGTCTAGCTCCAACAGCGGGTCTGCAATTAACTTGTCTGGAGCGGGTGCTGACGTTTTCATCACTCAGCCTGCGGACAAAGCAGCGTACTTCGATGCTTCTGGTGATCTTTTCCTGAACCAAGACCCGACCTCGGCACTTCAATCTGCAACGAAACAGTATGTGGACTCTATTGCTGCTGCGGGTATCCATTATCACGACCCTGTCCGAGTTGAGCGTGAGGGCAACCTTACTGCGACTTACAACAACGGAACGGCTGGGGTTGGCGCTACTCTTACAAACTCTGGCACTCAAGCTGCGCTGGTTATTGATGGGGTTACCCTCAACAGTGCCGACCGTGTTCTTGTGTATGAACAAACGGATCAGACCCAAAACGGCATCTATACCGTGACCAACACAGGTTCTGCCAGCACAAACTGGGTACTTACCCGTGCGACAGACGCCGACAGCTACGGTCCGTCTGATCCTGACTCCCTTGGTCAGGGCGATGCGTTCTTTGTGCAGGAAGGTGCAGCGGGCGCTGGTGAAACCTATGTGATGAACACCGAGGGTACGATTACCTTTGGTACAACAAACATCACCTTTGCTCAATTCTCCTCCGCACAGATTTACTCTGCGGGTGACGGTCTTACGCTTACGGGTGTGACTTTTGCTGCGGGTGCTGGCACTGGTGTGACGGTCAATGCGAACGACATTGCGATTGGTCAGGATGTAGGCACAAGTGCCGATGTGACATTCAATACTGTCGCCGCTGATTTGACAGGTGCTGTTACTGGCAACGTGACGGGTAATGCGGATACTGCTTCTGCATTACAAACGGCTAGAGACATTGCGCTAACTGGCGCGGTTACTGGCTCAACCAGCTTTGACGGCTCTGGCAACGTCAGCATCACGACCATAGCAACGTCCGATCCCACGATTACCTTGGCTGGAGACCTGAGCGGCTCTGCTACGTTGACCAACCTTGGCAACGCTACGCTGACTGCAACTATTACTGCTAACTCTGTTGCTTTAGGCACTGATACAACAGGCAACTATGTCGCGGGTATCACTGCGGGTACGGCGATTGATGTCTCAGGATCGGGTAGTGAAGGGGCTTCTCCCACTGTCAACGTCGATTTAAGCGAGCTTTCCACCTCCACCACTGACGGTGATGGTGATTACTTTGTAGTGGTTGATACGTCCAACGCGCAGCGCAAGCTAACCAAGGGAAATATCAACATCAGCGGTTTTAACAACGATTCTGGGTTCACCACCAACGTAGGCGACATCACGGGTGTTACTGCAGGTAACGGTCTGACAGGAGGTGGTACGTCTGGTACTCCAACGCTTAACGTAGGTGCCGGGACAGGCGTCACAGTTGCCGCTGACACTGTTTCTATCGGTCAGGCTGTTGGCACGGGGAATAGCCCTTCCTTTGCAGGGCTAAACATTAACGGCGAATTGAACGCCGTAGATAACATTTACCTCGCCAACGCCCTCTACCATGAGGGTGATACCAACACCTACCTAGCATTTGGCACAGATACCATCACCCTTGCCACAGGCGGCTCTTCTGAGATCACAGTGAACACCACAGGTGTACGTCTAGGCGACACAGGCAACGGCTACTTCCAGCCTGTCTCTGGCACCTATGGCTCTATTCAGATTGATGGTGGTGCGCATGGTGGTTATGAAGGCTACAGCATTGGTGGTCGTGTTGTGTTTATGCATGACAACAGTAGTGGTGCGGGTATTTATGACGATGCAAACAACCAATGGATGATTAATACTACCCTTGGCGACGCAGTTCATCTATATTACAACGGCTCGTCCAAGCTGCAAACGACAAGCGGCGGCGCTCAAGTAAATGGTAACCTGTACACTACTGGCTCCAATGCAGAAGACTATGACGCACTATCTGGCACATCACCAACGTGTAATGTAGACAATGCTGGTGCATTTAGCCTTACAATGTCAGGCAACACCACATTTACGTTCAGCGGCGCAGATAGCGGCTGGTCAATGGGCTTTGTCCTACAGCTCACAGGCAACGGCTCCACAGTCACATGGCCTAGCTCAGTAGACTGGGCGGGTGGTTCTGCGCCTGATGCACCCGGTTCTGGCGAAACCAATATCTATGTGTTCTGGACTCGTGATGGCGGGTCTAACTGGTACGGCATTCTTTCTTCGGCGGCTGCAGCATAGGGACTAACAATTAATGTTTGGCTTTACCCCTTTCTCCCAATCAGCTTTCTCTGACAACGGTGTTGTCGATGTCAGTGTTTCGATCACTGGGGTTTCTGCTGCGGCTCAGGTTGGTGCGGTAACTGCACGGAACGTCAACAGAGTTTTCCCAACGGGTGTTGACGCCACAGCTTCTGTAGGGTCCATTGACAGCGTTACTGGTACAGCCGTTGTATCTCCAACGGGGGTTGCGGCTACTGGCGAGATTGGTTCTCCTTCGATTTCAGGGGACAGCACTCTCAGCCTTGTGGGTGTTGCAGGAACTGGAGTTGTCGGCACGGCAGCGGTTAGCGCAGACTCTAACGTAACCGTAACGGGGGTCTCGGCCACGGCGTCTGTAGGCACGGCGGAAGTTGAGGCTGGCGCGATTGTCCCAACAACAGGTCTCGAAGCTACTTCTGCGGTTGGTTCGGTCACAGTTAACGAGGGCCAAGGCATCGACGTACCTGTCACAGGTGTGTCAGCTACTTCTGCGGTTGGCTCAATTGCCTCGGTCACGGGTACTGCCAGAGTCTTCCCAACAGGAGTTGAGGGTAGCGGAGAAGTGCAAGCTGTGCTAGTTTGGGGCAAGATCGTCCCTGATCCGGGTACTACATGGACAGAGATAGCGGCATAGGAAAAAAACATGGCTAGTACATACGCAGTCAACACAGGCATAGAACTTATCGCTGACGGCGAACAGTCGGGTACATGGGGCGATACTACAAATACAAACCTTCAGATCGTTGACCGACTGACGAGCGGTGTAGGTTCAATTGCACTTTCTGGAACCACGCATACATTGTCTACTTCAGACGGTGCGTTGTCCGAGGGCCAGTATAAGGTTCTTGTGTTTGGCGGTTCTCCAAGCGGGACGAACACGGTTACGGTCACTCCGAACGACCAGAGCAAGCAGTACTTTATTGTCAACAACTCTGGTCAGAGCGTTATAATCAGTCAGGGGTCTGGTTCTAATGTGACCGTTGCCAACGGAGCAACAGACATTATTTACTGCGATGGTGCCGGATCAGGTGCTGCTGTTAGCAGCCTTACTGCTGATTTGTCTGGTTTTCTTACAATTGCAAACAATCTCTCCGATTTGGCAAGTGCCGCTACTGCACTGACCAACTTGGGCCTTACCGCTACGGCAGCGGAAATCAATGTCCTCGACGGGATTACTTCTACCACGGCAGAGTTGAACATCCTTGATGGCGTGACTTCGACCACAGCCGAGTTGAACATCCTCGACGGCGTTACGGCCACCACAGCCGAGTTGAACTACAACGACATCACAACGCTTGGCACATCAGAGGCCAGTAAGGTCGTCACTGCGGATGCAAACGGCGTTGTCACTTTTGATAATGGCATTGTCGAGGAAAGCACTGCGATTACATCATCCGGCAATGCTGCAACGCTTGATCTTCATACCGGCACAAACTTTACGCACACCTTAACCGAAGACGTGACATATACGTTTAGCAATTCAGGTGCATCTGGCCGCGCATCTGCGTTTACGTTAAAGGTCACGCAGGACAGCACGGCGCGTACAATTACATGGCCTAGCTCTGTCGATTGGAAAAATGCGACTGCACCTACACTTTCAACGGGAAGTGGCGAGGTGGATGTATTTGTATTTATAACATACGATGGCGGCACAACGTATTACGGCTTTGCGGCTGGTCAGGCGATGGGGTGATTTAGATGGTTAACTGGAAAAAAACAATGATGGCCTCTGCTGGTGGGGGAGGTGGATGGATGGCGCAAATTTTCTCCACTTCAACGGCCACCAATCAGCAATTTGAAAACGCAGTTGGGTTTAATTGTCGCTTTTTGAGTGATGGCTCAGTTATACAGCAGCAGCTAAGAAGGATTTCATTTTCATATTACACAACGTGGACAAAGTGGACACCTGATGGAGATTTAGACTTTCACAAAAAAATAACAGGAAACGGCAGGATAGACACAACGCAGCTAAATCTCTTTGTGGACTACGATGACAGCGACAAAATTCACGAGAGATCAAGAGGCAACGGAACGGAAGTTAACGGGATAGACGCTGATATAACATCATATTCTTATTCTGGATATCCAAGCAACCAATCCCCAACGGGCTTTGCGTGGATGCCTTTGACAAGTCGCATATATCATCGTGACGCATTTGGAGCACTGTGGGGCTACCGTACAACGACCGGAGCGGCCGGTACTAATTTGACATATTCTAATATATCTGGTGACTATATGGGCTTAGATAATGGATTTATGGGGGACAACACGATGGGGGCGTGTTGGAGGGAGAATAGCGGCAATAATTTGATTGCAGCAAGGTTACGTTATGATGGATACGCTGGGAGTTGGACAAAGCGAACAGTGATTGGGAAATCAGCCAGTGACAGGCAAACGGTAGCCCCAAATATTGCGACTACAAGTTTTACTCACGGAGCATCCACATCCTCCAATTATGATTTATATGTAGCAGGAACAAATGAAAGTCCACCGGGATCAGACTGGAGTTATGTGGTTAAATATAATAACTCTGATGGCTCACTGGCAGGCGCAAAAATTATAGACATTAATAATGGTGCAGGTTTTTCAAGAAGTTATACAGGCGCAAGAGGTATGGCTGTTGGATCAGATGGACAGGTATGGGTAGTACTCGGGGAAGAAGAAGATCAGTTTGTCATACTTCACTTATCTAGCAGCTTGACATTAAACAAAGCACTAAGATTTAAAAGAAACGGTGTTGGGTCTAATAAAGATTTTTCTAACTGGCAGTATGGTAAAGATTATCACGGGATAGACTTAAATGAGGACGGTTCTGCACTAGCATTTACGACTTATCTACTTGATCCCGATAATTTAAAAAGATCACATGTTACTTTTAAAATTCCTAGTGATTTATCCATAGTTGACGGATATTATCCATTCCCGGCGACAACCGCAGGAGTTTCTGGTTTCGTAGGTGATGGAACCAATAACTCTACAACAGGTGATGCAAGCGTTCATATAACTGACTTTACAAGTTCTGTTACTTGTATTGATGCAGCGTATACATCTAATGTAAACTATACTTTATCAGTTGGTGAAACTTCAGCACCAACACCTACATCGGACACAAAGACAATCGGCAGTGATGCGTCTTGGTCTGATTATGGCCCCGAAAGTTTATAAGGAGAAGATCTAAAATGTACGTTAAAATCTCAAATGGAGCAGTAGACCAATACCCCTACACGGTCGGCAATCTGCGCCGTGATAATCCTAATACATCATTTCCAAAGCGTCCCAGCGATGACATGTTGGCTGAATGGGGGGTGCATCCAGTAACAGTGGAAGATGAGCCTTCATATAATATGCGCACACAATATGTAAGTTTTGATGCTACTCCTTCATTATCAAACGGATCGTGGTCTATTGGCTGGACTGTATTGGACAAAACAGCAGACGAAATTACACAATACGACACAGTGATGGCTGAAGTAAATCGCTCTGCTCGTGACGAGAAGTTGGCGGAAACTGACTGGTGGGCATCTTCTGATTTGACCATGACGGCTGAACAAACAGCATACCGTCAAGCACTGCGTGACATCACAAGCCACGCTAACTGGCCTAACTTGGACGAGGCTGATTGGCCCACTAAACCGTAAGGATAGCGCAAATGCCGTTAACCAAACTTCAGTTCCAGCCCGGTATCAACAGAGAATCCACCTCGTATAGCAACGAGGGTGGTTGGTACGATATGGACAAAGTGCGGTTTCGCATGGGTTATCCCGAGAAGATTGGTGGATGGACAAAGCTGGGTATCAAGTCTTTTCTTGGGTCATGTCGGGCATTGCATTCGTGGAGAACGATTGCTCTAAATAATTATATAGGTCTTGGAACTAACGATAAGTACTACATCGAAGAGGGTCAGGGTTATTACGACATTACTCCTATCAGAGAAACGACCTCGGCAGGGGATGTAACTTTTGCTGGATCGGATGGCTCGTCTACAATTACTGTGACCGACACAAATCACGGTGCGGTGGTGGGAGATTTTGTTACCTTTAGCGGTGCGGTCTCTTTGGGTGGGTTAGTCACGGCGGATGTTTTAAACCAAGAGTATAAAATCAACTCTATTGTGGATAGCAACAGCTACACAATAACAGCCAGAGAAGTAAACAGCGTTGCCGATATTACTGTTGACGGTGAGTATACTCCCGTTGCCGTTACGGCAAACAGTTCTGATTCGGGGAATGGTGGCTCCTCTGTCGTAGGCGCGTATCAGATCAACACGGGCCTCGATACTTCTGTGTTTGGCAATGGCTGGGGTGCTGGAACTTGGTCGCGTGGTGCTTGGAACTCTGCGGCGGTTATTGATACTTTAACAGATACATTGCGTCTATGGTCACACGATAACTTCGGGGAAGACCTGATAATAAACGTGTACAACGGCGGTATTTACTATTGGGATGCATCAGCAGTAGCTCCATTAACTACAAGGGCCGTTCCATTAAGCTCTCTTGCCGGGGCCAGCAACGCTCCAACAGTTGCCGCTAAAGTTATTGTTTCTGATGTTGACAGGCACGTTATTGCTTTTGGTGCAAACCCCCTCGGTAGCGCAGTACAAGACCCCTTGTTGATAAGGTTCTCCGATCAGGAAAACGCCGCTGACTGGACTCCGTCAACAACCAATACTGCGGGAGACTTGCTTATCGGCTCTGGGTCAAGAATTGTTACGGCACTTGAGACCCGTCAGCAAATATTAATATTCACAGACGCATCCCTGCATGTAATGCAGTACTTAGGACCACCGTTTACATTTGGGATCAACATGATCTCAGAGAACGTGACAATAGCAAGTCCCAACTCTGCGATAGCAATTGAAGATAACGTCTTTTGGATGGGTAATAACGAGTTCTATACTTATGGTGGCGCGGTTCAAAAGTTACCCTGCACGGTACGCGATTACGTCTTTTCTGACTTCAATAAAAATCAATCTGAAAAAGTATTCGCCGCATCTAATACGTCATTCTCTGAAGTATGGTGGTATTACCCCTCTGCCAATAGTGACAATGTAGATCGTTATGTTGTTTATAACTACCAACAGAACATCTGGTATTACGGCACCTTGGCTCGTGGCGCTTGGATTGACCGTGGTGTTGAACAAAACCCTATTGCGGCAGGGTTGGACGGATACCTCTATACGCATGAGAATGGCTTTGATGATGGAAGTCAAAACCCTGCAACTGCAATATCTGCATATATTGAGTCTAGTCAGTTTGATATTGGGGACGGCAACAACTTCTCGTTTGTAAGCCGAATCATTCCAGACGTTACGTTTCGGGACTCAACTGTGAGTTCTCCGTCTGTTACGTTTACGATGAAGGCCAGAAACTTTCCCGGCGGTAATTACCTACAGGAAGATGATAGCATAGTAACAAAGACGGCTACTGTTCCTGTAGAGCAGTTTACCAATCAGGCCTTCGTAAGATTGCGCGGACGGTCAATGGCTTTGCGTGTAGACTCTAACGAAACAGGTATGACTTGGCGTCTTGGTTCTCCTCGCATGGATGTTAGACAGGACGGACGCAGGTAATGGCAACAAGAGAAGCGCCAGTCCCATACTTCCCGATTGCACCGCAGGCATACGATCAGCGGTACATGTCGGAAGTGGTGCGAGCTTTCTCTGTGTATCTTGCTCAGGCACAAAACCCCGGCACGGCTGTATTTAATACTTTAAACCTGCTAAACTTACCAGCATATGCCAATAACGCCGCCGCTGTAGCTGGTGGATTGTCTGTAAACGATGTGTATAAAACCTCTACTGGCGAACTAAGGATAGTAATATGAGTGACGCAACAATCATTACAATGTCAGACGGTAGCCGTTGGAAGCCTGCTACCTCTGTGGATACTATACAGTGCCACAACTGTGATAACTTGGTGGACACACCAGAAGAAGTAGCGTCATACCCTGATGGCAACTGCCCAGACTGTGGTGAGACATGGACTGATACAACTAAGCGGCACACTAAAATTACAGTTACGATGCCGCAATCCGCAGACGGAGGAGTTATGTAGAAGTTAGGTGCGAACAATCTCTGGAAACCGTAAAAGTTTTTTGTTAAGGTGAACAAAAGTTAAGGTAGTCTGACATGCAGTATAACAGTTTAAAGCAAATGCCGTCTGGCGGATTGGCCTCTTTTCTAGAGTCCAACATGGACGAAATAGGCGACAATGTACTAGCGTTTGGCTCTCCGAGCGGCATTAACTCTATGACGGACATTGGCAACCGGATGGCTGAAATGGGCCGAAACGGTGATAATGAGCTTGTTCACATGAAAACGGGAGAGATTGCGGTTTCTCCTGAATTGCTGGAAGAAAACCCACGCTTGGCTAGCGAGCTAACAAGCGCGTTTCAGCGTTCAAACGTGGACATGGATCGTTATACGGTAGGTTCAGCTGCAAACTCTATTAACCCGATAACTGGGCAGCGCGAGTTTTTTCTTAAAAAGCTTGTAAAAGGAGTTAAAAAACTCTTCAAAGCAGTTGCTCCTGTTATTATCCCTATGGCGCTTAACTTCTTTGCTCCGGGTTTGGGTACGGTTGCAAGTGGCGCTTTGGGCGCGGGCATCGGCACTTTGGTACAGGGCGGTAGTTTTAAAGACGCATTTAAGTCTGCGGTTTTGGGCGGGTTTGCTGGCGGCATTTCGGCGGCTGCGGGTGCTGGTGGGCCTGCGGGCGCGTCTGGGTTTAAAGAAAGGGCGTTTGGTAAGCTGGGTGGAATGGATACTACACTCCTCCGGCCCGGAACTTTTGGAACTCCTCCGGCTGCGAATACTGTGGCAACCCCAAGTGTCGAGTCATCCACTGTCGTTACGGACAATTTAACGTCTCCTGAGTCAACAGGCTTTGTTGATTCCGCAAAAAGCTTTTACAACGAGAACCTGTCTCCTAGCAGGAACATGCCGACCGATGCGGAGCTTTTTGCGGAGGTCTCTGAACTTCAAACCGCGGCGGCGGCTGAAGGTGTAACATTAAGTCAAAAACAAGCTCTAGAGATGGCGACAAAAAACTTAACTCCCGGCCTAATCTCGCAGTACGCTCCTTTAGCTGCGGTAGGTACTGCGGCACTGGGAGCTTTTGGGGGCTTTGAAACTCCGGAAGCGGACTTATCCTCTCCTTATGGATATACAAGCCGCGAAGAGTTTGAGCGTGATCCAAACAAATACAGCATTTATTCGGGCATTAACTTCCAAAGGCCTCTTGTAGGACAAACGCCGGACATCAACCGCAACCCCTTTGTGTTCCAAGATTACTTAGCACAGCCCCCTGTTCAACAGGCCGCGATGGGTGGTGAGATGGACTTAATGAATGACCCTCGTTTGCAAAAAGCGCGTATGTTCCCGCGCCGAGACGGC
>OEFV01000063.1_pt1 | contig 10960 bp, 12 predicted proteins | sample 1498691 | NCBI WGS metagenome assembly OEFV01 (sample SAMEA3275497, study PRJEB22092) | marine metagenome | biome: ENVO:00000447 marine biome; feature: Sheltered location near shore and weather station; material: Particulate matter on a 0.22 Um pore size filter | collected 2014-06-21T08:00:00+00...
GAGATGGGGCCACAGCTTACCAAGCTAGCCGATGCCAAGGAAGTCATTGAGACTAAAGCCAAGAATGGCGATATGGAAGCATTCTTTGAACTTGAGAAGATCAAGAATCAAGAAGAAGAAATCAAGCGTATGTTTATATACAGTGGTCGTCCGGGACTATGGGAGGATTACCAGAGATTTATCACCAACCGGAAACAACTGAAAGAGAATGAACGCAAACGTATCGCACAAGCCAAGGCTCGTAAGAAAAGACTCATTAAGGAATGGACTCTTGGCATTGCTATTGCCTTTGCCACCCTTTCTGCTGTTGGGATATGCGCTTACTTCCTATATTGGCTCATAGTAACTAAGGGTAATTAATCGGTATGTGGCTACTATTCGCAATACTAATTCAAACTGATGGCTACGCTGTCTATCCTCAAGGGCCATTCGCAACAATGGCTGAGTGCTTTGAAGCACGTGAGTATTTTATGGCAACAGCACCACAGCCTAAGATTAACTACGAGGCTGTGTGCGTACAGACAGATCAAGTGAGTAGCGGTATATGATTGGTATCATCTCTAAGATACTTGGCTCAGGTGATGTCATCAAGAAAGGTATGGAACTGATTGATGATATGCACACCTCAGATGAAGAGGCTATTGCCGCTAAGTCTAAGGCCAAGATTGATCTGATGAATGCCTATGCACCATTTAAACTAGCACAGCGTTACATCGCTCTGATGTTTACAGCAGTGTTCCTCAGTATGTTTGTTCTTGTTCTTGCTATGACATTAGCAGGAGAGGGAGACATTAACGCAGTCAAGCAGATCATTGGTGACTTCTGGATAGGAGAGATTATGCTAATGATCGTTGGCTTTTATTTTGGCGGCGGTTTAGCCGAATCAGTAAGGAAGAAGTAATATGATGTACGGTAAGAAAAAGCCTATGTATGCAAACGAAGCAGACAAGAAAAAAAAGAAGGCTATGTCCAATCCTAACAAGGACTCAGGCACTGGCTCATGTTCGTCTAAAGGTATTCGGAGCTACAAGTAATGCCGGGTAAGCCAAAAGGACTCTACGAAAACATTAACGCTAAACGTAAGCGTATTGCCGCAGGATCTAAGGAGCGTATGCGTAAGCCCGGCTCTAAAGGTGCGCCAACAGCTTCTGCATTTCGTAAAGCGGCTAGAACAGCGAAGAAAAAGAAATGATTAAGAAAACCTATGGTGCTGTACTGACAGGCACTCCACAGACTTTGTACACTGTACCGGCAGGTAAAAGCGCACAGTGGGTGTTAATGTACATTACCAATACCAGTGGCTCTAATGGCAATGTAGAGGTTGATTATTACAGTGCAACACAAGACTCTACATTTTCTGTCCTTGAAGCTTACACGGTAACAAGTAAAGATTTTCTTCAAATTGGTGGAACAATCAATTCTTTTATTATGATGCGTGAAGGTGACAGTATCTCTGCATTTGCTACGCAACAAATGACAATGCTTGTGTCGTTGATTGAAGAAAACAACATCATCCAAGGAGGCTAAATGCCTAAGTCTAAAGACCCTAAGTTAGCCAGAGCAGGTGTCAGTGCTTATAACAAGCCTAAGCGTACTCCGGGTGGTAGTAAGAAGTTTGTTGTTGTTGCTAAAGAAGGTGACAAGACAAAGACAATACGCTTTGGTGATCCCAACATGACAATCAAGAAAGATCAACCTGCACGACGTAAGAGCTTCAGGGCTAGGCACAAGTGCGACACGAGTCCTCCTAGTAAATTAACAGCCCGTTATTGGTCTTGTAAGAAGTGGTGAAATAGATGGCAGTATCTGACGAAGCAGTCAAAGCGTGGTTTGCGGCTAATCCTAATGCAACCGATGCACAAATTGTAGAAGCCGCTAAACAAGCAGGTGTTGGTGCAGAACAAGTATCACGAGTTACACAGGCTCCGATAGCAGATGTAAACCGTCGTGTAGCTAATGTGTTATCTCCTTCAACTCCTATTCAGCCTACTGGTGGTATGTTAGGTGGTAGTAGTATTGACTTAACACAACCATCTTCAGTGTCTGTCCCAACTACGCCTCCTGCACAACCTGCAACATTAGATTTATCTAACCAGTACGAAGATCCGTTTGAGCAAGCTGTTTTTGATATTTATCGTAACACTACAGGCGGTCTTCTTAATGTCGATGCTGTGCAACAATACGGCGGTATGTTCAAAGAAGACGTAGCGTCTGGTTTAGATCCTAAAGAAGTTGCACAGAAATACGTAGGACTTGCACAACAAACTCCTGAATACGAAGCTAAAGTTTTACAAGATTACAATAAAGCATTGACAGAAAAGATTGAAGCAAAAGACCCGGTTGCGTTAGGTACTGTACTTTTTAATATGTATTCTTCAGGAACACGTGTTAAACCTCAAGAGCTTGAACAGCTTTTTGGACCCGGTGAAGAAGGCTATACTTTAGCACAGACAGCAGGTAATATTGCGACAGGGTTGGAAACTGTTAATCAATTAGTAGCTGAAGGCAACACAGAAGAAGCAAACAATTTATTAAAACAAATTGGCGACGATCCTCAAGGGTATGCTCAGTCAGTCGGTGGCGATCCTGCAAAACTAATTCGTGATAATATCCTGACTGAAGACACGTTTTATGGTCGCTCTAGTGGTGGAGGCGGAGGCTTTTTAAAAGGTGCAGTTAATTGGGTTGTTGATGATGCGTTAGGACTTGACGACTCAGGTGGTTTAATTGGCTCTGTTGAGCGCATGATTGAAGACGGTAATCCAATTGAAACACTAGACCGTTGGAAAAACAAAGGCCCGGCATACGTTGCGGCGGCTACAGCAGGTTTTGTTGTAGGTGGTCCTGCAGGTGCATCAGCGGCTTTGTCTGTCTTAGGTGCTAACAACACTCTTGACAGTGGTGAAAGTTTATCAACAGCCCAAGTAATTGGATTGGCATTAAATGCAAGTGCTATTTTAGACTTAGGTAGTGCTATGTATACTGCCGCAGGTGGCGGTGAACTTGGTGCAGGATTCTTAACTGAACAATCCATCATGAATGCTACACAGAACTTTGGTTTAGAGAATATGGACTTAGGTTCACTAGGAGCCGGAGCGCAAGCAGTATCTGAAGCAGGTGAAGTTGTACAACAAGTTAATAATATTATTACTGAACCTGTCGCCGCAATTGCTGATGGAATCATTAACAAGTTAGGCGGTGCTGATGCTTTAATTGCTAAAGCAGGGATTACCTCTCAAGGTGCATTTGTTGAAGGTGTATCTAAAGGTATTGCGTCAGCGGCAATTGCAGAAGCCACTAACAAGAACCCTATCACTGCCTTTCTTGGAGAGGTCAAGGGACTGGAGCAGTTTTTACCAAACCTCCCCGGAAACAGTAAGTTTAAAGAATATTATCAACAAGCATCTGATTATGTTGCATCGTTTGAAGACTACTTAAAAGACCAAGGATTTGACCCCGGTGGTGTTTCAGAGCAAATTGCAATGGTTGAGGATTGGACCAAGAAATACGTATACGATCCTGAAGAGTTGATGGCTACGATTTCTGAGGTTGAAGATACAATTAAAGCAAACGTAGACCTTGCTCCAGTAGAGGATGCAGTACGTGCCGCAGGAGATCAACTTGCAGAGGCTTTTGAGCCTGTTAAGGACGCTATTGTAAACACAGGAGATGCGATTGCAGACGCAGGAGATGCAGTGTCTGATGCAGTGTCTGGGTTTGATCTTCCTGATGTATCACTACCGGGTGTTGTCCCTATGGAAGAACTTGCAGGATCAGGCTTTACGGCTAAAAAAGGCCGTCAGGGTGGGTTAGCTGTAGACACAGATTTTCTCTACGAAGAGCCTTCTTTAGCACTATCGATCCTTGAAGGCCGTGTAGCATAAACAACTTGACATTTAATAACTTTTGTGATATAATGAGATATATATGACCTACTTAGATTTAGTCAACAACACACTACGGAGACTCAGAGAAGACACCGTAGCTTCTGTCTCAGACACAGATTATTCATCGTTAATTGGTATTTTTGTTAATGATGCAATACGGTATGTAGAGTCTGCTTGGGACTGGTCTGTCTTACGCACTACTGTTACAGTTAATACCGTTGCAGGAACCAATCTTTACTCGTTGTCTGACTTTGGTGTACGCTCTGAAATCTTGTACGTACATGATGAAACAAACAATCGTGTTATTCAACAAGAGAGCTTGCAACGTATCCGTGAACTTAATCTTGGTACAGACAATGCTCAAGGCACTGTACAGTATTACGCTATTGAAGGCGTAGACAGCAATCAAGATGCACAGCTTCGTTTATATCAAACACCCAACTCAGCAACTGAACTGAGTGTCTACGGTGTTAAGCGTGATAACGTCCTAAGCAACGACACTGATGTTACCAATCTCCCTGCACCTATTATTGAACAATTTGCTTTTGCATACGCACTACGTGAGCGTGGTGAAACAGGTGGTCAGTCTGCAGGAGAACAGGTAGCACTTGCACAAGCAGACCTTACAAACGCTATTGCACTTGAGGCTAACCTACGGCCTGAAGAAGTTAACTGGAACGTCAGCTAATGGCTAAACAACTACAGAGTATTGCAATTCAGGCTCCGGGCTTCTTTGGGTTAAACACTCAAGACTCTCCGACGTCCCTGTCTGAACAGTTTGCACTCGTAGCTGATAACTGTGTGATTGACCAATTTGGTCGTATCGGTGCTCGTAAGGGTTGGTCATACTTAACAGACACTAACCCAGACGACATTGTACACATCAGTGAATTTATTAAGAATGACGGTACGACAGAAGTGATTAGTGCTTCTGCTACTGCAATATACAAAGGAACCACAACGCTTACTGATATTACACCCGGAAGTTACACCGTTAGTGATGGTAATTTTGATAGTGCCAACCTTAACGGAGTAATTTATCTATTTAGAGAGGGGTCTGATCCAGTATACTATGATGGTACAACGTGTGATGAAGTGTCTGCTCATGCAGACTATAGCGGCACGGTTCCTTCTGGTGATATTGTTCAGTCTGGCTTTGGTAGACTCTGGGTTGCCAAAACGTCAAGCGATAACACCACGGTATATTGGTCAGACCTACTCACTGGATTCAAGTGGGACACTGGTAGCTCTGGATCTATTGACGTATCCAAAGTATGGCCCAACGGTAACGATGAGATAACAGCACTTAAGGTGCATAACAACTTCCTCATTATCTTTGGTAAAACACAAATCCTTGTCTACAGCGGTGCTGATGATCCTGCAACCATGCAATTGTCAGACACTGTAGTGGGTATTGGTTGTATTGCTCGTGACAGTGTGCAAGTGACAGGTAAGGATGTTATCTTCTTGTCTGACGACGGGCTACAGAGCCTAGGACGTACCATTCAAGAGAAGTCTGCACCGATGCGTGACCTGTCTAAGAATGTACGTACAGAAATGATGGCACTTGTATTAGGCGAGACAGGAAGAATTTTCTCCGTGTATTCTCCTGAAGAAGCATTTTACTTGTTGCACTTAGAAGACAGCGGTGTCACATATTCTTTTGATATGCGTAGCCCGCTAGAAGACGGTAGTGCAAGGGCAACCAAATGGACACTTATTACCCCTCAGGCTCTTTGTAGGCTCCGTGACGGGACGTTATTGCTTGGGAAGGGTCAAGGTATTGCAGACTACGAAGGCTTTACTGACAATGGCTCTACATACTTGATGTCATATTTTACCAACTACATTGACTTTGGTGCTCCGTCTAACTTGAAGCTACTGAAGAACTTAAAGATAACAATCATTGGTGGTAGTGACACTCAGGCAACACTCAACTGGGGCTACGACTACTCATTTAGTTATCGTAAGAAAACATTTACACTTGCCGAACAGATCATTGCTGAGTACAACATAGCAGAGTATAACATCGGTGAGTTTAATGCAGGTGTCTTGGTAAACCGTCCATCAGTACAGGCATCAGGTGGTGGTCAAGTTGTACAGCTAGGCATTCAATCAGAAATTAACGGATCAGCAGTGTCTATTCAGAGACTCACTGCACAGGCTATTATTGGAAGGACTATCTAATGGCAGATTATGTAAAAGGCACAAACTTTGCAATTAAGGACGGGTATACTTCTGGTAACCCTGATAAAATTATTAAAGGTGCAGAAATTGACGCTGAGTTTACACAGATTGCAACGAAGATGGCAACTAAATCAAACACAGCAGACCCTACATTCACAGGGACTGTAACAATACCAACGCTATCTGTCTCAGGTACTGCGACTATTGGTACGATTGACGGAGGAGCATACTAATGGGTGAAGATGGTTTTGATTTAGCAGGATTATTTTCCGGCTTAGGACAAGCAGGTGCGGCATATGCTCCGTATGCACTGTCTCAGAATGAAATTGATATGTTGGCACAGTATGCGGCTGATGTTCCTACAGCGGCATCTAATATTGCATCACAGGCATCCACAGCGGCAGAGTTTGTACCATTCAGTGTCAAGACTGCTACAGGTGGGGGTACACAAATTACTATAGACCCTGTCACTCAACAGCCTACCTTAACGTATTCTACAGGAACTGACGAGCAAGCTCTTGCAACAAGTTTGTTATCCGGTGCGAGTACGTTAGCAGGGCAGACACTGCCTACAGCTACGTCGTTGTATGAAGATATTCGTGCAATGCAGTTACCTGAAGAAGCTCGTCAAGCAGTAGGTTTAAGAGATCAATTGTTTGCTCAAGGTCGTGGTGATATTCAAACTGCACGATTTGGAGGAACTCCTGAAGAACTGGCGATGGCTAAAGCGGTTGCTGAGGCTGACACGGCGGCTAAATTCCAAGCGATGCAACTAGCACCTCAGCTACAACAACAACAATTACAAAACATCACTGGTATGTTAGGTGCATCTTACATCCCACAACAGCAAGCGATGGCGGCACTACAGCCGGGAATTGACATCTCTCGTATCGCTCAAGCGGCTCGTCAAGGACAATCAGAAGCACTCTATCGTGGCGGTATTGCAGGACTTGAAGCACAAGCGGCAGGGGCAACAGCGGCGGCTAACGTGGAAGCGGCACGGACTCAGGCACTGGCTAACGCATTGTCTGGTATGTTTGCTAAACCAGATGGTAAAGGAGCTACTTCAGCCGGACAGGATTTCTTTAAGGCACTGTTTGGTTCTTCCGGTCCATCAGCTATATCACCAGTATCACAATATGCTACTACCGGACAGCCTCTTCTTCCTGAATATCAAGATTCACCGAATTTTTAAGGAATAATCATGGCAGATCAAACAACTTTAATGGGGCTGTTAAAGACACCCTCACAGATCCGTAAAGAATCTCAAGAACGTCTCATGCAGGAGTCTCTTGCACGTAGTCAACAGATGCTTACTCGTGGTGGTAGCACAGCACTACCCGGTATCATCTCAGCATATGGTGCTCAGGCGGCACAACGAGGTGCTCAGGCAGGTGCAGGACTCTTGCGTGGTGTTACAGGTGGTATAGGCCAAGCTGTCGGTGGTGACATGGGTCAGCGCATTAGTGCGTTAGGCGTACCTGTGGAAGAGCGTCAGGCTCGTGCTCGACAGGAAGCGATGGCGGGACTTAATATGGGAGATTCACAATCCCTTATGGAAGCCGCTAAAAAACTTTCTGACATGGGCGATGTTGCTGGAGCGCAAGCGTTAATACAACAAGCACAGTCTTTAGAGGCTACCTCAGCTAAAACAGCTTTAACAAGAGCGCAGATAACGACTGAGGCGGCTAAACAAGCTAGGGCATTTGCGGCGGCAGGGTATGACTCAGCCCGTATCAAAGAGACTCTAGGGAAGATGGACTTAGAGCTTGATAATTTGGCTTTAGATTTAATCGTCAAGGAAGAAAGAGCTAAAAGCATAGCGGCTGGAACCGAAAAAGCCATCACCGAAACTGCTCAAATGAAGGATAAATTCCCTTTAGAGATGTTAGGACTAGACCTAAAAAATCAAGCAACAAGTCAAGGTATTATCGTAGACCAAGCACGTGTAAATTTGATAAACTCTCAAGTGTCGTCAGAAGCGGTAAAAAGAAGAGCACAAGAATCACAGATTACTCTTGACCAAGCCCGCACTCAGCTAGTACAAGAAGAAACTGAGAGATACATTCAAATGACTCCTGCAGAAGTTATGAAGTCGGCATTGGGAGTGAGGAAGATTGAAGGTGAGATTGCAGAAAATAAATCTCAAGTGGCTCTTAACAAAGCTCGTTTAGCTGACATAGGTCAAACTGAGTTTACTAGAGAATTAGATGCATTAGTGCGTGAGGGTTATTACACACAAGATCAGGCGAACAAGTTAATTGAGACACGCTTAAATACTTTAGCCAACAAAGGCAGTTTAGGACAACAAATTAGAGTTGAAGGGGCTAAAGCCAATATTAAAGCTGTCGCTCAATATACATCTTCTGTAGCTGGCGCTAATAGGGTTATGGATAGTTCTCTTGAAGGTATTCAATATTTAAGGGATGCAGATACAGGCACGTATCGTACTGGACAAGAACTTCTCACTTATATCTCTTCACGATTCGGTCAAAAGGCGGGCTTAAATGCAAAAGCTAACAACGAATTGTTAGATGTTTTATTAGGAGGCACTGCGCTTGAAAACGCTTCTAATTTAAAAGGTGCTCTTTCTGATAAAGATTTGGAATTTGTAAAAGAGCTAGCAGGTAATAGAAATATGTCTCCTAGAGCATTAGCAACTTTGTTTGGTAAGCAATATGCCACAGCATATGCTCAAGATATGACTGCAAGAGCAATGGAAACAATCATCGCAGAATCTGACCCTCAAACAATGTCTACTTTTAAAATAGCAACTATCCGAAGTGACTTAGAAAAGGCTTATAAAATTACAGGACAGCAAATATTTGCAGGGGAGTTGGCTAAAGTATTCCCGCAAGAGGAGCAATAATATATGGATCAGGCAGAACGATTACTACAGGCGAATGAAATATTACAACAGTATGGTCTTTCTAATCCTTTAGACACAGCCCCTACACAAACAACCAGTAGTTTAAATCAGGCACAACAGCAGTTACAAAGTAGTGTTCCTACAGAGCCTCCCAAACCAATGATGGAGGCTATTGTCGATACTGTGGCTCCTTACGTGCCTATGACGGCTGAAATGGGAACTGTTCTATACGGCGCTACAAAGGGCGCTGAAATGCTAAAACCATTCGGTAAACAAGCTCAAACTGCTGGTATGTTTTTGTTTGGAGCTGGTGGTGCTGTAATGGGAGAGCAGTTTAGACAACTCTTACAAGGAGAGAACGATCCTGTAGCGGCTCTTAATAAGGGATTAGAATCTGGCCTTTTCTTTGGTGCGGGTGAAGCCATAGGGCAAACTGTCAGACTTGCTGTTCAAGGGGCTACAGCTTTAAGGTCTGGGGTGCAACCTTCTGCAGATCAGGTAGCGGCTCTTGGTATGTTACAACAAGAATTAAAGGCATACGGGCTAGAAAAACAAATTAAAAATTTAACGCTAACACCTGCTCAGATTTTAGGGCAAGGTTTTGAACAAACTTTAGAAGCTGTTGGTAAGGCAGGGTTTGGGGGAGATGCCCGCTTTAACAAATTGTATGAAGGCCAGGCTAATTTTGTTATTGACAGGATGAAAGGTCTTATTAATGGTCTAACAGGAAAGTCTAGGCAGGACATAGGAAAGGCGTACCAACAAGCTATTTTAGATGCAGACGAAACTCTTAAGAACTGGGCAAAACCTATTTATGCTGAAATGGACGAGGCTGGAAGGAATGCTCCTGTAATTCTAGCTGAAACAACGAAAGAATTAGAAAAGAGAATAAAGATAGGACTGGCTGGCAGGAGAAAAGGTGCGGCAAGCCGCCTTGACCCTAAAGTAGAGGACGTTTATCGTTTTGTTCTTGGTGAGCGAAAAAATAGTAACTTCACCAATACATTTGATACAATATCTAGATTATCTGCTGATTTACGGACAGCTCAAAATGCGACAGATCGTAATATGCCTTATGAAAAGGCACTGCGAGATGTTAGGGAGTTGCTACAAAAAGACCTTGAAACTGCCGCAAAATCTAGAGGAAACGAAGATCTATTAAAAAAATGGACGCAGACGAATGAAACATACAAAAAATCTTTGGAGACTTTGTATGAATCGTCTATTTCGGGATTGGCTAAAGAGGCTCCAGAATTTGTAGGATCAAAATTAGCTAAACAAGGAAATGTCACCGCTGTAGAAAATGCCTTTAAAGCGATTGATGAATCTGTTCGCTTAGGTGCTCGATCTGCTGATGAAGGGTTGCAACTTAAACGAGATCTTCAAGGGGGATATTTAAGAGAACTTTTAACATCCGTCGAGACTAAAGAACAAACTGTAGGTGCGTTAGCACAGTTAAATAGACAAATTAAGGCAAATGCTGAGGCTGGCGATACTTTTAAAACAATACTTGATCCTCAACAGAGAGCAAAAGTTGTTCGCTTTTTAGGGTATGCAGACCATTTAGAAAAAACATCATCAGGTGCTTTTAGTCTTGTTGTACGAGGAAGACAGGCAGGATCATTAAATCAGGCTATCGGTAATATCACTACAGGTACAGCCACTGCTGGTGTGTTTGTTGATCCTACTATTTTTGTAGGTAGTTTAGCAATTCTCACTACTCCTACTTTTTTAGCTAAAAGAGCTTTAAACCCAAAGACAGCAGATGCCTTCTTAGAGAAGTTAAAGCCAATCGTTAAGCGAGCACAGCAGGACGGTTATCAGTTGACTAAATCTGATTTTTTAGCTGTGACATCTATGTTGGCATCTAGTCTAGACTCTGTTGGTGATGAACTTCCTGTTGAAATGATGGTGAAAGGATTAACTCCTAGACAATCTGTGGAGTACCAAGTACACCGGGCTAATATAATAGCTCAAACAGGACAGGATATAGGTATTCTTCCAAATTAAAAAGCCC